>OBLI01001237.1_pt1 | contig 25351 bp, 35 predicted proteins | sample 1519701 | NCBI WGS metagenome assembly OBLI01 (sample SAMEA3663005, study PRJEB22513) | pig gut metagenome | biome: pig gut; feature: pig-associated habitat; material: faeces | place: France | collected 2012
AGGAGACGGGATTCTACTACCTCAATAGCCGGTACTATGACCCGGCGGTAGGTAGATTTATCAATGCGGATCGTCAACTTGCTCTTAAAGATGCTATTGGAACAAATCTGTTCGCATATTGTTTCAACAACCCTGTATCACTTGGGGACGGTGAAGGAAATTGGCCCAAATGGGTTGAAAAAGTTGCCTGTGTCGCAAGTGTTGTTGTTACAGTTGCGGCTGTAGCTGTGACTGTTGCTGCAGTTTCTGCATTTACAGCGGGTACTGGTTCAGCACTCGCTGTATATGGTGCTTCGATCTTCCTAGGGGCTGCGTTAAGCGGACTAAACGGTACTATTGCAAATGCATCACAGGGCAATAGTTATATTAGTGGATATGTAGGCGGAGCAAGTGCCGGTGCAACACAAGCAGCTGCCAGCAAACTTCCAGGTGGAACCATTTGGGGTGGAGCTGGAGGCACAGGAATTGGCACAGCAATCACTATGGGGTTAAATAATCTCGATCCAGATTCGTCTAATTCCTCAGGTCGGGTAATTGCACATAACGTTGTTACGTCTACAGCCAAAGCAACCGTCACAAGTTCAATTACTGCATTTTGGGGAAATGCAATAGGCGGAATCAATTATAATACTGGCGCTATTACTGGCGCAGCTTCAAATGGTAGCAATGGGTTAATGCCTACTTTGACAGTTGGATTCGCTGAGGGATTCAAAGCATTTTGGGGCGCTGTTGATGATGCATTTGTATATGTATGGGGGTAAAATGTAGTGGAATTTAAACGCTATGGCAAACTATGCTGGAAAGATTATAAATTTACATTAGCAAGTATTGGAGGCTTTATTCTACTCGCAATTGCAAGTATAGCTTTAGGTCTTGCTTTTTCCTACAGCGTTTTTGCTATAGCTTTCGCTATTGTGTGGACCATATTAATCGTGCGTCCATACGGAGAACGATTTACAGTTGGCGATCATTTTATTCTTGTGCATCAAGGAAAGCATACACATGAGGTTTCCTTACCACCCGATATCATTCTTGTTCTTTCGCAGGCAGATATCCGTGACACATTTAGTGTGCAGTCATATTTCTTGCAAAATAAATATGCTGTATCCCTTCTACGCAGTGATCCGCTGGAAAATATGTTACAAATTCTCCATGCAAATCGAGTAAAGAAATACACAAACTCAACTATTGATGCTACTTTTGCACACTCTTTCATATATAGCTTTGTGTATAATAAGGATGCTTTGGCACAAATATTAAAGCATGGCGTATCAATGGTAATTATTCCAGAATCGCTAGTCGACCAAGTTGACCGCTCGATCTTTGAATGTAGTGTATTTATTGACAAAGGTTTCTAGTTCACAAAAGATTTGTTACGTCATATTCAAGAGGTGCCGCCACATTTACCTCAACGTCAAAAGCTGGCTTGAGTAAAAGTGGGTTACAACGATGGAGTCCTGTGCTGGGAGATGGAATACAACACCAGCGGCATCCGTACCAAGCAGATCAGCGATGAGACGACCTATAGCTACATGCCCAAACAGCATATACTGTGCAAGATTCTCCCTCAACATATGATCCCTGGAGTCCTCGGATTCCAGGGATTTTTCCTAAGATCAGGAGACAGTTTCCACAATGCTTCTCCGTTCAAACCGTGCAAATTTCCGAAAAAACGTAAGCGCTCAATAACCACCCATTCACAAAAATCACGGCAGAGTTCCAATCTCAAGACTCTGCCGTTAATCATTTACATTTTTCGTATGTGCTCCCGGTGCCTTACCATCGGATGCCCTGGCACCCGGAAGTCCAGAACCGCTACGACCCGGCAGCCAACAGGCAAGGTATGGAAACGGAATCATGAAATTCGCAGATGGCAGGAGCTCAATTTGAGTTCCTGCCGTTTTCCACGTCAAGGCGGCAGATTATTGGTAAGCGTAAAACTTCCCCACGGCTTGAATCGCGGGTCAGAGCATGAGACAATATCCCAAAACTCGAAATATTTCCCATGCAGTCTAAGGGAGATATTTGTCACATTGGGAGATGGTCAAAAATGGAGCAAAGTCTGCAAGTAATGTCCAGGCAGGAGCGTTTGGAGAATTGGACAACCAGGATCATGGCTTGCCGCAGCAGCGGTATGACCGTCCGGGCCTGGTGCCGAGAAAACGGACTGTCTGAGAAAACCTATTACTATTGGCAGCGGAGGCTGTTTCAGACGCTGTCGGAACAGCAGACGGTACACCAAACGGCCTTTGTCGAGGTTACACCGCCGCAGCCGGTCTATTCCGGCAATGTGGCTGTGACTGTCCGCATTGCCGGAGCTGAGGCGGATATTCGTTCCGGCGCGGATGCAGCCACTGTGGAAACGGTTCTGCGGATTCTGAAATCATGCTGAGCGATTTCACGGGAGCGGACAAGGTCTACATTGCCTGCGGCTACACCGACCTGCGGCGGGGCATTGACGGGCTGGCTGCCATGGTTCAGCAGCAGTTCGACCTGAATCCCTTCACCAACACCCTGTTCCTGTTCTGCGGCATACGGCGGGACAGAATCAAGGCGCTGTACTGGGAAGGAAACGGATTTGTGCTGCTTTACAAGCGGCTGGAATCCGGCAGCTTCCAATGGCCCCGGTCAGAAAACGAGGCCAGAGCCTTAACCATGCAGCAATACCGCTGGCTCATGGAGGGGCTTAGCATCGACCAGTCAAAGGCTCACAAGCCGGTAAAAGGTCTGGAAATTATTTGAGTAATCTCATATTTTTCTGTACTTTTCAGGAGAATATGGTATAATGAGCACATGAAAAGTACGAATAATTTCTAGACAAGCACCCCGGAAATGGCAACCATTTCACGGGCGGAATATGAGGAAAAGAACGCTCGACTGGCATTTCAGGACGAGCGTATTTCCCGTTTGGAAAGTCAGATAGAGTTGCTGACGGAAGCTCTGCGCTTTGCCCGGCACAAGCGGTTTGGCGCATCCTCCGAGAAAACGGACGAATCTTTTCTGGAGCAGCTTAGCTTCCTGTTCAACGAAGCTGAGGTGTTCTCCGCCGCGGAAACAGAGGAACCGGAAACCACCGATGTGGCAGGCCACAAGCGGCACAAGAAGCACACCTACACTCTGGATACCATCCCGGAAGGAATCCCCACGAAGCAGGTGGAGCATCGTCTGGAGGGTGAGGATCTGGTTCGCCCTCAGTGTGGGGACACTATGACCGAGATCGGCAAGGAAGTCGTAAAGACGCTGGAAATCATCCCTGCCCAGTATATCGTCCGGGAGGATATTTACTACACCTATGCTTAGACCCAATCGTGATATAATACACGGAGAATTAGATGTTGTTGTTTATAGCAAAAAGAAGAATATGGTTTCAATACACAATGTATAGGGAGGCGTGATTGAACGGCATATAGAAACGGAACATATATTGCTTTTGACGGAAACGATACTTCTGATCCGACAAGAAGCGATATGAAATATTACGGTTTTCTGCAAGCATGGAACAAAAACAAAAGCAACACCTTAATACTTAGTGACAGTCAAAAAAACGTATCAAGTTCGGGATTCGAGTACGAATAGGACTTTGCAAAGCCGTATTCTCGAACGAATGAGATCGTCGAAAAGTATGCTAATAATCATTTCGAGGGATACTTTTTGGGATCAAGGAATGTTAAACTTTGAAATTGAAAAAGATGTCTATTATTTTGAAATACCTCTTATTGTTTCCTATGTTGGTTACGAATACATCCTCGCTCCCCAAAAGCTATCTGAGCTGTGGTCAAAGGCGTTAAGCGAACGGATCTCCAACGGCACCGTAAAATGCATCCATATCCCGTTTAAAGAAAAGGCCATCATGTCAGCAATATCACAGTTTAGCGTGCATAGTACAGGAGATAATATCCTTACCTCCCATATACGGCTTACACTGAGCAGACTTATAAAAATTGGGGATATAAGTGACAACAAATAGCACTTTACATACATTAAAACATAATATATAATTATATCGTAGCTTTCCTGCTATGCTTACCACTATAAAGAAAGAGGTGTGAAAATGGCTACAAAAAGCAATGGAAATCCCCCTCCTGCGTACAGAGTTTTTATTTCATCTACCTATGAGGATATGAAAGAATTCCGAAATGCAGCTGCCGACGCATTAACGAACATTCAGGCCATCCCAATGGGAATGGAAAGATTTACGGCGACTAATCAACCTGCTATTGATAGATGCTACGAGGAAATTAGGCAATGTCAGTTTTGCGTCAGTATATTGGGCTTCCGCTATGGTTCGCTGTATAAGGATACTAACCTTTCCTATTCGGAACTAGAATTTGATGAAGCAGAGCGATTAGGTATTCCCATTTTAGTCTTTATCAGAGACGGCGACATTGACGCAAATAAAATAGATATTGATGATTTTTCTAAGCGAAACAGATTTAAAAAGAAACTGCAGAGCAGTGCAAGTAACCGACTTACGGTCAATTTTACTTCTCCAGAAGATTTGCGGGATAAGCTAACACGGGCGTTACAAGAAGAATTCAAGCGCAGTACTGAAAACAAGGAAAATAATGTTGCGTCAAAAAAAGAAGATAAAACACCACACAAAGAAGAGTATCTGGCTGGTGCTACGGTATATAGAAATTTTATTCTAATGCCGGGTGAGTATTGCGACCAAACTGTTAAGTTGCGTGTGAGATTCGATGGTACATTTGGGTCATGGCGACTAAAAGAGGAGTTGTTTGAAGCGTATAACCTTCCTATTGGAAAAGCGCTATATCTCAACGACTTGTTCGTGCTGGGCGTTGACTACAGCAATATCGGTGACGAAGCAAAACATATTGATGCATTCGCAGTTGGTGACGCTGCAAAATGGATCCTTGAGAATAATATAACACGTGGGAGTGTATTTGAAGGATATTTCAAGCTCGAATGGAAGTATGTCAAAAATGTTGCAGGGAAGTCTAGAATCCAAATTGGTGCAAGCGATGCTTATATTGCCAAACTTGTTCTTAGAAATGCGAACATAGATTTAATCACCCAAAGTTCAAACACTGCAATGCCCAACTCAAGATTCTCAGACTTAAATATAGTTACGCCTAGTACAGACATTGCAGCATCAGAAGATACGGAACTGAGGAGCCTCAGTCAAGAAAGTATACTCGGGTTGTTACAGAAATTTATGTGATGCATAGCCAATTCTCACCTATGAAAACAGTTAATCTACTTTCAGCGGTCTGCAAATTTTATAATAATGTTATACTTATAGAATCCATAGATTTGTTTCAATAAGCTAAGATAGCAAGAATTCCTCGCATATTGAAACGCTCGTATGCCCGGTTGGAGGGGTATGTAACCTCTCTGACTGGGAGAGCGCTTGAATTGTATTCAAGAGGTCAGTGGTTTGATTCCGCTTATCCCCGCAAAAACACCGCATTTCTTTCAGAAATACGGTGTTTTTCTAACTTTTTGGTTTCTCGTAAGTGTAAAACCTCCCCGCGGCTTGCGTAGCAGGGCAGCAGTATGAGACAATATCCCAAGACGCGAATATCTGGAGAATTGGGCAGCTCGGATCATGGGGATCAGAATATAGCCAATTTTATCTGACCAAACCCATTCCAGATATGGGCTTGTTCGAATATAATCCTGAAACACGGAATAGACCCGTTCAATCTCAGCCTTTTCCTTTTCTTCGTACAGCATAGCTTCCTCCTTGGCACTTTGATGGGCGTGTAGACCATTGTACCATAGATGGGGGCTTGTGGCTTACATTTTTGAAATTTCGTTTTTGAGCATCCGCTTAATCTTATCGCTCATGGTTTCCCGGCTGGTGTCGCTGAAATGTACCCGCACCTTGTAGGTGGTCTTTCCGATTTTTCGTACCATTGCGGGGGCATCATTCGGCTGAATGACAGGTGTTGCGAATGGGGTAGTGTTTTCATGATTCATAGGCGTTCCTTTCTCAGAAAAACTGTAATATCATAATCTGGATTGTGTGACGATTTCTTTGGCTGCTACTCTGGTTGCTGCTGCGTTTTCCTCCCGGAAGTTTTTTCCGACAAAGAGGATCGGGGCGCAGCGTTCCAGAATGCGGTCATAAATGCGTGCGTGGGCAAGATCGGGAGGATTCTTGATTTCGTCCAGCTTCAGGTTGGTGGTGACGATCATGGGCTTGCGGCTGCGGTACCGATGCCAATGGCGACATAGGCAGCACCCGTGTTGCTACCATCAAGTTGGATATCCTGGACTGGGAGATGGAGTACAACACCAGCGGCATCCGTACCAAGCAGATCAGCGATGAGACGACCTATAGCTACATGCCCAAACAGCATATACTGTGCAAGATTCTCCCTCAACATATGATCCCTGGAGTCCTCGGATTCCAGGGATTTTTCCTAAGATCAGGAGACAGTTTCCACAATGCTCCTCCGCTCAAATCGTGCAAATTGCCGAATAAACAAAGAATTCAGTTTTTTATGTTGCACTTTGGAATGTAGATTGTCTTTATTGTAAATGGGATTCATATGCACATATTGATCGGTCATACAATGGCATACGGATCCCTAAAGCAATTTTTAAAATCAGAAAGGAAGAAGAGACATGAAACAGGAACAAATGAAGTTGGGGGAGAAAACTATTGAGACACCTACGCTTTTAATCAAGAAAAATATTATGGCATGGGATAACACGATGATTCAGTTGTCCAACATATCCTATGTCTCGGCCTCTGATGTCGCAAGACTTAGCCTCCCGATCTGGGCGCTCCTCTTGGTTCTGGCGGGGATTGCCCTGATAGGAAAGTCCACTTTACTTGGCATTGTTCTCATTGCTGCCGGAGGGATTTGGATTTACTATTGGTATCAGGAGAATGAGAAGCGAAAGAAGTGCTCTATTCTCACCATCCGCATGAACTCAGGAAATAATCTGTACTTTGCGTTCTCTGACAAAGCTTTCTTAACAAAGGTTATGAATGTCTTGGCCTATATTATCATTAACGGCACGGATCGCCAAGTATCCATTAATATTAAAGACTGCGAGATTTCCGGAAACGCGCAGGTCTTGACAGATGGTGTTTTTGGATAAGGAGGGAATCGCAGGTGGGTGCTGTAATCAATATAAAAAATTCAAAAATTGGAGATAATTCCAAGGTACTCACGAATGCCACCATTGTGGGTTCGGCTTCTGTTGAATTAGATTCTGTCACAATCGATGGGAATGCGGTTGTGCTGGACAATTTGAACATCCAGGATTTTTGTCAAAGAATAGGACAGACATATGCACAGATGACTCCAGAGGAGTACAACAGCATTCAGGCGCTACTGCGCCAACAGTGCACTGGCAAGGAGAACTTCCTGAAGTTGTTAAAAAAACACTTGGTTAGCTTCGCAGAAGGTGTTGCGGCAAGCGTTGTCGCAGGGTGCTTGATAAAGTAAGCGAAAGTAAAGAAACTCGCACTGCTGTTTTACATATCCACAGCAGTGCGAGTAATTTCAGTACGAATGCCTCATAACACACATAGAGGAGAGACGTAGATATGAAAAAGAACCTGCTATTAACGACTATAAACATATTGATAATTGGTGTCCCCATATTACTAATTTGGGGAGCCGAATTCTACTTCTACTCAATCTTATTCCAGGTTGCGTTGATTGCATTGCTGTTCTGGAATACCATGGGCGATGTACTCGTGTTACATACTGTGTTTCATGGTCAAGCAATTCCCAAAAATGCAGAAATGAACCGGTGATTGATCATTACATAGGATATCTGGCATCTAATAGCCTTTTTGATACGTCCGATACAATTCGGGTCGTATGGACTGACAGTAATCTTCCCTTCTTTATTCCAGTTAGCAGGAAATCATTTGTCGTGTCATTGGCTCTTCAAGACTCGCTGATTGACAAACGAGAGAACTTGCTTATTACCAGTTTTCCGACATCATCATACAATCAGGTCGAGCTCTATGCTAGGAAATGCTTGCTGCTAACCATATTAGGATATAAGATTTGCCTACGGTTTTTGGAAATATGGGCAGTTATCTTTTTATATGCATTAAAGATTATTATGTCCATTGTGATGTTGTGTGTAACGGGAGCTTTGTTTGGATCTGCGCAAGAAATCCTTGATTCACTAGCGTTGGGGTCCTACCCAGGCGAATTGCTCAACAAGTTAAATAATGTGCTAAACTATTTACAGGATCGAATGGTTGCATTATTTGTGCGGGAAGCGGTACTCGGCCATATTAATTCTGTAAGTAAGGACTTATCGATAAGATAGATATTCCGGCATTCATTTGGGTATACGGATTACTTTAGGAGGTATTTTCTTTATACTTCCATGTTAAAACATACAGAAGGGAAGTACATCCCCCGTTCTCCCGATATCGTTGCTCTGTCCGCACCAGTCCAGCCGTTCTTAGATCGTTCATCGCCCGTCGAGTTGTGGATTCAGAGAGCTTCAGATCTTTGGAAATGGTGGGAATCGACGGCCAGCAGATGCCATCTTTGTTGGCGCGGTCGGCGAGGTATCTATACACGGAGATTGCCCTGTGGGGCAGGTCCATCCGGTACAGTTCTGTGAAATTACGCATATTGTTTCCTCCTGTTCAGGTGGGCTGAACTGCCCTACCTAATTTTATTGTGTTTTGAGTGCCGTCTTTTCAGGCATAGAACCCGCTTTCAGGTTTGGTTTTGCGGGCAGGGTTTCCTCGGAATACACCAGCGGATACTCGGAAAGAATCGCTTTTTCCAGGTCTGCTTTCCCAGCGTAATGTACTGGACGACTGCCGCGATCCTCCATCTGCAAAGGCTTTTCAAAGCGGATGCCCCACTCAAAGAACAGCTTCAGCTTGGTTTTCATGGGATGGGTTCCGGTTTTCATCACCACAAAGCTCCCCTTGGGCATGGATTTCAGCTCGTCCGGGGACATGAGGGGCCGCTCCATCATCTGCAGGGATTGAGAGTTATTGTCCTTGCCTTGAGTCACAGAACCAGACAGGACTGTGCGGCTGCCGAGGTTTTCGGAGAGGGCTGCCGCAGTCTGGCTGTTGGGAGCAAAGCCACCGAATATAGTGTCCTGGCAATTATCTGCCAGAATTTCCGCGCCTTCTTTTCCGTAGTTTTTCTCCAACTGGGCAAGGCTCTGGATGATGGGTACCAGCGTCAATCTCCGGGAACGGCCTGCGGAAAACAGTGGCAGGATATCAAAGGGCGGCATGGTTCCCAACTCGTCACAGAAGAACACCGCCCGGTTAGGGAACTTCCCGCCGTGCTCGTTTGCTACAGAAAACAGCTCCCTAGCCAGATTCTGAATCATCAGACTGGCAACAAAATTCTTTGTTGCATCCTCCTCCGGGAGGATCAGGAAGATGGCGCATTTTTTCTGAACAAACAGCTCCGCATCGATGCCACCATCGAAACATAGCACCTGCTCCAGTTCTGTGTCCAGAAAGGCATTCAGCTTGGAAAGCACCGTGGACATAATGGAGTTCATCGCCTGATCCGATGCCGTCAGGGCGGAACCTGCCAGCCACTTTGCCTTATGTTCTGAAGGAAGAAGCTGCATCAATTCTTGGAATTGGTTCCCGCCCCGCTGTCCCTGCATCAGCAGTTCCTGCACCAGCTTGAACACGGAAGCGATGTGCCGGGTTTCGTAGCCGTCCGTTTCCTCCGGGGGAAGAAACTCGGACAGCAGCAGAACCACGGAGGCCAGCAGTCCCTCTGCCGCATCATAGAAGTAGGCGTTTTGTCCGTGATCGCTGCCCTCCCCCTCCGGGCTGATGATTGTCTTCGCCAGAATCTTGGCGTATTTTTCTGCTTTCGCTTTGGCAGAAATCTCCCGGGGATTCTCCCGGTGTTCATCCATATAGCGATTGATCAGGGTCAGTAGATTGTTGCCGTCTGATCGGGTTGGCTCCCGGAGATCCACCACAGAAATGCGGTAGCCATAGATGTCACGGGCGATAGCACCGTAGTTCCGGGCAAGGTCGCCCTTGGTATCCAGCGCCAGAAAGCTCATCCCGCTGGCACAGGCGTATTCCAGATTCGGGTACAGAAAATAGGCGGTCTTGCCCACGCCGGATGCGCCAATCATCAGCACATGCACATCGTCCGAATCTACCAGAGCTGTGGTTTTCCTGCCGCCCTGACAGCCCAGCACAATGCCCTGGGGCAGGGGCTTCCCATTGGCGGTGGGCTGGTTTCCATTCTTCGCAGCCCGCCGCCATTCCTCCGGAGTGAATGGGACATGGTGGTAGGTTCGTTTCACTTCCTGCCGGGTAGCCCAGCGGGCAGTGCCGTGCTGACCGTTACCCACGGTTTTGTCCTTGATGCCGTTGAGATCGTGCTTTTGGGAGGCGTAGGTCACGAAAAACAGTACCGCAATGATGCTGCCTACGGAGAGAATCAGCATTGGAATACCGGTCACTTTTGTTCCTCCTTCCGCAGAAATAATAAATCCTCGTTCCAGTCCTTTCGGGAGGGAACGAGGATTCTGTTGCATATATTTCTGTCCGCCAGTGCCTTGGAAATCCGCTGTGCCGCCGCCTGCCCCGTTTCGTCATTGTCGAGGCAGATGCACACTTTTGTGATGTAGGGACGGTCTTTCAGTGTCTGCCACAGCACCTTATCCGATACACCACAGGCAGCGGCATAGCTGCTGGATTTCCAGAGCTGCTTGTGCAGGGAGATAAAAGACAGCATATCAATGGGGGCCTCAAGCAGGAACAGGGTATCCCCGCCGCCAATCCAGTGGAAGCTGAATTCCGGCTCACTGCCTGACGCGTTTCCCTTAAAGCCGCCCTGGGCTGCGGTGCTGTGCTTGTGGATATGCCGGGGCTTTCCCTCCCGGTCTGTTCCCACGAACACAGCGTTGTGGTAGTCCGCAGATTCGTACACCAGCCCCCGGTAAGCAAAGGCATCCAGCACCTCCTTGTCGATGCCCCGCCGCCGGATCAGGTAGCCGTAGACCCTGCGCATATTCTCGTGCTTCAGGGGTAATTCCAACGGTTTCTGATGGAAGGGTTCCACTTCTTCCCGCACCGTACCTACGCCCATGGAGAGCATGAGCCGCACTGCTTCCGGGTAGCCCATGCCGTAAAACCGACAGGCAAAGTCGATGGCATCACCGCCCACCTGCTCGTACTGGTGGAACCAAAGATTGCCCCGGATAGTCACCTTCTGCCCACAATCCATCCATGCAAACTCTGAGCCAGATTTGTTCACTTCCTCCCCGCATTGCCGCAGAAACGCCGCCAGATCTGTCCGTCTGGCCTGTTCCCGCTGCTGCTCTGTAAACGGTATATAGCCCATTTTACCTCCTAATCATTTCTCCAAGTAAGGGATAGAAATATTTTGCATAATTTGTCAGTATAGAGTATCAAACTTTTCCTTTCTGCTGTAAATTCTTCAGGTGAGAAGTTCCAACTGGTGTCACCATGACAGGGAGCTGGTGTCACCGTACAGTTAGACTACCCCCTTGGCGGCAGAATATTTACATTTTTTGTATTGCTTTTGTGCGTATATTTGCGTATAATAAGGGTACGAATCTTTCATGAAAGGGGTACGCACCATGGCAAAATCCGCGAATCTGTATGCGCGCATTGAGCCGGATCTGAAGGAGCAGGCTGAGGGAATTCTCTCCGCTCTGGGGATTCCTGCCTCCAACGCCATCACCATGTTTTATAAGCAAATCGTACTTCAAAAAGGGCTTCCCTTCGAGGTAAAACTCCCCGCTTCCCGCCCTGTAGATGTCAGCACGCTCAGCCCTGAACAGCTGAACGAAGAACTGGAGAAAGGATATGCGGACATCGTTTCGGGCAACACCAGAAGCGCGAAAAGCGTTTTTGACGATATCCGCAAAGAATACGGAGTATGATTTATACGGTACAAATCACCTCCCGTGCTGAGACAGATCTCCGGGAAATCTACGGGTATATTGCCCACGAACTACTCTCTCCGCCCACAGCTGCACGGCAGCTGCAACGGTTGGAAGAGGAGATTCTCAGTCTGGATCAGATGCCGAACCGGTATCCTGCCTATCAGGAAGAACCGTGGCACAGCCGTGGTCTGCGGGTACTGTCCGTTGACAACTATCTGGTTTTCTACATTCCTGATGCAGCCACACAAATTGTCTCGGTGATCCGTGTCATGTACGGCGGTCGGGATATTGGCTCCCAACTGAACGCCCTTGAGCAGCCGTAATTTTCCATGAGCACCTGTCGAAAGGCAGGTGCTTTTTCATATTGCCCATCAATCCCGAATGCCCATAGCCTGCTTTTTCTCATCGATTTCACGACGATGCTTGCGGTCAATCTGCTGATGCCGCATTCTATCCCGCTGCTGATCCTGCTCCTGAAACAACCGCGCAAGCCGGGCTATAAGGGTGCTGACAGAGCGGGCAACACCGGGGATGTACACAGGCTCAATGGGATTTGCTTGAACGGGTTCATCCACCGTATTGGAGGGACTCTGTTCTTCCAATATGGCAGAATCGTCATCCTCGTTATCCGTTTCTCCCCGTTTGTTTAGCGGATATGGAGGGGCAAATCCATTTTCCCGGAGCGATTGACTTTCGGTGAACGGTTGCTGCTCCTCTGTTCTCAACCGTTGTCCTGCATCTGCCCACTGCTGCAAATGCGGGATGATTTTCAGTGCCTCCTGAATCACCGCATTGCGGATAGACTTGAATTCCTTATTCTGTTCCAGAGGAACCCTGTCCGGAAAGGTATCGGTGTAGGTACGCAGCACATCTTCCCGCTGCTCGTACCACAGATCGTACAGCTTCTGGATATTTTCATCCCCGGCAAGCTCGGCAACAATCTGGTCAACGATAGCCTTCACATCCGGCTTGAGATAGCCGTACACTTTCTTCCCGGTGGTGCGGGAAAGCCGGTCAGCAAGCCGGATCAGCAGTTCCTCAATCCGGGGATTCTGATAGGTTCCAGCGTCGATCTGTGCCACGATCTCCGAGATGCTCTCCCTGCCTTGCTCCCGGAGCCGGTCACGGTACTCGGTCTGCTGCTGGTAGGTGAACAGCAGTTCCTGCGAGAAAATCTCCCTTGCAAAAGCGGAGCGCATGTTTTCCATTCCCTGCTTGCGCAGATGCCCTTCACCCGTCACCGTAGAGTAGGCAATGAGGTGGACATGGGGGTGGTGACCCTCGTTGTGAAATGCGGCATACCACCGCAGGTGATCCATGGGAATCTTGAGATTCTCGGAAAGGGTCTGGGTTTGTCCCCGGAGGAAATCCCGCCAGCGGCTGCCGTTATCGAACCCCAGCCGGGTGGCATCCTCCCGTTTCAAGGACAGAATCGCCGTGTACACATTGCCTTTGTAGGCGTTCAGCTCCTGAGAAACCTTACTGAGTTGCACCGCCACACCCTCGTCCGTAAACAGGCCATGGCTCCCGAATCGCTCTGCCCGGGGACGGGTGGCAATGTAGTCAGCGTAGGTTTTCGTATTAGCAACCGCCTCCATGTTCTCCTCAATCGCCATGGATATAAATTCTGAAGCGTTCCCCACTGTCTGCTCCCGGAGAAAATCTTCATATTCCTGGCTCCCCTTTATTTCCGGGAAGTCCCACAGGAGCTTCTCTATGATGGCCTGCTGTTTCTTGGTTGCCGGGGCATGGAGGTGGGTGTCATCCAGCTTTTCCACCCCCTCCCGGGTGGCGATATACCGGGCATAACCGCCCACGGATTTGCCGCCGCTTCCGGGTTTCAGGTACTTGAATTTCGTCACCAGTCTCGGCATTCAGCTACCGTTTCTGGAAGTCAAAGGCATCCTCAAAGGCATAGCTTCCGTTGGTACGCTTCACTTGAGATACGCAGGTACCCCGAAGCTTTTCCAGTTGCTCCCGGCTGATATTGCAGGTGGCAGCCACCACGTTCATGGTAATCGCCTGCTCCACAGCCAGCTTGAATAGGATGCGGCTGATTTTGTTCGTACTGTCCGCCATGATGCCTTTCAGGGTGGACGTGATTACTCTGGGGAAATAGTCCTGAGACTGCTGCGCGTAAAGGTACCCAGCATAGAACTGGATTGCCTTCTCAATAAACTCACTTCGGCTCCCGCAGTTGTCCTTTGCGTACAGGTCATCCGCCATATCCAGCACGGATGGTTTCAGCCAAAGCTGGAAGCGGCGCTTTACCTCCCTTTCCGACTGTTCTTCCATATTCTGAATCATAAATCCTCCAAATCCCCATAGGCGCCGGTCTTATCACGGGAAAACCCGTTGCGGCTGTAGCAGTTTCCCCTTTACCGGCACCGCAATCCGGCACCTGACTGTCAAAAGCGGCACCTATGGAAATACTTCCATTTTGTTTGAGAAATTTCGGTTTTCTTCCGTTACTCCCCGTAAAAGGCGGCGGGCACTGCCCGCCGCTGTGTCTTGGAACGGTGCCGCAGCACCGTTCCTTTCTCCTGCTTGTTTTTCGACCCACCGCTTTTACCGGCTCCGATGCAGGAAGCCAGCCACAGCCGCGCCGATCACCGCTAAAGATGCCAGCACAATCATCAGCTTCTTTTTCACTGCTTTCACCTCCAAATCAATCCCTTACTTGGGCACTTACTTTCGCTTCGCATTGCTTCCGTCCAGCTTGGGGAAGCGGCATTCCGTATAGCTCAGGCCGTATTTTTCCACCGCCCGGTTCAGCACCTGAAACATCTCCCGTTCCAGATTCCAGGCATCGTAGCGCACCGGGTCGGGAAGATTCTCATAGCAGATCCACTCGGGGCTGAAGGGCGTGTCCTTTACCATCAGGTCGTATCCGAGACTGTATTTACCGTTGTCCCAGTACACCACCGCTTCTAAGCGCACAGCGCCTGCCGTGAGAATCGCCACCACACGAAAATGGTTGCTCCCCTCCAGCCGTTCCAGCATCCGGGCCAGATTCTTCGCGGAGAACCTCTGCTCGAATCGGTAGCCCGTACCCAACTCCTTTTTCAGACGTTTTTGCTTCGACAAACTGATTCCTCCTAGAAAAAACGCATACCCTCCATTCTCTGCTGCGCCAGATCCATGCTGTCGCTCACCGCCTGATCCAGCACAGCCGTATCCAGCCCGCAGTCCGCATAGCCCTGTCGGACGATGTCATAGTAGCTCTTACTGGGGTTTCCGAAATCCATCCGCTGGTCCATGATATAGACCATGCCGGTAAGGGTTCCGTCCTCCATCTGCACAGGTATGTCCTGTTTGAAATAATAGCTGGGGTAACCTTCATAGACATCCAGCCGCCGCTCGTCTGATCTTTCAATCGTCCAGATGCCCACAGGAACAGAGCTGCCAGCCTTCGGCACAATGGTGGCGTGGGCATTGTGCAGCGCCCCTTTGAATTGCAGCTCGTAATCTTGGATCACTCCTGTGCCAACAAACTGCGCTGTGGGGCAGCGGCTGTGCATCTGCACCATATTCAAATTGCTGCCATAGGCAACGTATAACTTTGCCATGATTCCTCCTAACATTGTTCTTCCATAGAAATAGCAGGCGCTTCCTCCTGCTGGATGGCAGAAGACTGTGTCTGTTCCATCCTTTGCTGCATCTGCCGCTCCCGCTGGCGGATGGCCTGGGCCGGATCTTTCCAGGCGATGTTGCCGTCCAGATTTTTCAGCAGGTGCTGACGGGCAGTCTTGAACTCGTCCCCAATCAGCCCCAGCCGCAGAAGCCAGGTGCGGAAGGTGTACTTTTCGTTCTCGGACTGGGTTCTGGTGCGCATGGCACGCTGCTGGATCAGCGCCTGATGGGAAATTGCGAGACACAATTGGATGTAGCTCTTGACTTCTCCCGCATGGAGAGTAGAATTGAACATACGAAATTCAATGGTACCCTTGCTGAACACGCTGTGCAGATTCAGGGCGTGGTAGCGGGTGCTGTCATAGTGAATACCCCGCCGGGAAGATCCGTTGTACCACAGGGTTTCAAATTCGGACATAGACTTGGGACGTTTCAGGTTCACATCCTCCAGAAACCGAAGGTCTGCCTTCTGGCAGTAATACTCCCGGTCGATCTGCACCTTCAGAGCCTTGTACAGCAGATCCTCCTTGGACGCCATGATGTTGACAATGTTGCGCAGGGTTTTGGGGTCATGCCGGGACGCGTCCACATGGATGTGGATGCCGCAGCTGTCGTTCACCCTGGCCCCGCCCCGGCGCAGTTCCCGCACCAGCTGTTGGATGGTTTCAATATCCTCATACTTGCAGATGGGAGACACCACCTCCACCGCGTACAGGCGGCTGGCGGTTCGTTCTCCCCGGGACTGGCACTGAATGCTGGCATCGCTGACCACCTTCCATTTCCGGCCGGTATCGTCCTCCACCGTATAGGTGTCGTAGGTGCCGCCTACATGGGTAGCCGTGGTTCCGAAATGTCCTGAGATGATTTTCGCTGCCGCGGAGCGGGTAATGCCCGTCATTTCGATCTCGATGCCGAAGTTCTGATCTCTCAGCCGGAATCACCACCCACGGACGATTTGCGCTGTTCCTCATTAGGGCTTCTGCAGGTGTTCAAACCCCTCAAAATCGGCGTGTTCACTGGGGAATCTCCTTTCCCATGGGCAGGGACTCGTCCGAATTGATTTTTTGAAAACCCTCCGCATTTTCGTCGGATTCATCCCTACACTCCGCTCCCAGCCGAAACCGCCATAGAGGGCACTGTCTGGCCGGACATAATCGCACCTCATAAGCACTGCCGCAGCAGCAATCCAGACATTTCAGGCGAATGGCTTTCTTTCTGCTGCCCCTTTCTTCTCCGTTCACAGTCCCTCCCCGACAGCAGGGGAAGGAACATCCCGCGCCTTTTTCTTGGGCTTCTGGCTCTCCACCTTCATGTCAACGAAGGCACGGACGTTGGCGGGGACGATTTTCTGATACATTGCCTCCGCCGCCTGAGCCAGCTCCTCCTCAACAGAAACTCCCCGCTGCTCCGCATACATCCGCAGCGCCAGCAGCTTTTCTTCCTCATATCCGACCATAATGCACTTTTTCATATTGACCTCCAAAAAATAGTGCCGCCGGGATGGTTTTCCCGACGGCCTGTGTGATGATCGATTACTCAGCGGTTCTATCCGCTGCTTCATAGGCATCCAGCGCCTGCTCGATGAGCCCGACGATGAACTCCCGTTGACTGACCTTCTTCCCGGTACGCTCCTTCTCCGCCGCGTGATACTGCTTGATCCGCAGATCCAGTTCCTCGGGAATCTGGAACGCCAGTGTCTTGGTTGCTGCCATAGTGGTTTTACCTCCTTCAAAATGTTCTTTGAGAATTTGGGTGACGTATTCGCTGAGGGACTGCCCCAGTGACTCCCGCTCCTGCCGGACACGATCATGCAGAGCTACTGGAATCTGAGCGCAGAGGTTTCTGGTTGCTTCCATGGGCCTTACTCCTTTCCTGATTTGCAAAGCAAGCATACCGCTTAAGTTGAGAAATAGCTATTCACAGAAAGCAACAAAGAAGCATCCGGGAACCGAAGCACAAGCAATAAATCATCCCATCACCATTTCCGACCCGAAGCTCTGCTGCCAGTCCTGCTCCTTTTTCATGGCTCCCTGAGTATACGCATCCTCCAGTTCGGTATCTTCCAGACTGAGGTTTTCCACACAGCAGTTCCGCAAATCCGCGCCGAAGAGGGTGCAGTCCTTCATGGCTGCCCCGGTCAGGTTGCTGTGGGCAAGATGGGCTTGTGCCAGCGTGCAGTTTTCAAATACGGCATTTTGAAAATCACATTCCTCCGCCGCGATGCTATCCATCCTGCAATGGACAAACCGCGCCCCGGTGAAGTCCGCATTGCAGAGCCCCGCGCCACTCAAATCCACATCCTCCAGAACCGCGTCCCGAAAGCAGGCACCATTGAACTGCATATTCCCAAGAGACAACCCAGCGATTCGGCAATGGGAGAAATCCGCCTGTTCTCCTCCCGCTCCATAAACCCACAGGGTGTGCTTGGCGTGGAGGATGGCAAGGTCATCCTCAGTCAGGGTTTTCATCTCCCCGTTTGCCTGCAGGTTCTGTCCCTGCATGGCAAGGTAGCTATTGGCTCCCAGAAAGGGCGCGGTGTACCGCGCATAGCCATAGCCGCTGCTGTCCACCAGAATACCATCCTCAGAGGATTCCCCCATGACAAGGACGCACTGCCGGGTTCCGTTACGAAAGCCCATCTGATCCGCGTTCTTGCGGAGGAAATCATATTCATACATCAGGTGCTTTTTGAAAAAGGCGTACTCCTTATCCGGCAGGGAAATGACCTTCCTGACTTCACAAGGTTCTTCCTCCATGGATAGCTGCTTACCTTGAAAGGCTGCATTGATTCTCATGGGCTTTCCTCCTCCCTTTCTTCGATGTAGTTGATATATGGAATTTTCAGCCAGTGGGTCCAGCTGCGGGCAGCGACCCGGGTCTTCACAACCCCATAGCGGGTACCCATGGCTTCAATGGCATAGCCGTTGCCGATGTAAACACCGATATGCCCCTGATGCCACACAGCCAGCCCCGGAATCTCCGGCATGGTGGAGATTGGCCCTTTCACCGTCGCCGTCTGGTACATTTGGTTTGCGCCCAGGTCCGGCATGCCGTTGGTGGCATAGCTGACCGAATCGGTTTCCGGGTTGTACCAGCAGTAGCCCTTGATAAATCCGGCGCAGTCGGCAGTGCGTTTGCCCAGATAGTGGCTGCGGATGTACTCCTCGTAAATACCCACGTTGTCCGGGTACTGGGCCACCTTGGCTGCCAGCGCGTCCCTCGTCAGCACCTGCCCGAAGGTGCCCCACACATACCCCCAGCCTGCCGCCTCCGCCGCGATTGCCCACTGCACCAAGTCCAGATTGTTCTTGGTGGTGGGATACACAAAATTCGAGGTGTCCACATACTGGGATCGGACATTGCCTACCAGCTTCGTAAAATCCTCAGTGACGATGTTTGTTCCGAAGGCGCTGTTGACAGCGGCGATGAGCTGGTCGTCTGTCTGCTCCGGCTGAAAACAGTGAACCAGCCGGGACACGAACCCCGGCTGGCTGGAATGGTCGTATAGGGCGAGGATGTAGAGCACCTGGGCTTCCTTGACACGGCTTACCATGTCCGCATCCCGCAAGGCGGTCTGGATGGCGTTCATATTGTCCTCCACCTCCTGCAGCATCTGCCGGTCGCTGTCGGACATCTCCTCGGCAATTTGCTCTTGGAGAGCGGCAACGTCCAGTTCCAGCGTGCCGCTGAACACGGCAATGATTGCCGCCATGGGCATGAGCAGGGCGACTATGATTACGAGGGCGGCCATCGCAATATTTTTCAGCGTTTTCTTGTCTGATACCAGAGCTACAGCTATCTTCTTTAACGCTGCACCGACTGAGATACCCACTATCTTCCTCCCGCTTTTCCGAACAGGGCTTCCTTGTAGTCCGGCACCTGTACCTGCAAATAATACCGCTCTCCGCCGCAGCGATAGAGGCACACGCCCCGGTCGGGGTTGCGGATCAGGTCATACTCCGCTTCGTCCACCTGCAGGGCATCCATGTAGTCCCTGGGGTTAATGGAGCCGGGATAGAACAGGAACTGGTGGGTGGGGATGGAGAACATGGGCTTGGTGAACTCCCGGATGGAGGGAATCAGGAAATCCTCAATGTTCTGAGACGCCAGCACCACACAGGAGTCCTTCTTCCGGACCCGCTTCATGGAGTTGCGGATGTACTCAATGGCGGTCTGGTTGGTCAGGAACAGGTACAGCTCGTCAATGGATGCCACACTGTTTCCGATGCCAATAAGGCGGTTACTCATATAGGACAGGATGTTGAACAAAATGGCATCCTTCAGCCGCTTGTTGGTATCCATGAGACCCTTCACCCCGAAACACAGGAACTTATCATCCACAATGTTGGTGTGCCCGTTGAAGTACCGGCTTTCCGTGCCGACGCACATGGAGTGAATGCCGAGACAGATCTCCCGCAGCATCTCCTGGGTGTACAGGTGCTTTTCGCTGGGATCGTATTCCAAATACTCCTTCTGGCACAGCCAGTAGAATTCCGCCATCACGGGATACTGGATGGGGGTAAGCTGAGAAAAGTCCGTGCTGTCCGTAATCCCCCGCTGGGCGTACAGCTTTTCCAGCAGGATTTCCATGGTGTCCACCTGAGCATCCGTGAAGTCCTTGTAGCTGCGGAAAAAGTCCTTGAGAAACGCTATGTGCTGGCTGAGCCGGGTGACCTTTCGGAAGGCTTCCGGGCTTTCCTCATCAATCTCATCCCCATCGGCAGACCAGGCCTTCGGCTCCAAGGGGTTAATGATGTACTGCCCGGTCATGTAATCCACATAACACCCGCCCAAATTTTCCGTCAAATCCTCATACTCCGCTTCCACATCCAGACAGATCACCGCCTTGCCGGACTCCCGGAAATTGGTCAGCAGCAGCTTCATCATGTAGGATTTACCCTGCCCGGAGTTGCCCAGAATCAGGGCGCTGCCGTTGGTTTTGTCGTTGCTGCGGCGGTCGAGATCAACCAGAATATTGGTGCCGTACTTGTCCCTGCCCACATAGAACCCCTTGGGATCGGTCTTGCCGGAGAAGCTCAGCGGGTACATATTGGCAACGGAACCGGCAGGCAGCACCCGCTCATACTGGTCGCCAAACTGGTTGCGGCCAAAGGGCAGCACAGATAGAAAACCCTCCTGCTGCCGCAGGGTCAGCTTGTCCACCGTGATTTTGGCACGGGTCAGCTCCATGGCAATCTGGGACTGAAGCTGCTCCAACGTCTCCATGCTTTTGGCTTTCAGCTCCATGTACACACTGCAATGGAGCAGAATCTCCCGGTTGTTGCGCATGGTGGCAAGCAAGGTCTGCACATCCTGCAAATTCCCCTCCGCTTCCATGGCCTGGGTGATGTCATGATCGCCCGCCATGAGCCGGTTCTTCCGGGCGGCGTTGTTGACGATCTGCTTTTCCTCCACGGGAGTGACCCGGCGGTGGTAAAGCCGCAGGGTAACCCCGGTACGGTCTGCCAGCTGGGCAAGAATCGCCTGCTCCTCGATGGTGGGCGGGTACTCCCGGATGACCCAAACGCAGCGGTAGGTGTCGCCCACAATGTAATAATTAGCAAAAAATTTGATGCTTCCCGGCAGGATGCAGTCAAAGAAATCCTTGGTGCGGATTTCAGCAGAATCTCCCTGCTTCGGTTTCTTACGCTGAAATAGGCTCATTTCGCCCTCACCCCTTTCACATACTGGGCCCCATCCATATCCGGCATCCGGTCGCCGTCCATGGATGCGCCAAAATAGATGGCAAGAAACCGCTTGATATCCGGCTTCTTCATCCGCTGCACCTCAAACCCTGCCCCTGCCAGCTGCTTGTGGGTTTCGTTCACCAGACTCAGCACCTGCTCCGGCTTCAGGCCGGAACAACGGCGCAGGAACACAAACTGCCGGGCAGTGGACATCTCCGCCTGCAGCTCCGTCAGCATTTCTCCATCCTGATGCAGAAGCCGCCGGACACAGGCATTGCTCTCCTCCCGTTCCCGCTGGCGCAGGTATGCCTTGTTGGCATCGAAGCACTCGCAGGAGTCGGTGCAGATAATTTCCAGATCCGGCATCACCGTCAGGGCGGTTTGCAGGGTATGGATTTTCACATCAATATTGGACGCGGACAGCACTGAGATGTTTACAGGAGACACCCGGAAAAACAGCAGTTCTCCATGCTCCGTAGCCAGACCGTACCGGGTAAAGCCCCGGATGCCCATAAGCTCCTGCACAGAGCGGCCCCGCCGCCGCTTTTTCTCCTTGGAATTTCGCTTCTTGTCTTTCATTTTTCATCTCCATTCGTAGTATTTCTGGCTGGTCACGAAGTGCCGGGTGGCGTAGCCCAGGTAGTCCATGACGGTGGTGTCCTCCATGCGGATGGTCATGAAGGCAAAGCACAGAGTCCCCGCCAGGGGGAACAGCAGCCCGGAATGCACCAGCAGCACCACCGACAGCAGAGCGGCGATTGCCAGAATCACAAAGTCCCGCATCCCCCAAAGCCAGAGATGGGGCTTGGCTTTCAGGTTCTGGGGGTAGATATAGGTTTTCATTTGGGTTCCTCACTTTCGCATGAGATTCTTCGCCAGATTCACCGCCGAGGAGGTGCTGTAGACCACGCTGGACACATTCACCCGGACGCTGGAATCCAATCCAAACTGCTGGGCAATCCGGGGGACCTCATTGGCGGTTAACATAATCCCAAGACCCATCAGCATATTGTCCTGCAGGGTCAGCATTCCGAGAAACAGAAGAGTGGTCTGCAAGAAGGCCGTCAGGCAGATTGCCATAATCTGCTTGCACCACTGGTTGAAGCCGTCGGTATAGCCTCTGGGCACGCTGAACATATACAGCGACCCCACCGCAATCTGAATCAGCAGAATGCCGCCCCGCTTGATGTTGGCGAAGAACACCTTGATGGCGCAGTAGGAAAAGGACAGCAGGAAGAACAGCAGCTTCAGAACCGGCTCCGTGGGCGTGCCCAGCGTGAATACGGTGCGCAGAATGAATGCCGCGATTTCTCCAATGGTGGAGCCCTGTGCGCCGGAGAAGATACGGGTCAGGTCACCGGCAAAGCTGTTCTGCAGGGAAACGCAGAACTTGTACAGCTCCACCGGCGCCACCCCAATCAGCGCGCAGGCGAAGAAGCCCTTCAGCACATTCAGGGCAGCGCCCTTGATGCTGGTTCTTCCCGACTGGGCTTCTATGGCGACCTCGAACACCGCGCCGACCACCCCCACGGCGAAGAGCGCCCAGCCGAACAGGGTGAACAGCCGCACCACGGCGTTCACCCAGCTCAGGTTGAAGATTTCCGCGCCCATATTGTTCATGCTGGTGAATAGATCTGCCACCGCGTCAAAGACCGTGTTGTAAATCCACTCCACCAGCGCGTTCCAGATATCCACGGCGATGTCCGCGCCGATCCCCTCAAATACCACACTCAGGGCATCTCCCAGCCCTGAGAGGATATCTCCTAACCAGTCAAACAAAGGCCGTCACCGCCCATCAGCCGAGGATGCTCCAGATATAGCTGGGTGCGGTCAGGGCGAACAGCAGGCAGGCGAACAGGATCGCCGGCGCGGTGAACTCAAACTGTCCATGTTTGCGGTAGTCCATATACGCTGTGGCAATTTTTACAAACAGCAGCACCGCCAGAATCATGTCAATCACAGGAAACACCACATTGTTGACGATGGTCTGCACCTGTCCCTTGGCGGCGTTCCAGGTGCCCTCAATGGCTCCGGACACGTTGCCCGCGGCGGTGGCGCTGGCAGGAATGGCCATAAAGGCCACAAACAGCGTCAGGACGCAGAGCATGGTGAACATTCTTACAATTCTTTTCTTCTTCATGAAACCTCCATATTGTCAATGCGCTCACAAAATACCAGATACCGCTGCTTCCCCCCGGAAGCGGGCGGGTGGCAGGTGAGCAGGGTTAATAATTCACGGTTGGCTTGGATGTGGATGGCTTCCACATCATTGGGATCAATTACTTTTATGTCTGAGACTTTGTAGTTCAGGGTTTCCCAGAGGTTGGTGACGGTGACGGTATCTCCCGGAATCAGTCGGTCGACGTACAGAAAATAGGCGGCACCGTTCCAGCCCCGGTGCCCTGCGAGGACGCAGTTGGTGTTTTCGCCGCCAATGGGCAGACTGGTATGGCCCATGACGGCGGCACCGTTTGCCATATTCTCCTTGGTCGCGCCCAGATAGATGGGCATGCGCAGCTCCAGCCGGGGGATGGACAGCACGCCGAACACCTCACTGTTAAGACCGTAGTCGGAAAGCAAGAAGCTGGGTGTTTCATAGGCGGCGGGGTCAGACAGACCTTCCTGCCCCTCCCGGAAGATGGTTTCGTTGTAGGCCTTCATGTCCAGCCAGAGCTGGGGATACTGTTCCGGTACAATGGATTCCACCGTTTCCGCATCCCCGGCAATGACATAGGAGGGTTTCCCTTGGGATTCCTCAGGAGTTTCCTCCAACAGAAGTAGGAAGTCCTCCGCGTCCTTGTGCATGGTATGATTCACCCATAGTCCATTGAGATACGGATAAAGAAGGATACAGCCGCCGAACAGCAGAAGCAGCACAGCCAGAATGGCAAATATGATTTTTCCCTTACTTTCTGACATAGCGGCCTCCTTTCTGCGGCTTCTTCCGAAGGTACAGAAGCGCATTCAGCAGCAACACCATGCTGACCATAGCCGCCAGTCCCAGGCGGATGCCCAGCCAATACTGCTCCTCCCAGCGGGAGACTGTGTTTTCTTCATGGGACACAGAGGAGATCTCCGTTTCCTCTGCCGGAACAAATGGAATCCGGCTTCCCTGCACCAGCAGGCGGTGGGTATTGATCCCGGTGGGCGTGCAGGTTACCAGCGTACACAAATCCTGTCCAGAAACAATTCCCAGATGGGTGGTGTCATGGGGCAGTACCGTATGAACTGCCTTCACTTCATAGGCAAGGGTTTCATCCAACACACGAAGGTAAAACACATCCCCCTCCTGAAGCTGCTCCAGATCGGTAAACATCTTCTGAGATGCCATACCGCTGTGTCCCGTGATGATGGTGTGGGTGCTGTCGCCGCCCACCGGCAGAGAGGAACCCAGCAGATGCCCGGTTCCTCTGTCCAGCGAATCGCTTCCCGTTCCGTGGTAGATGGGCAGGTCTACATTGATCTTGGGGATATCGATGTAGCCCATGATGCCGCTTCCTCCTACGTTCAGTTGATTAACATAATTATTGGATGCTGTCAGAATCGCCTCCTGTGAATAGGCTTCCTCCACTGCGCCGGGGGTGATGGCGGCGTTATAGGCTACCGCTTGCTCACGGATGCGCTTCAGTTCCGCGGTGTCCGTCTGTTCCAGCACCTCCCGGTAGGCGGTCTGAATCTGGGACCGGTGGCGCTGGTTATAGTAGTTGCTGACCACAGGATACAGCGTCAGCCCCAGCGCCAGCAGAAACAGCACTGCCGCAAGGATGATTTGCAGATACCTTCGCTTCATGTTTTCTCCCCTGACTGCGCCGCCCCGGAGTTTCCTCCGGGGCAGATGAAAGATGCTCACTTGGATTTCTTGCGGGTGGCGAAAATAATACAGGCAGCGGAACCCGACATGAGCAGGATGCCTGCCAGACCGTAGATCCACACGCCACGGTCACCGGTGGCAGGCAGGTCGAAGCCGCTGGTGTTGACTACGCTGAGCGGGGCGAGGGCGTTGGCGCTGCCATTGTCCGTCAGCATGTTCACCTGGTTGCCGTCTACTGTGGCAGAGGCGGAATTGTTCTCACGGGTAATCACCACAGTAATGGCATTTCTCAGCAGGGTATAGCCGTCCGCGGTTTTGATTTCCGTGATGGTGTATTCGTCGTCCTCCA
>OBLI01001238.1_pt1 | contig 25335 bp, 16 predicted proteins | sample 1519701 | NCBI WGS metagenome assembly OBLI01 (sample SAMEA3663005, study PRJEB22513) | pig gut metagenome | biome: pig gut; feature: pig-associated habitat; material: faeces | place: France | collected 2012
GTAGTCACATTCTTGCCCAATCATCCTTCGATCAACCTTCGATCATCCTTCGTTCATCCTTCGATTGGAGGACGGAGGATGATTAATGGAAGAACGGAGGATAAAGAATAGAATAGGCTTTGCGCATAATATTAAATTTGCCCCTGATTTGCGACAAAAAAACCAAAATGCTTGCATAATTGATTAATATTATGTATCTTTGCGTGCAAAATTACCATTTCAAAAAAAATATTTCACTATGAACAAAAGTATGATTATCCTGTCAGCATTATGCATGACTGCAAATATGGGGGTGATGTCACAGACTATCGACGAACTCGATATCAAGGTGACTAAAACAGAAAACCGTGAATACTCATTCACCGACAAGAAATCGGGATTCTGGTATGGACGTACTCATCAGGACCAACCCGTTGACTGGTATGCAGGATGGAACGTGGCCAAGAAGCGCGTATTGTCCGACTATTCATTGTTTGTGGATGGCAAACGGATGAAACGTGTTGATGCTGTTGATGCCACTGTCAATCCGTTGAGTATCAAGAGACAATGGAAGGGCGTAGAAGAAGAGCTGATGCTCTTGGACAATAACCTGACACTTGTTATCAATGTAAATGCTCCGAAGGCGAGGAACATATCCTTGTCGCTCACTTTCCCGGATGATGCCGACAAGGATATGGTAGGGGTATATGCTCTCGACGGCACTGCCGCCAAAAAACGTGGCGACAAATACTCTGTCTCTGCTTCCAAGAAGGGTTTTCTTCTTGTATATGGCACAGACGAGGAAAAAAGCAAGCTGATTGCCTCTTTCCGCTCTAATGGAGACAAGCTCCTCGCTGAAAGGCGTGGCAGAATGGAAAACATTATCAAGAACACGAATCCTGTGAAATCCAATCTCCCCGAACTCGACAAGGCTCTGCAATGGCTCACTCTCACTATGGACGAACTTATCACCGAGCAACAGGGCAAGGGCATATACGCCGGACTGCCTTGGTTTAACGAATATTGGGGCAGGGATATGTTCATCGCCATGCCTGGAGCAACACTCGTCACAGGGCAGTTTGACTACACAAAGGAAATCCTCAAGGACTTCTCAAAGTTTCAGGACCGCAATCCCAACTCTCCCACATGTGGACGCATCCCCAATCGTGCCAACCTTGAAGGTATAATATACAACACTGCCGACGGCACTCCGAGATATGTTATTGAGACAGAGGAACTTCTCAACTATTGTGGCGACACATCATTCCTCAAGGACATATATCCGTCGATTGTGCTGAGCACCGACCAAAGCCTCAACCGTCATACCGACTCCAACGGATATCTCATGCACGAGGATGCCGACACATGGATGGATGTGAAGCGCAACGGAATCCCCGGTTCGCCTCGTGGCAACCGTGCCAACGACATACAGTATTTGTGGTACAAACAGCTTATGGCTGCATCACGACTTGCCAAGCTCATGAATGACAACGAACATGTGAAGACGTGGACTCAGGCTGCGGAAACGGTGGCAAGAAACTTCGAGCGTGACTATTGCAACAAGACTGACATCATCATCTATGACCATCTCAACACTGACGGCACACCGGATGTGCAGTTCCGCCCTAACCAATTGTTCTGCTTCGACCTCATTGCCGACGACACCTTTAAGCAGAAGGTGACACGCAAATGTTGGGAGGAACTCGTATATCCATGGGGCGTGGCATCACTCTCACAGAAAGACCCGCAGTTTCATCCGCAACATGAAAACTGGCACTACTACCATAAGGACGATGCTTATCACAATGGCACCGTATGGCTATGGAACAATGGCATAGCCATGCAGCGAATGATAGAGTACGGTCAGAAGGAAATGGCATGGCAATTATTCAAGAATATGAACCGCCAGGCGTTAGTGGAAGGCGCAGTGGGCAGTCTCAGTGAGAATGCCGACGCCCATCCGCGCGAAGGAAAGAGCAGAGCCGCACTTTCGGGCACTTTCCTCCAGGCGTGGAGCAACAGCGAGCAGCTCCGCGTATGGTATCAGCATTTCCTTGGCATACGTCCCGACATGATGAACAAGACGATATACGTTGAGCCTCGCCTGCCCGAAGAGATCACCGACCTTGAGACATCCATGATGGTGGGCAATGGCAAGGTGTGCATATCATATCATGGCGGAGAGTTTACCTGTTGGCTTGACAATCTCCCCGGAGTGCGTCTTGTGGTGAAGATGGAGAACGCCTCGAAGATTGAGCGCGAAAAGAACAACCCCATCTTCCGTTCCCTTGATTTCTGCCGTCCGCAGCCACTCGACCACTATCCCTGCTTCGACGTTCGCCACGACCCACCACTGACGTATTGACTCGTCAACTCGTCACACTTTATGATTGAAACTGCTAATAGACAGGCAAATAGTTGAGATTACCACGTTTTAACTCGTCACAAGGTCGTCACACACTCGACATACTAATATATGAATGTAGCGTGATGACCTTGTGACGAGTTGGTGACGAGTTGGATAGGATTTTTCAGCCATAACTCACTGATAATATGATTGGTTGTTCAAGAAGTGTGACGAGTTGACGATTTTTGTATTTATCCCCTATTTTTCTCCTATGCAGCTCCAGTGTTCCTCCAGTGCTGCTCCAGTGTGACTCCAGTGCTACTCCAGTGTGACCCCAATGCCGCTCATTTGAACGAGTAGAGAAAAAGCGGAGTCACAGCGGAGTCATAGCGGAGTCACATAGGAAGAACATGGGGCAAGGGAAGAAAAGACATATTGTTAACACTATGTTAAAATTCGTTGTATTCATGAATTTTCCTTGCAAAACATTTGGAGGAATGAAAATAATATTGTACCTTTGCACCAGCTTTTTCGAAAGGCGTATTAGTTTAACATCAATTATTAATGTAAAAGTAAAAATTATGACAAATGATTTTAGTGAAGATGGTATGGCGTTTGTAGTAGATGCCTACCTCAGCGAGAATTACGATTTCCGTCGCAATGTCCTTAGCGGCAAGACAGAGATGAAGTCGAAAAAAGAAGACCTCTGGCGCATCGTCTCGGAAGCAACCATTAACACCATTGTGAGGAAACTCAAGCTCGACGGCTTGGATGGTTCAAAGTCGCCACGCCAGGATGTCATTGAGTATCTTTATTCGGATGAACTTGACACCTACGACCCCATCAGGCATTATCTTACCGAATTGCCGGAATGGGACGGTAATGACCATGTGGGCAAATTGTTCAGCCGATTGCCTGGGTTGACAGAGGAGCATCTTGAGTTCCTACGTATATGGCTTCGCTCGGCAGTAGTGCATTGGCTGCAGCGAGAGACTCTCCACGGCAACGAACTGATGCCGGTACTCATTGGAGATCAGGGATGTGGCAAGTCAACATTCGCCGTCCGACTGCTGCCCGAAGCTCTGCGATGCTATTATCTCGACCACATACATTTTGGCAACAATTTCTCGTGCGACATGGCTCTGACCAACAATCTATTGGTCAACATCGACGAGTTTGCCAACATGGGGCCTTCGAAGCAGGGTGCACTGAAATATACCCTGTCGAGAAACAAGGTGAACAGTCGTCCCATCTTCGGCAGAACCCAGGAGGACAAGCCTCGCTATGCCTCGTTCATCGCCACAACAAATGATGTCCGCCCATTGTGCGACACCACAGGAAGCCGTCGCTACCTCTGCATATCCATCCCCGAGGGAGAACTCATCGACAACGACACGCCGATAGACTACGACCAACTCTATGCACAAGTGATGCACGAGATAGACGCAGAGAAAAAATTTTACTGGCTCACCAATGCCGAGGAGAAAATAGTGCAGGACATGAACATGCCCTACCTGAAAATCGACTCAATGGAGACGATGCTCCACAAATGTTTCCGAAAACCGAAAAAATCAGACGGCGACTTATGGATGAGCAGCGACGACCTAATCACCACACTCCGCCGCTCCTACCCCATCGTCAATGACGACTCCAGCACACGCATTCGTCTCGGTGCCACGCTAAAGTCAATGGGCTATGCCTCACGCCGCACCCGAAAGGGGCGCGACTACAACATTGTGGTTAGATAGAATATGGCATAAGGATATTCAGAAAAAGGATGGCAAGGATAATGACCTTGCCATCCTTTTTATAGTATATTCATGGAGTTATTACTCCTTCTTGCATTTAATCCATATTGATTCGCCATCCATTGACATCTTCAACTCCGAGGTTGTTGATGTCACTGAAATAATCTCATAGGAAGCGTACAACTCACCGCCAACGTAGGTGTTTACGGTATTGCCCTTGATTGACCATGTGCCGCTCCCGTTTCCAAAATATCCAGAACCATAGTATGTGCCATCCGACTTGAATGAGGCATACGTTGTCTTGAATGGCCAGGCAATGTAGCTGCCTGATTGGCTCGTTTTAACTTCAGTAATCTTCCACGTACCAACAAGGTCAGAGTTGTACTGATTGTCATCATCGTCATTGCTGCATGAGACGAATGCGAATGTTGCCACCACAAGGGTTAGAAGTAAAAATAATTGCTTTTTCATAATTTTTTTATGTTTTAATAATACCAATATTTATTATGTTTTGTATTTACGGCTGCAAAGTAACAACCTATCAATGCAGCCTTTCTGCATAATAATAAAAAGTTGATGAAAGAGCATAAAAAACAGGAAGAAGTTACTCTTCCTGTCTTTTGTACTATTTGTCAGTTGTTAGCAAAGCATTGTCTTACTATTGCTTATTCTTTCATAAATGTAACCATGAAATCCTTACATTTACGCATATCCTGTCTGGAAGATGCAATGGAGAAGGTGTTGTATTTCTCAAATATATCCAGACCACGGCCTAACGTGACAGTCCATCCCGTATCAGTCTTTATGCAACGGTCGTGAAAATCGCGAAGTTTGTATTCGAAGTCAATGCCATAGGTAGCAAGGTCATCTTTGATGTCATCGAGTTTGTCAATCAAGTCTGGTATCTTCTCATCCTCCTCGTTGGTGACAAGGTTCAGTTTCAGATCATCCACGGGACGGGTGTTGATGAGCATCAGGGCGAACTCCATGAAGTTCTTTATCTGCCATGAGGCACGGATATACGGGTCTTCCACAGTAATCTCTTTTGCATCTCGCATATATGGAGCAAATAGTTTTTCGAAGCTCACGCCAGTCTGACCCATTCTGAATGTCATGCTCTTCTCTTGTAAAAGGGGAATGCGTGGACGTTTTAGGAGGTGCGGCGACTCGCCGCACCCTATTGTGGAAGTATCATTGCTTGTGGTGCAGTGGGTCACTGCACCTCCTTCATCCATGGGCGTATTATCATGTATGATGCTGCCATTGCTTAGTCTTTCCAATGTTTCCACATGAATCTCCAAGCCGTTCTTTAGATTGATGTACTTGAAGTGGGCAGGTTCTGCCTTGAATGTCTCGTCAATCACATACAACTGATCCTTGACACGTTTTCTGCTCTCTGCGGCAAAGTCTATCAGCTCGTATGCCTCTTGGTCGGTCATTCTTCCATCGGGATAGAGCAGTTTCATCATGCCAGAGAATGTCTTGCGTATAGCAAGATGGTCGCGTTCAGAGAGTGAACCATCGAACTTTGCATATTCATTAAGGACAGCAGTTCTGTCGTCATTGCGCATGGCATGAAGAACCGCAGCGATATAGTCTGTGATAAGCCCATATCCTTTGGAAAAACTGTTTTTCTTTAGCATCTTGATTTCCCAACCTGGATTGTACAAGTGGATTCGGTCGAGGAAGGCTCCCTTTATGAAGGAGGTCGGTATGCTCTCAAACAGGTGCGTATTCTTCAACATATAAGGAACGGTATGCTTCGTGTTACCAACAAACGCCATTGATGCACTTGCCTCGTGCGTGCCCTTTCCTCGGTTGAACGACTTGTTGGCAAGGTAGTTCTGCATCGTATCGATAAGGACGGCATCCACATTCCGTCCCTTTTGTTGCTCGAATTCATCCCATGCCACTACGTCCCAATAGCCCACAAGTCCTAAAATCTCTTTGTTGCCCTGTATTTTCACAAACAATCTGGCACTGGTCACATCGCCTCCCGAAACGAGTACACCGTATGGTGATAGTTCCTGAAAGACATGTGACTTACCAGTACCCTTCGGACCCAGTTCCACGAAATTGAAGTTATTCTCGACGTGTGGTAGTAGTCGAGCCAGAGTAATGAACTTCTCACGTCGGTTCATCACCTCTGGATTTAGTCCCACGGTGTGCATCAAGAAGTCTATCCACTCGTCAGTAGTGAAGTTGTGACGTTGGTCAATGTATTCCTGCAAATCCACATTGGAGATTTGTACGGGCTTCAGCGTCTGGATGTCCCATCTCACTTTGATGTCCTCACCGCTGATATAGCCAATAGTGACAATACACCACACGCCGTTGCCACTCAGCAGTTTGGGATTGTCCTTCACGTACTGGGTACCGATAGGCACTCTTGTCAATCCTAAGTTGGCAAAGGCAGCCTGGTATTCGTCATCTTTCTCATTGAGCGTCACCATTACCTTGTCGATGATTCGGTACTTGCCGTTTTCCCTTATCTTGCCTTTTACCGATTCTGCTTCGGCACGGTGCACATAGTTATTCTTGATGACCTGTTTGACCTTTTCCAAACCAGCCTCAATAGCCTCCTGGTCATCTGTGGCACAATATTGACCAAGAAGATATTCCAGAACGTAGGTTGGCACTGGCAGTCCTCCCTTCACAAGGAATGCCAGATCCTTTCTCACCACCTTGCCTATGAAGGCATTCATTATTTTCTGTTGTAGTGTCATATCTTAAAAATCTTGTTCTATCATTGTATTGTTCTTTACTGTCTCTCGGATAATAGGATTCAGTCTTCCTGTATCTTCCTCATCGTAAATTCTCAGTTCGAGCATACTTCCCGAAACCGACTTGTTAAGCGTCATCGTGACCTCATATACACGGTTGTTGATGTTCACTGCATCTGGACTGTTCAGGATAAGGAACTTTTCAGTTGAGACAGGCTCTTCGCCATGGAACAACTGGCATATCACCTTTCGCTCTGTCACCGTCATGCTTACTGCCTCTGACTGGATGAGTTGGAACTTCAACCGGCTGCTGACCATCGTCAGGTTGTGACTCATCAACGCCACACCAACCTTTTCTGTCTTTTTATCACGTCTGAGCTGGCTCTTGATTACAGGGATAATCATTTCCTGTAGCGAGGCTCCTCCATGTGCGAAGTTGTAGCCTCCCGGTGCAGCCAAGCGGTTTGTGCCTTCGGGAACAGCGATGAAGAGTCTTGATCCTTTAATGCCTGACACCTCATTAAGAGGGAACTTCACGATACCGTCCACATCTTTATTATTTTCTGTGAGGTAATAGCGGGTCTTCTTTTCCAACGCCTCCTCTGTGATGCTGTGCTTGTCCTTCTCCTCAAACTTCTGGTCGTTGTATATAAAGCCGTGGTCGGCTGTCAGCAGCACGTTATTCACATTCCATGTGGCATGGAGTCTTCTTACCAATACGGTCAGTTGCTCTATCGCCTTCCTGCAGGCTGCGATTACCTCAAAAGGACTTTGCGAATGGCTCGCCTCATCGATAGTGTCGTGGAAGATATAGACCAAAGGACGTTTAAACTGTTCGCGCATGGCAGACATATCTCCATTCATTACCTCCTCGTATCTCATGCAGATAGCCCCCTCCTTGTATTTGCAAAGATGGGCTGTGCGTTGTTCCGTAGTAGTCAGTATTGCTCCATCCACCAACATATCTGTTCCCTGTAACTCCAATGATTGATGGGGCAGTAAGGCAGGCTTGCAGTATTTCGTTTCAGTGGGCAGCATGGCCAGATAAGGGGTCAATGTAGCGATATGCTTCTCCTTAGCCAACTGCTGCATCAGTTCCTTTGCCACTTCATAGCGCAGAGCATCGCTCACGATGACAACCTGCTTCACTGTGCCGTCACCCTCAGTGCGGTAGAAGTTCTCCTGCCTTTCTAAGGTCACACTTTTGAAGGCTTCACCTTTCTCTTTCACACATATCAGCCACTCCAGATTCATTACATTGGTCATCTTGGAATATTCCTGATCCAATTGTCGCTTGGATTCGTTGATGACAATTTCAATAGGTATATCTAATGTTACCAATTCATGATACGCCTCCAGCGCACGGCGATAGAACATATCCAAGAGGTAATACTCGTTCACATAGTTCTGGACATATTCTTCGGGCGTGTTGAGCTTCAGCGTGCCGATACTCTTGGCCTGGTTGTAGTAGAGGGCCATCTGCTCGACACATTTCACTACTGTCAACACAGTACTGCCTACGGGCATTTTCAATGACAGTTCCCTCATGCGCTCGTTCACCTCCATCGGTTCGGTCATGAGTTTTGATTTAATTATCTCTTCAAGAATAGGCCAGCAGAGCGACTCAGTCAGGTAGTAGTAAGGAGCATCAATGCCATACACTTTGATAATCTCTTCTTCCCTGATGTCAGCAGCCAATACGGCAAGCGCATTGGTGAATCGGGAAGAAAGCTGTCTGTCATGACTGCCCAATTCATATACCTTATTGAGTTGTTCCAGCATGATGGCGTTCGTCACCTTGTATGTCTTGTAGTTGTCCGCAGGAGCGGCATCTAACAGTTGGGTAATGGAGTTGTACTTCAGGCTCTCAGCGATGGGCTTCATTTTCACCTCACTGTTGGGATTGTATGTGCAGCCAAACCATTTTGTAAGCTTCTCATCTACCATACGTTTGGCATCCATGTTCTTCTCCAATTTGTAGAAGAAGTCAATCCGTTTCTTCTCCTCTTCGCTGCCACCCAAGATAATCATCTTTACGATGATGCTTTCCCAATCAAGCAACCGCTTTTCACCCATATAGCTACTGATGAAGGCACGGCACACGAGGTCTTCATTGAAGGTCTCAGCCGAGATATGACCTGCAAGAACAGTGCTGACCTTGGACGACATCATCTCGCTGATATTACGCTTGATGAACGTGCGGTATTTCTCTGGCAGACCATACTGCTGCATGTATGCCTCATAGTCATCATCCTTGTATTCCATGTTTGCCTTCAACATATCCAGCAGGGGGAACTTCAGTTGCTGTTCCTCCGTGGCAGGGTAAGTACCCAATGGAAAGAGCAGCACGACACGCTTCTCCTTCCACGTATTCTCGATGGCATACTTGGTGTTGAACCATGCGCCATCAAACACCTTATACATATACCCATCAGCCCATTCCTTCCCCTCCAAGTCCGTCTCGAAGATGTTCATTCTGTCGAAGATGAAGAGCACATGAAGCTGCGGGTTGCGCTCAAAATAACTATATATTCTTTTTTGTATCATTTTTACTTTATCTTTTGTACTACATCACCGAACTTGGCATAGTTGACAACTACACCGTCGTCGAGGTCGAAGGCGATGGCTTGCTCTGCAACTACCTGCAGGCGGTCGTGATACTCCTGGCACTCTTCGAGCGTCTTGGTGAGTTGCTGGAGCTGCTTCGTCTCACGGGTGGTGAGTTCGGATCGGCGGTTGTCGAGGTCAGTGATTCTTGCCTGTAGTGTCTCGATGTAGGGGAGGAGGTATTTCGCACGGATGCGCTCGGCGGTGTAGGCATTCATGCGGTGCATATAGGCGATGCACTGGAAGGCACCCTTCTTCGAAGCGAAGAGCCAGTAGATGGGGCGGTTCTGATACATCTTCTTGTGGTCTTTCCAGAAGTCCTTCACAAAATATTGCTCTACGGTCTTGCCGAGACATTTCTCCACATAGTTGAGGTTCTCCACGTGCTTCGCGTCACCCAAGGCAATACGCACAAAGTCTGAGAAACGGTTGGAGGCATTGTCTGAGAAACCACAGTCATTCGGCATCAAGGGAATGATGCCATCCTCGTCTATCTCAAACTCTACATTATTATATATATAGGAAGCAGTCTCCTCCGCTGACGGGTTGGGGTGAGCGATGTGCAAACCCTTCTTGTCGAGACGATAGCGTCCCATCATGCAACCTACTGCATAGCTGATGAATTGCTTCATCACTACGTCATCGTGCCATACGATATGTTGTTTTTTCTGTTCCATGTTCGATTAATATTTATTGTCATTCTTGGGAATCATCGGTGCCTGTCCCTGCGACCCTAGGATGAGTTTGTGCCACGAGGCCCAACTTGATTAATGGATATATCACTTTGTCTTTTAACAGCGTTTTCGACTTCTCTCCATACAGGGGTTTAAGTAGGGGTTTAAGCTTAATTTCCGATAAGGGGATAATCGAATCTGACATGCTGATTATCAGCAGTTTCTCATCTGTATTTTAGTTTGCTTTAAGTTGTCCCATATTCAATTACATATTGTTTTTATTCTTTTGCAAGTCCTTCATTTTCCTTTTTTAAGAACTCTGTCATGCGTTCTTTTGAAGGCAAGCTAAGTTCATACTTCGATATAAAAATATCCTCATCAGTATCGAGTAGCGTATATTCAGCCATTTCCTGTCCTATCTCCGAACACATCAGTATTCCAATTGGCGTATTGTCATCGGGCTGCATGATGTTTTTTCTAAAATAGGCAAGATACATCTTCAGTTGTGCTGTATCAGCATAGTCAAGTCGGTTGGCCTTGAGTTCAATGATGACATGACGTTTTAATATGCGATGATAGAATACAAGGTCTGCCTTGAAATATCGGTCATCAATGAGTAGTTTCTTCTGTCGTTCCTCAAAACAAAAGCCCATACCAAGTTCCAGAATGAAATCTTGTAAATGGTCAAGCAATGCTGTTTCAAGGTCTGACTCTTCCACCACATCTTTTGCCGATAAACCAAGGAATTCGAAGGTGAATGGTGATTTGATGTCAAGCATAAGTGATGCCTTTTCTGCTTTTCCATCAACGAGCTCTGCCAACTTCTCAGGTTTTTTACTCCATCCACTACGTACATAGTAATTAGAGTCTATCTGACGCTGAAGTTCACGCACGCTCCATGTGCCACGAATGGTCATAATCTCATAAAAAGCTCGTTGCAGAGGATCTTTGCATGGAAGAATGGCTGCAAAGTGAGTAAATGAAAGACGATTGAAAAGCAATTCCGGGTTGACTCCGTTAAATTGGTCAGATAGCGAATGGAGATTAGCAGGCAATTGGGCAATCAGCGATTGCCCAATTGTAACGGCTTGATTTTCTTTTGATTGTAATTGGCTAATCAGTGATTGGCCAATTGGTAGATGGATTAAGAAATCACCAACAACGGAGTCTAATCGGGAATATGTAAGATAGAACAAACGATATAACTTCAATGTGGACAATGAATAATTATTGCCCAACCGTTTTACGAGGTTTTGAAGTAACTGTTCCCCGTACTTTGCCCTGTCACTACCGTTTTGTTCATATACCACTATATAATATCCCGTAAGCCATGCCTTGGCTGTGACATGCCTGTTGATTACAAGGCGTGCATTGTTTTGCAATGCATCGTTTGTACGCTTTATTTTTGATACAAGACCTTCAAAATTTATTATTTCAAATCTTTCTTCCATTGTTTACACCTTATTATATATATTGTCATTCATGCGAATCAGAGTTTCTGTCCCTATGACCCTATGACAACTTAAATTGTACATTATAAATTGAATGTCATTTGGCTTCGCCCAATCTCTTCTTCGCTCGGCATAGCCTCAAGCGAGCTTGGGCTCTGCTCTCACTCAATCGAGATTTCTCCCTGTTGCAGGATGGTGATTTCGTCAAGAGGGACATCGGGAGTGAGTTCGTCTTGCAGGCCGTAGATGTCGATGAACTGGCGGTTGAGTTCTTCCTCGTTGGCGTGGAGCTGCATGAAGAGGTGCTCCCACTTCTGCTTGTATTGCTGCATGCGCCACTCCAAGTTGTCCAACTCGGGTGCGGCTGGGTCTATGCAGATGTGCTCGCCCGTCTCCTTCTCATGTCGCTCTATCTCGTGGTGGATGTTGTCGATATAGGTTTCCTCATCTACTGCCAATAACGGATTCTCCTCGAAATCCCATGAGGTCTCGTGAGCGTCCCAGTCTTGCTTGCTGATGGAGATGTTTTGCTTTGAAATATTTGATATTTTGTTGGTATCGTTCAATATTATATAAGGAGCTTTAAAAACGTCTCCAATTTGAAAACTAATAGTCGGACATAGTAAACTCATGTACTTCATCATTGTATGAGAATTCATATATGCCAAAAAAGAATATATGTCTTTATACGGGAAACACATTGGACCATTCCCGTCAAAAATGAACCCAACAGGAGAATACCTTGCGCTAAATTTATAAGAACCTATTCTTGGGAAAGTAATACCTGCTTTGTAATAATAGCTCTTGTTTCTTATATTTGAATTTTCAAAAGATTTTATAGTGAAGCCATCTTTTTGCCAATACAGTACATATTCATTGTTACCATACCACCTTCTAAAGGCACCTCCTTTATTAAATGGATACCATTTTTTTGGTGATTGAATAGACTCTTGATAGTTTGCAATGCCAAAAGCTAAATCTGAATATGACACTTCATGCCAATATCGTAAAAAACGATTGTTATCGCCCGAATCTAATCCTTTGCCGTAATTGCAACAATCAGATAATTTTTGGTTTTCAAAAGTTGAAATAGTAACATTTGATAACCAGAAACCAATTATAGCTCCCGGAATCTTCTCAAAGTCCTGCTGACTAACGTTGGGATAATAGATGCGGTTGCCATCTTCTGAATAGCAAAGTTCTGTAACCTCCTTTGTATAATCCTTAAAGCGATACTTGAAATCATGGTTCGCCAACGTCTGCTCGAAGAGCATACGCAGGTGGCTTTGTTCAAACTCTTGAAAGGTGCGCTCTACCAAACGGAAGTATGTGCCTCGTGCTTCCTTGTTGGCTGCATTTTGTATTACAGCAGATGAAGCTCCAAAGTCAGCACCAAATACACCTCGACTGAGGTGAAGGAGAGATTGGATGGAGTTGTTCTCAATGATATTTTTGCGCAACTCCTCGAAAGTGCTGAGGAACATCCATGAAGGCGGAATTATGAAAGCATACGAACCATTCTTTAATGTTCTTTCTGCCATCATCTGCACAAAGACGGTTGCAAGGTCTGCCTTCCCTTCCTCATACTCTTCCTTCACATACTTCGAGAGCGTTGCGTTCATGTTTCCACCGCCCATATAAGGTGGATTCATTACGAGAGCGTGATACTTATCGGTGAGGGTAAGAATCAGTCGTACACCGGGGATGAGTACTTTTATATCCTCAGGACAATCCTCAATATCTCCCTCTGTCCAATCGTCATAATGATAACGGAGCATGGCAAGGTAATCCTCGGCATCGTTGAACATCATGATGCTACCCAAATTGTCGGCATCACGAAGCAGCTCGAAGTCTTGTTCCAGCATCTCGCCTGCCACGTCCTCATAGCCGCCCATAAAACGAAGACATGCTTCAGAGAGTTCTTGTTCGTTCATATCGGGTACGATTCCTGTCATATCCAGCACATTGGGCAAGCAATGTCCATCGGCAAAGGCATTGTCCTTCTGGCAAGCCTTCAGCAGGAGGGCGAAGGTTGCCAACTGCTTGGCACGGGTGTCGAGGTCAACACCTGTGAGGTTATGACGGAAGATGTTTTCGATGGCTTCGCCACGACCATAGCCTTCGGCAATGTAGAGGTCGTAGAGCAGGTCGAAACACTCGTTGAGGATATGACCTGAGCCACAGGCGAGGTCTGCCACGCGGAGGTCAGTCAGCTCATCGTACTTTAGGATTACAGATTCAGTAGAATCAGCATAATCTGTAATCTGTTCTTCTTGATTACGGATTTCTCTGATTTCACTGATTTTTGGTGTATCTACTAAATACTTCCACTTCTTTTGGAGTTGCGTCTCGTAGGGGTTGTTGTCGAGGTAGATGCGGCCTACGGTGTTCTGCACCATGTACTTCACAATCCAGTTGGGTGTGAAGATCTGGGTGGCGGCAGGAATCTCGTCGGCTTCGAACTTGCCCTTCTTGGCAAACACCTCGTCCTTGCGCTCGGAGATATAGAACTGATAGAGCCAGCCGATGAGTTCGGGTGAACGGTAGTCGGCATCAGTGATGAAGTCGGTGTGGTTGAGCATATCCACAAAGCCACCCTCGATGAGGATGTTGTTGGGGAGAAGCAACTCGGTATAGTCTGCCATCGCACCGAAGCAACTATGGATGATGGGGTTGTCGTGACACCAGGCGTTGATGAGCACAGCAAACTGCTCGGTGACCTTCGTATCGTCATCGAGCAGGTCGCTCAGGCGTGAGCGCATCTCGTTGTTCATCTCAGGGATGCGACCCTGTCGGGCTTCATCCACGATGAAAGGGGTGCGGGCGGCATCCGTATAGTCGAGCACAGGAGCACAGAGGTCGTTCTTCTGCAGGATGCGGATGGCACAGAGGCGGTTGAACCAGGTGTAGGCAGCCTCCTCATACACCTCGCTGATGCCCTTCTGCTGGATGCGGTGGTAGAGCGAAGTCCATTGGTGGTAGAAGGTTTCGGGCAGCAGTTGCCCATTCCAATGCGTACCGCCCTGCATAAGTTGCGGGCGATGCTCATCGGCTACATTACCTTTCGTGTCGAAGCCAAGCGTGCGAATCTTGGCTGCGATACCCTCTTTCAGTTTGTTGCGTGCCTCAGTGGCAAAACGCTTTATCGCATTTGTTTGCATATTACTGATGTATTTATGTCACTTAACACAGATTCTTCTTTTATGATTACGGATTTTTATTTTTATTGATTACGGATTTTGCTGATTCTTCTGATTTTCATTTTCAGTTTAATCAGTCAAATCCGTAATCCATCAATTCACGGATTACTTAGTCTATTCTTGTGATAATTAAACAGTCGCTCAATTTCTATTTGAGGCGCTCCAAAGTTTACAAGCAGCCCTAATTCCATATTTGTGGCTTTCAGGTAATTGTACACTTGAGACCGATGCGTATCAGTCAGTTCAGATACAGCCTTTAGTTCCACTATGATTTTGTCGTAGCAGATGAAGTCAGCTGCATAGGTTTGCTGGAGGGGAACTCCCTTGTAAACGACCTGGAGCTGTGCTTCACGCTGATGAGGTATATTCGCAGTTTTCAATTCAATTTCCATGGCTTCTTGATAGACCTTTTCAAGAAATCCACTACCCAGCTCATTATATACCTTCATCATGCAACCTCTGATTAGGTATGTCTCATTCTGATATTTATATTCCATCTTTGATTCCTATTTTATTGAATACGGATTTCTATTTTTTCTGATTACGGATTTTTCTGATTATACTGATTTTCTTATCTCAGTTAAATCGGTCAAATCCGTAATCCTTATTTATTATTTCGTAATCATCACTCCGTCATGGTCAACAAGAAGTTTCAGCAGTTGCTGACGCAAACCTTCGAGATAGTGGTCGATGTCCTCGGCATTAGTGATGGGCAACTTTGTCTTCGTCTGAAGCGATGCCTGACGGATGCGCTTGGTTACTGGCGTTGTAGGCTGCGTGTAGGACATAATCCGATTAATCTGCTCCTGATAGAATCCATCAGTGTTGATGTTATTCTGAAGCACAAGTATGTTGCTCGGAGAGGTCTTCAAATGGATGGTAGCCTCTCGGTCTGCCAACACAGATGTAGGTACATGCTGCTTCTCCGCCACTTGACAAAGATAGTCGAACTGCTCATTGTATGCGATACGTATCTTCTCTCGCATGGTGTTGCGCACCTCGTCGAGTGCGCCAGAGAGCTGACGCTGCAACTTGATGTAACCTCGCAAACCGGCGATAGGCCATGGGTCGTCCTTGACCTTGGTGATTTCGCCCACGGCATCTTGTATTTCAATAGGCACGAAAGCAAAGTTGTACTGGTTGTCATCGACGAACTGGCGGATTGAGCTATAGGTGGCAAGCTGGTCGTGGGTGAACTGTACTACCTCCTTACAGCGGTCTATCAGCGCATGGGCTTGCTCACAGTCGCCAGTTACAGCTTGGAAGAACTTCAGCGGGTCACGTTCGGAGAGCCATTTTTCAAACATGTCGATGGCTTCGCGGATGGGGGCGACAAAGGGATAAGCAAATATTTGCTGCTCGATGTCCTTATAGCCCTTAATCATTCGGGCAAGACTGCGCTCGCTCTCCACATCACGGCACATTCGGAAGAGCTGTGTGCTGTCGGTTGTGGCAGGGACGGCAGAAAGACCAAAGATGTCTTTCCATGCGGCAATAAACTCCTGAATGACCTGCGGCGAGATGACCTTAGCTTGGCGAAGCGTGAACTTGTTGTACTCGCTGACGATGCGGTTCGCCACAAGGCTGGTCTCCACGTTAGGGTTGTTGGCGTATGAATAGTCGCGGTTGTGGCGACGCACCAGTTCATTGATGATATACAGGGTGCAGATATTGTCCCAACCGTAGGGTGCCTTGGAGAACTTTGTGAGCACATCTGCCACGTTCACCTCCATAAACTGCTTGTTAAGATATATTTCAACCTCATGTTCAGCACTGGTTAGGACGGCATTGGTCCCCTCATATTCTCCTGGCTGGATGTCGCGGAGAATAGCTTTCTTCAACTGCTCCGTGGTTCGAGGAATATTAGGGCTATCCACCAGATTGGCTTTGGTGAAGATACCAGACAGGTGTTTGGCGATGGCAAGGCGGTAGCGGTCGTTGCCTTTCTTTTGTCCCAACTCAGTCTCGTCGATGACGCTCAATCCCGACACAATAGGACAGGAATCAACTATCTTCTGCATCTCGGGAGCGATGACGTAGGTATATAATTCCTGTGCACGCTTGGTGAACTCGGCGTGTGTCTTGGCATCACCGTTCTTGGCTGCTGGTGTAGCCATGTAGAGATTGGCTTGGCAGTACCAATAGAAGGCGTTGTTGAGCCGCTTGTTGCTTCGGAACTGTGGACCGAGGTAATATACCATGCGGTTGGGCTGGTTCTGCAGAGCCAAGGTATCGACGTTGTCGTAGTCGGTGTCCATGGCAAACTCCACCACCACATCGGGGTTGTTGGTGTGGAGGAAGTGGCGTTGCTTGATGTCGAGTCCTACGGAGAAGGAACGAGTCATGTATTGTTCCTTATTCTTCAGAGCGGAGATGTATTTGCCGAAGATCTCCTTCAACTGCTCTGCCTGTGTGTTGTTGTCAGCCACCTGGCTCTGTATGAGTTGGGCGACCTTCATCTCCTCCTCGCTATAGAACGTATAGGTGTCGGCAGCTCCCTGCTTGCCTTGCTCACGGCGGATGATGTTGTTGTCGCAGAGGAACTCCACAATCTTCTCCACCTCGTTCTTGATTGTGAGGCGGGGTGTCTCCATGTTGTTGACCAACAGGGAGGTCACATTGTCGATTGTGGCAGGGAATATGAGTTTGTCCGTCTGCGAGATATTGCAGATCATGAAGAGGACATTGACCACACGAATGGCTAACTTCGGGTCGCGTTCGTAGGTGCGAGCCATACGGATGGCGTTATCAACAGCCTTCTGACCACGAGCCTGCAATCCCTCCTCGAACATATTGTTGTAGAGTTCATCGAAAGAGATAAACTTGCCCAACTCTGCATCGGCATTGGTCTTTGCCGTGGAATGGATAACCTTGATGATGCTTCGCTCGTTACCCTTCACCTCCTTGGCTACGTAGCCCAAGGCAAGGAAGGAGTTGAACACCTGCATAATGAGCTTAAACTGATAGGGAACGAACGGATAGTAGGCCACGAAGTCTTCCCGGCTGTCGTAGCTGCTATAAGAGTTGGGCAACTTGAACTGAAGGTCGAAAGCCGCTTTCTGTTTATCATACAGCTCCTCCAAATCTGGCTTCACCTCCTCTTTCTTGTCGAGAATACGCTTCTGGGTGATGACCTCGGGCTGTGTACCTTTAAGCGATACCTTCACCTCAAAGCGTCCCTTGATTTTTCCCTCCTTGTCTTTCTCCTCTGCGATGTGGCATTCATCCATAACCTCGGAGAGGTCTTGCTGGGCGGTACATGCCACCCACACTTTGTTCTCGCACGCCTCAGAGAGTTTGGTGATAATCTCCTGCAGGTTAAGGTAGCGGTCGCGCTCCTTGTTGATGAACTGACTCACTTCATCGGCAAGCAGGATGAGACGGTAGTCGTCACCCTTGTCTTTGAGATAAGAGGCCAGCTCCATGGCAAAGCGGTCGATGCTGAGTATAGTGTCGCGCTTGATGATACGCTCGCGGATGCTATCTACAGAAAGGGTCGGTGCCAGTTCCTTGGCAATATCGAGTACCCAGTCGAGTTCATTATCGATGAGGTCGGCAGCCATGCCGGGATCGTTCCAGTCGCCACCTTCCTCTGCAATACGCTCCTTGAAAGCCTCAAACACCCCTTTCTCCTGCAAGGGTTTTTCGAGGTTCTGCGCCAAGGTGATGTTGAACTTGTTGAAGCCTCGCTTGCCGTTGAACTCGTTCCAGAACACGTGGAGGAAGGCTTTCTTCTTGTCGGTAGAGTTGTCGTAGCTCGTTTCGAGGTTGAAAATGCACGTATCAATGGTGGCACGCTTCAGCCAGTTGGCTATGGAGAGCAGCTGCTCATAGTCAAAACCGATGTTGTGCTTTTCATCAAGTGGGTCTATGCACTTCACCGCATCGAGCAGACGCTGCATGGCTGCATCACGGGTGTGGGGAGTGATGCAGTAGTCGAGGTACTTCAAGAAGTGTGACTTACCAGAGCCGTAGTAACCGTCAATCCATATACCCACATGGTCATAGGGTCGGTTGTTCTTGATGGCATCCAGTATGCGGAATAGACCGTTGATAATCTCGTCCGTAAACACATATTCCTGTATCTCCACTCGTTCGGTCTCTGGGTCGAACTTGGTGGCACTCACGGCAGGGTTGACTGCTCGATTGATGGGCTTGCTGTATAATTCTCTTAGCTTCATGACGGATCTTTTTTTATTCATTGATTAATAGTGTAGCCCGATAGGTATGGTTGTCGGGCAATGTTCCGAACAAACGGAACGAGTTTTGGTCACGATGTCCTGGATAGAAGACAATAATCTTGTATTTCCCCGTCTCGTTGTAGTCCTCATACAAGGCAAGGAACTCGTTGACACGCAGATAGGGAAACATCGAGCCTATCCCATAGAGGAAGACATAGGGACGACGATATTGGTCTTGGATAGTGATATGGTCGAGGATGCGCTGATGGATATACTGCATGAACTCTGGCGAGTGGGCGTTGCGGGTCAGCGTGTCCTGTGTGTTCTGTGACTTGGATGGGTCGGCCTGTTCTTTCTCCAACTGGTATTTCAGCATGGAAGAGTGACGCAGGAACTTCTTCTGGTCAAGAAAATTACAGAACTCATCAAACAGATTAAGCGTAAGCACATCCACATAGTTGATGGGGCGAATGAGATTCGCCTTGAACTCCTGTATCTGTCTGCGTATGTCGTACTCCTTCTCTGCCGGATACTGGTAGATGAAGAAGTTGTAGAACAGGTCACCATTCTCCGGATCCTGGAAACCGGGACTGTTCAGTTTGTCATCAAGTTCCTTTATCGTCATATCATCATCTGTTTTATACTGTCAATCTGATAGGGTTGTAAGAGACAGGCTTCAAGAAACCATGGCTCACCAATTTTTATATAATAGTCCATATTATTTGCCTCCACACTGTGGAGTTCGCTATTGTTGTCAAGCATACCGACCTTGCGAAGTATCGACAGGTAGGCGCTTGCCACCTTGCGCATAGTGTTCTCGCTCCATGTGTTGACAAACTCGTCCTTTGCAGCTATCTCAGAGAACTCCATCATTAAATCTTCATGCGTTAGAGATTTGGCAATACCGTTCCACTTGCGCATGGTCACCCGAATCTGAAAATCAAAGCATACCTTGTAGGTCTTTAAGATGACAAAGAACAAGGCAACCTTCTGGTCGTTTTCCTCCATCTCCTTGTAGTCCTCCCAAAAACTGACTGGCATGGTGTCATAGCGTCGGGCTATCTCGACAATGTTCCTCTTGCGTGATGTTTCTGAATTGATGTGAAGAATACGGTTGTTCACCGTTTCCTCATTTAACAGAACAGCACGGTTATCGGATTGGAGCAGGGGCAACAGCAGGTTGGTCTCCTCGAAAAGGAAACCTCCACCTGTAATGGCCGCTGTATATGGACTGTTATTCTTATTCTTCTTAATCATTTTATGCAAATCTATTTATTGTCGGTGCAGTCTATCTGCATTTCATTATAATTCTGTAGATTTCTGCGTATATTATCTATAATTTCTTGCTTGTAAGGCTCTGGTGAGAGTACTTTCACGTCTTTTCCAAACGATAGTATCAACTGTGTGAACTCGTATGTAGGACGTACCTCTACCGATAGAATGCAGTTTTCGTCATCAACGATTTCTTGCGAGTGGTGCAGCGGTTTTGATACAATATATGGATATTGCTTCGGGGAGAATTGAAGCACAACTCTTATCTTTTCTACGTCTGATGGTGGTATGGTAACACCGAAGACATCGTCGAAATAATGCTCAAAATCAATCTCCTTATTGGGGATAAAAGCAACGCTTTCCTCTACCTCCAATTCTTGAATGCGGTCGAGGGCAAAGTTGGTGATGCGGTCTTCATCTGCTTCGTAAGCCATCAGAAACCACCGGTTATTATACTGCTTGACGTACCAAGGGTGTACCACAACCTTACGTATCTCTTCACTATTTTTGTAATTGCGATAGGATATTTTAAGCACTTGATGATTAACTGAAGAATCAATGATTTCAGGCAACAAGTTCAATCCTTTCAGGAAGGGATTCTGCTCAAATCCGATGATGTTTTCATTCTCACCATGCAGTCCAAATCTCCATTCAAGATTAGAGATGACTTCATCAATCCATGCATTACTCGGAAGTCCTCTGAAACGTCCGAGTGTGACTATTACCGCACGTAGCTGGTTTGCTTCTTCTTCGGTCAAAGGTTGGGCATTGATGGTGAAGTCCGGGTCGCTGTAACGATAGTAAACCCTTCTGCCGTCTTGATGTCTTTCAAGAGGTATGCTCCAACCTGTTTCGCTCTCCATAAACTTAATATCTTCGAAAACTTGACGGCGGCTGACTCCTCCAATACCATTATAGTAGTACAAGGCCTCTTCGCATTTGTCGATGAGGTCTTCTAAGTAGTACCTGTGCCGACGGTCTCGAAAACATTTATCGAGCGTCTGATAGCGAATTGCAGCATTCTTGTTTGTAGGCATATTCGGATTTCTTGTAATTCTATCTGCAAAATTAGTGAAAAGAACGCAAAACACCAAAGGATGTTCCTCTTTTTTTATATTATTTAGTCAAAAAAATCCGTTTTAAATAGGAAAAACAAGATAACTCCTCTAAATCGCATGTTTATCATGGGATTGAGAGGAGTTATCGTATTATAGCTTAAGCACTATCCTACACGAGGATATATACCATTAGGCCGGAGATGACGATGTAGAGGATGGCCCAGGGCATCGACTTCTTGAGTATCTCGCCCTCCTTGCCCTGAAGCGAGCAGGCGGAGGTGGCGATGGCTATGCTCTGCGGAGAGATAATCTTACCGCCGGTGGCTCCCACTGAGTTGCTGGCTGCAAGCCATTCGGGAGAGACATTGATGTGGCCGGCTACCGTGGATTGCATCTTGCCGAAGAGGATGTTGGCTGATGTGTCGCTTCCGGTGATGAATGTTCCGATGCCTCCTACTAATGGGGCAAAGAGCGGATAGAGCGAGCCTGTGGCTGCGGCAAGTCCACCGGCTATCACTGTAATCATACCGGCATAATCCATCACGGTGGAGAATCCTACAAGGCAGATGACTGTTATCAATGTTGCCTTCAGTCCCTTCACGGTCTTCCATAGTGTCTGGAAGATGCCACTCACTGAGGCTCCCTGAATGAGACCTCCGATGAATGTACCCACAAAGAGAAGTACTCCGGCATGGGTGAGCCACGAAATCTTATAGTCGCTGATTCCCTCGACGGGGAAATGGATTGTGGTGACAAGCGCTCCACTGAGAGCAGAACGCAGCGAGGGGAACAACGGACTGGTGACTACCACCAACAGGAGGATGAGCAGATAGACACTCCATGCATTCAGCAGTTCGCCAACACTCGACTTTGGTTGACCTGCCGTCTCCTCCACCTTCTCGCCTTTGACGAATCGGGCGGCAATGACAATCACGATGATGGAGAGCAAGCTACCTATGATGGCTGGCGACTCGGCTCCCATATATAGGGCGGCGGCATACTGGCTGCCTAATGACACGGCTCCCACCACGAGCGAGAGGATGATATTCTTGACCAGAGCCTCCTTGCGGCTGTCTGCCATATATACAATAATAAAAGGTATGATGAACATCAGCGGTGCCAACTGCAATACGATGTTGGCGGCAAGGATATTCACATCGAGACCTGTCTCATTGGCAAGCACGATGACTGGAGTACCTATGGCACCGAAGGTTGTTGCCACACTGTTGGCGATAAGACATACCACTGCCGAGAAAATCGGTTTGTAACCAAGACTGATGAGGATGGCAGCCGGGATAGCCACTGCCGTACCAAATCCCGCCATAGCCTCGAGAATACCTCCGAAGCCCCACGTCATGAGCAACACCTGGATGCTGCGGTCGGTGGAAATCATCGAGAACTGACGCTTGATAACCTCCATCTTGCCTGTGAGCAAGAGGGTGTTATAGCTGAAGATTGCCATGAGGATGATGACGAGGATGGGGGATATTGCCTTGGTGGCTCCATAGAGGAACGAGAACGACATATCGTGGAACGACATGCCAAAACCAAAGACTGCGATCACAGCAGTAACAACAAGGGTGATGAGACTGCTACGGTCGCCTGGCTGCTTGAACACTGCCATCAGCAGTATAAGCAATGCAATAGGAATAAGAGACAAAAGGATTTCCATTGTGTTTAATATTAATAAATTACCGGTACTAAATACTTTGCCATAACATAGCCTCCGCCGATGAGCCATGCAAAGAGGACTGCGGCAAGGATAAACGGTTTGGCTCCTGCCTTCTTAAACTTCTCGATACTGGTCTCGGCTCCCAAGGCAGTCATCGCCATGGTGAGGAGGAAGGTGTCGAAGGTGTTGATGAAATCAACGAGAGACTTTGGCAGAAGGTCGAAACTGTTGAAGCAGATGACGACGAGGAAGAGAATGGCAAACCATGGGATATTGATCTTGCCCTTGCCGCCCTCGGCAGCCATAGAGGGATTGCTGCGCATCTGACGGGCCACATCCCACGTGAGATAGAGCAATACGGGCACGAGCATCATCACGCGAATCATCTTGACGATGATGGCGCAACTGCTTACCTCGGGGCCCATGGCATTGCCGGCTCCCACAACGTGAGCCACCTCATGAACGGTGCTTCCTGCAAAGATACCCATCGCCTGAGGATCGAGATCGAACACACCTGCGCGATAGAGAGCGGGATAGAGGAACATTGCCGTAGTGCCAAAGATAACTACCGTAGCTACCGACACTGCCGTCTTATATGGCTTGACACGCAATGCCGACTCAGCACCCAACACAGCTGCCGCACCACAGATGGCAGAACCTACTGAGGTGAGAAGGGCTATGCCGCGGTCCATCTTCAACAACTTGCCAACAAAGACACCTAACAAAATAGTGCCCACCACGACAATGGCATCGATGATGATGGCAGGAAGTCCAACAGCTGTTATATCCTGAAAGGTCAATCTGAATCCATAAAGGATTATACCAAAACGCAGCACTCGCTTGGAGCAGAACTGTATGCCTGGCACCCACGTCTCGGGCAGATTGTTACGGAGACTATTGGCATAGAGCATACCAAGAATAATACCGACTATCATCGGACTGAATGACATTGCCCTCACCCACTCCATCTCGCCGATATAAAAGGCTGCACACGAAAACAGCACCATGAGCAGCACTCCATGCAGCATACTGCTGCGCGATTCGGAAATATTCATTTGCTTGTGTTTTAAACAAAATTCCCCGCCGTCAAAAGGCGGGGAATTAATAAACATATTACTTATCCAAGAGGATGTTCATCATCTCTACGGCAGCCTTGGCAACTGATGTACCAGGACCGAAGATGGCGGCAACGCCAGCCTGATAGAGGAAGTCATAGTCCTGTGCGGGGATAACACCACCGGCGATTACCATGATGTCCTCGCGACCCAACTTCTTCAACTCGTCGATGAGCTGCGGAACGAGAGTCTTGTGACCAGCGGCAAGAGAGCTGACACCCACAATGTGAACGTCGTTCTCCACAGCCTCGCGTGCAGCCTCGGCGGGAGTCTGGAACAGAGGTCCCATATCCACGTCAAATCCGCAGTCGGCATAACCTGTTGCCACTACCTTTGCACCACGGTCGTGACCGTCCTGACCCATCTTGGCAACGAAGATACGTGGACGACGTCCTTCCTTCTCTGCGAACTCCTCAGTGAGCTTGCAAGCCAAATCGAAGTCGCTGTCGTTCTTACTTTCTGATGAATACACGCCTGAAATAGTTCTGATTACTGCCTTGTAACGTCCTACGATTTCCTCGCATGCGTCACTGATTTCTCCCAATGTACAACGCAACTTGGCGCACTCTACAGCCTGAGCCAACAGGTTGCCCTCGCCTGTGCGCACGATTTCGGTGAGCTTTGCAAGAGCTGCCTTGCAAGCCTCCTCGTCGCGTGCTGCACGCACCTTGGCAAGACTTTCTTCCTGCTGCTTGCGCACTGCGGTGTTATCTACCTCGAGGATGTCGATAGGATCCTCATGGTCGAGGCGATACTTGTTGGTACCGACGATGGTCTGAACACCTGAGTCGATACGAGCCTGTGTGCGGGCTGCAGCCTCCTCGATACGCATCTTGGGCACACCTGTCTCGATAGCCTTGGCCATACCGCCAAGTTTCTCGATTTCCTGGATATGCTCCCAAGCCTTGTGAACGAGTTCGTTGGTGAGAGTCTCCACATAATATGAACCAGCCCATGGGTCGATGTGCTTGCACACCTTGGTCTCGTTCTGGATATAGATCTGAGTGTTACGCGCGATACGGGCCGAGAAGTCGGTAGGCAGGGCGATGGCCTCGTCGAGGGCGTTGGTGTGGAGCGACTGGGTGTGGCCCAACACTGCTGCCATAGCCTCGATACAAGTACGACCCACGTTGTTGAATGGGTCCTGCTCGGTGAGCGACCATCCTGATGTCTGAGAGTGAGTACGCAATGCGAGTGACTTCGGGTTCTTTGCGCCGAAGCTCTTCACAATCTTTGCCCACAACAGACGACCTGCACGCATCTTGGCAATCTCCATGAAGTGGTTTACACCGATAGCCCAGAAGAATG
>OBLI01001239.1_pt1 | contig 25327 bp, 27 predicted proteins | sample 1519701 | NCBI WGS metagenome assembly OBLI01 (sample SAMEA3663005, study PRJEB22513) | pig gut metagenome | biome: pig gut; feature: pig-associated habitat; material: faeces | place: France | collected 2012
TATCATCCTCTGCCAGCAAAACATGCATAATATCAACCTCCACACATACTTAGCTGGCTTCATTTTACTAGTGTTGGGTGAAAATTCCATGTAAATGGTAAATTTCAGTTTGTCGTAGTGGTTATTCGTTACTTCGTGCATATACTGATAGAAATAGTTTGGTAGTTCGTGGACTCTGTTCAGACATTTAAAAGGGACAGGTAGCGGCAGTACCCATAGAAAACTCGCTCTCGCTCTTAGCACAGCCTCGCGCTTCTAAGCTCCTGCGTCGCTTACGCTCGCACTCGCTAAGAAGCGAGGCTGCACTCAAGGTTTTCTTTGGGAACATGCCGCACCTGTCCTTCTTTTTGTCTGAACAGATATGCCCATAGTTATCAACTATACTCTGCTGTACGCTACCAAGGTAACCAATCTCACTTTACGAGCAAGCCTGAAAAAGGGGAGCTGGGAGGCTGACGAAACCTGTAACTGCCAACCACTGTATAAACTGAAATTCAAAATAATGATAATTGCTCTGTATTTTCCACAGCACTATCTTTCACAATCTGCAAATGTTCTGCCCGGCATTTGGTAATTTTTTCATCTCCCCGCAGCTCACCTGATAAAATAGTGGAACGCGGATTGTGCATGGCAGCACATGCCTCAACCATCCTGGCATTGAAATTGGCATAGCAATAAGCACACAGGTGGCGGCAGGTATTATACTGTCCTATATCCACGCTCTGCACACAGCCACACTCCTGCCGCTGATTGGCATCCCTGCCAATATCTATCCTGCCTCCCAGGATTTTTTCCAGCCGTCTCCTGTCGATGCACTGGCCATGCTGGATGCCATCGCCTGACAAATCTATTTTTTCCGAGCAGCTTTCCAACGTCAGTCCGTATTCGGCAGCAATAGAACTGAACATAGCTGCCAGCTGCCGCATCTCAGGCTCCTCCATGGGCAAAAGTGCCAGAGGCCTGGTATTTCTGGCTGTCTTCGCATATAAATCCACAAAGCTGATAACGCACAAATCCGTATCTTCATGCAGCCTCTCCGCCAGCTGCCTGAAAGCGGCAGCATGAAAATCCAGCGTGTACTTCTCAGACAGGAAAACAGGGTCATACCGCCATACCACCCTGTCCCGCCCCACAGCTGCCGACAGCCTGTGAAACACCTCTACCAGCTCCCGGGTATCCGGCAGCCCCGGTTCTGCATCACGGCCATAGGGCGTCAGGGTAAACTGGAAATAATAATTATATCCTGCCAGCAAATCCAGCCTTTCCAGCATGGGGGCTGGATTTTTTGTCCAAAAAACAAAGCAGTCCACATCATCCGGCCGCAGGGAAATCTCGCTGACCTGCTTGCGATTGAAAGGATTGATTCCATGTACAAATCCCTCCCGCAGCCGGTTAAAAAACCATTCACTGTAAAATGCCGGTATATCTGTGCGCCTGCTGACACTCACTATCATACTGCTTACCCTTTTCTATACACGATACTTTTCCAATTCCTGCCCCATTCAAGAAAAGCCATGTTCCATGCTTCATCAGCTCGTCACATAGTGGTAACAGCTGTTCCAGCCTAGCAACAATTCGTTTTGCTCATTAATTGGGGATATAGGTAATAATACATTTCTAATAGCCTCAATCGATATACTCTCTTGTGCTGTTGCTTTTTTATATTTACTTAAACTTCCCACACCATAAAATGGCATAGTTCCTTGAAAACTGTATATTTCAGAAGATAAAAAAGGCGTAAAGCCTCAAAACTTGGTACAATAGAAGTGAACAATAACCATGACCTGGGAAACAAATATCATGGTCTTTCCTATGACGGCCTTACCGCACATGTTGCAATAGTTTTTACACGCTACATGCTATTAGCAGTTTCTAAGCGAACTAACGAAGATGACAGAACGCTTGGCGAGTTATTTCTATCTTATGGTATCTGAAGTAGCAGATATAACCTATCATGAATCAATGATGATTATAGTTGAAGCTATGCTGGCAACAGTGCAGGAAGAATTCCATATCACTGATGAGCAGATTGAATGCTTCTACAATAAATTTATGTCCAAGTTGCCTGAGTCCATGCAACGCTTATTGCAAGCTAATTGAGAAATTTATCTTTTGAAATATACAGTTTTCAAGGAGCCGTTAGGATTTTCTATGTGGGAAGTTTAAGTAAGTGAAAATTCAAAAAATGAATATTCAATAACTGAATGTTCAAATACTGAAAAGTCTCAGGAAAAACCACAGCTAAAAGTCCTAAAAAATTGCTATTTTGAACCTGTTTCGTTTTCAAAAATTGAACGTTCAGCTGAGTTTTCAATTTTTGAAACAAAACTGAAAACTCCCCCTATAAGAGAAGAAGAAGAAAAGAATATAAATACTACCCACGTTACTACAGTGACAGATCAGGCAGAAAAAATAATAGGGCTAATACAAAGTGCCTCTGACGATCAATGAATTCGTCCCCGCAGCGATTGGCAGGGTTGGAAGATAGCGTAAAAAAATTTTATAAAAAAAGACTTGACGGTGACATGTCATGGGCGTACTATACGGGTGCAGTGAACAACGGCACCTGACTAAAACAATATTCCCCTCTAAACAGCTTGCCAGACAGCATACATAACCATCTCACCTTACGGCAGTGCCTCCTATAGAAGCAGGAGTTTCCCGCTTCTATAGGAAAACCGCTTAGTCATACAGGTTTTCATACTCAATAACAATGGCTGCTCCCTTGCATGCCGGGCAGTCGCAATACTCCGCCCCCTGTGCCTTTATTGCCTGGGCGTGCTTCAGGAGCATCTCCGCGCCTTCCTTGCCCAGCACCTTGATGCCTGTTTCCGAAGCCGCAAAGCTAATCAAATCGTCAATTGGCATGATATCCACCTTTGCCTGTGCCACCAGCTTCTTCCAGGCAGCTTCCTCTGTGTCGGTATCCCCGGCATTCAGCCACTCCTCGCCTCTTGCCCTCAGCACCGGATAGCAAGACTTGGCAGCAATCATATCCTGAACAACTTTTTCCATTTCTTTCCTGGTCATAAAGAGTACCTCCCAAAAAATAAAGTAAAATCAGAACATCTTCTAACGGATATTATACCACTTTTAACCTGAAAAAACTCATTTTATTCTCCCAAATACCTGCTGGAAACTATCCGCAGTTCATTTTCCCTGACTGCCGTACTCAAAAACAAAACCTTCACCCCGGCGGCAAGGGCTTCCTCTACCGCCTTGCCGTAGGCAGGATGGGTTGTGATGTTGGGACGCACCTCATTGATGCCCTCCATCTGAATGACATATGCCATAATGCAGTGATACCCCTGCCCTGCCGCGCCTGCCAGCTCCTTCAGGTGCTTGATGCCCCGCTCCGTAGGCGCATCAGGAAAATAGCCGATGCCGTCAATCTCCAAGGTGCAGCCCTTTACTTCCATCAGATAACGCTCAGAAACTTCCTGTCCCCCATCATCCAGCCTAAACTTTTCCATATAGAAGTCTATCCGGGAACTGCCATATTTATACTCCGGCTTGATCACATCATAGCCCTGTCCTGCCAGCCACTCTGCCACCACCTTGTTGGGAGCCTGGCTGTCCATATTAATCAGCCCGAAGCCCTGCTTGTACACGGCAATCAAATCATATTTCGTCTTGCGGTCGGGATTAGCCGCAACTTCCAGGATTACCCTCACCCCCGGCAGCAGCAGTTCCCGGCACCGCCCGGTATTTTTCACATGCACTGTTTCCACCACGCCGTTGATTTCCACATGGGCAATAAACCTGTTGGGCCTGTCCACAAACCGCCCGGCAACAATATTCTGATAAACCATCCAATCACCTCCGCCTACATGCTCCATATCACTCATCATATGCTATATAATATATGTAATATGCAATATACAATATCATACCAACTGCCAAAAGACAGAAAATGCGGTGCATCTGCCACATCCCAAAAGGAATGCTTGCAGCCATGCACCGCATTTTATTAAAGCAAATTACTTAATAGCCAGGATAATATCCTCGCCGTTGATATTCCATTCCTTTGCAAAACCGCCATCAACATCAGTTGTGCCATAGGCAATGCTGTCACCCAGCACAATCTTCTTGATGAAGTCCTCGTTACGGCTCATGACATCAGTCAGCTTGTCATTGCCTGCGGCAAATACGCTGATGCGGTCAGTAACCTCAAAGCCGTTTTCCTTGCGCATGGTCTGCAGCTTGCTGATGATTTCACGGACAAAGCCTTCCTCAATCAATGCTTCACTGAGGGTAGTCTCCAAGGCAATGGTCACGGAGCCATAACGCTGGGTGGCAAAGCCCTCGGTCTGGGACATGGTAATATCTACATCCTCAGCAATCAGCTCCACAGTGCCGCTCTTGAGCTCCAGCACCAGCTTGCCGGTGCTTTCCAGCTCTGCCTTGGCGGCATGGCCATTGATAGCAGCCAGGGCAGCCTTGACCTCGCCAATCTGCTTGCCCACCTTCGGACCCAGCACCTTGAACTGCGGCTTAAAGCTATAGGAGAGATATTCCTCCATATCCGCCTTGAACTCAACGTTCTTCAAATTCAGCTCGCTGGCCACAATCTCCTTGAAGAACTCGTCCAGCTCCCGGTCAGCCTTTACATACATGTTGCCAATCGGCTGGCGGTTCTTGATGTTGGAAGCGTTACGGGCAGCACGGCCCAGTACCACGATTTCCAGCACCAGCTCCATCTCTGCCTCCAGCTCGGCATCAATCATTGCCTCGTCAGCTACAGGGAAGTCGCAGAGATGTACGGAAATCGGCGCACTTTCATCCACGCTGCATACCAGGTTGCGGTAAATGCTCTCGGTGATAAACGGCACCATCGGTGCAGACAGCTTCACCACAGTGGTCAGTGCCGTGTACAAGGTCATGTAGGCATTAATCTTGTCCTGAGTCAGCTCCTTGCCCCAGAAACGCTCACGGCTGCGGCGCACATACCAGTTAGACAGCTCATCCACAAAATCCTGCAGCACCTTGGCAGTCTCAGTTACCTTGTAGCTTGCCAGATTGCCATCAACAGCCTTAATCAGGGTATTCAGGCGGGACAGCACCCACTTGTCCATGACAGACAGCTTGTCGTATTCCAGCTGATACTTGGTGGCATCAAAATTGTCAATATTGGCATACAGCACATAGAAGGCATAGGTATTCCACAGGGTGCCCATGAACTTGCGCTGGCCTTCCTGCACCGCATCATCATGGAAGCGGTTTGGCAGCCACGGTGCGCTGTTCTCATAGAAATACCAGCGGATAGCATCTGCACCATGCTTTCTCAGGGCATCCATCGGGTCAACGGCATTGCCCTTGGATTTGCTCATCTTCTTGCCGTCCTTGTCCTGCACATGCCCCAGCACGATGACATTCTTGTAGGAGGAATTGTCAAAGAGCAAAGTGGAAATCGCCAGCAGGGAATAGAACCAGCCACGGGTCTGGTCCACAGCCTCGGAGATGAAGTCCGCCGGATAACGCTCCTCAAAAATCTCCTTGTTCTCAAACGGATAATGCCACTGGGCAAAAGGCATGGAACCGGAGTCAAACCAGCAGTCAATAACTTCCGGCACGCGCTTCATCTCGCCGCCGCACTCAGGGCACTTGATGGTTACGGCATCAATGTACGGACGATGCAGCTCAATATCCTCCGGGCAGTTATCTGACATGGACTTCAGCTCGGCAATGGAGCCGATGGAATGCTGATGGCCGCAGGAGCACTCCCACACGTTCAGCGGCGTACCCCAATAGCGGTTGCGGCTGATGCCCCAGTCCTGCACATGCTCCAGCCACTCGCCGAAGCGTCCCTTGCCGATGGACTCAGGAATCCAGTTGACAGTGTTGTTGTTGTCAATGAGCTTTTCCTTGACGGAGGTCATGTTGATGAACCAGGATTCACGGGCATAGTAAATCAGCGGCGTATCGCAGCGCCAGCAGTGCGGATAGCTATGCTCAAACTTAGGAGCTTTAAAGAGCTTGCCGCTCTTTTTCAAATCATCCAGAATCAACGGGTCCGCATCCTTGACAAATACGCCTGCCCAGTCGGTTTCCTCTGTCATGTTGCCCTTGGCATCCACGAACTGCACAAACGGCATATCATAGGCGCGGCAGACACGGGCATCGTCCTCACCGAAGGCAGGAGCCGTATGAACGATACCAGTACCATCAGTGGTAGTTACATATCCGTCGCACATTACAAAGAAAGCCTTCTTCCTGAGGTTCTTGGCAAACGGATACAGAGGCTCATACTCGCGATACTCCAAAGCCTTGCCCTTGAAGCGGTCAACGATGGTGCGCTCACCTTCCTTGTTGGCAAAGACGGACTCCACCAGTGCCTCTGCCATAATCAGGTTCTGTCCCTCATAGCTTACCTTTACATAGTCAACCTCAGGATTTACAACCAAACCAAGGTTGGACGGCAATGTCCAAGGGGTAGTAGTCCAGGCCAGGAAGTAGGTATTTTCCTCATCCTTTGCCGCAAACTTAACCATGGCGGAACGCTCCTTGACATCCTTGTAGCCCTGTGCCACCTCATGAGAGGACAGCGGCGTACCGCAGCGAGGGCAATAAGGCACAACCTTGTGTCCCTTGTAAAGCAGCCCTTTCTTCCAGATTTCGTTAAGAGCCCACCATACAGACTCGATATAATCATTCTCATAAGTAATATAAGGGTGCTCCATGTCAGCCCAGAAGCCTACCACATCGGAGAATTCCTCCCACATGCCCTTGTACTTCCAAACGGACTCACGGCACTTCTTGATAAAAGGCTCAATGCCGTACTTCTCAATCTGCTCCTTGCCGTCCAGTCCCAGAAGCTTCTCAACCTCCAGCTCTACCGGCAGGCCGTGGGTATCCCAGCCAGCCTTGCGGAGAACCTTCTTGCCCTTCATGGACTGGTAACGAGGCAGCATATCCTTGATAACGCGGGTCAGCACATGGCCGATGTGAGGCTTGCCGTTGGCAGTAGGCGGACCATCGTAAAATGTGAAGGTATCACAGCCTTCACGATTGGTAATGCACTTATTGGCAATATCGTTTTCCTTCCAGAATTTCAGCACCTCGGCTTCACGCTGGACAAAGTTCAGATTTGTGTCAACCTTGTTGTACACGCTTTTTACCTCCTAAAATTATTATCCTGTACTAATATACTGTACTCGCATGGAGGCATGTACCAACGAAAACTCGCTCTCGCTCATGGCATAGTGGAACCCTATTATCCATGATTATTTTCGGTCTAAATTCTCGTCTGCGTTGTTGTCGTTGGTCGGCATGGAAACACCATGCCTTCCGCCTCCGCCTAGCATACAAGAATTTATACTCGAAACTAATTCATGTCAACAGGATTCCACTATGCCGCCGTGCCTCGCGTTACTAACATTCATCTATCGCAATAAATTGCTCTGATGAATGAAGTAACGAGGCGCGACAAAGGTTTTCTTATGGTACATGCCTCCATGCTTACTACCTGCTGTTTACTGCTTATTGCCTGCAGCAATATAAAAAGCTCCTGTCCCAAAATAGGACAAGAGCTAAAAGACCAAAAACAGCCATAAACATGGTTCTTGCAACCACCTATTTCATGTACCAGCATACACTATCCCTGTAACGGGAGAACCCGGCTCAGCCTAACGCAGCTTTTTGGCAGTACCGCCCCTGATAGGAACAGTCATCACGCCAGCCAAACTGCCTCGACCTGCTGCTCAGAAGTGATTTTCGCCACCGGCTACTGCTGCAGGGCTTGCACCCTCCCCTGCTCGCTAGGAGTATTCACCAACAGTTACTTTCTTCATCGTCGCATTCACTTATTAAACTGCTGATTATTCTATCACATAGACAGATTATTTTCAAGAAAAATAACTATTATTTGCATAATGAAATTGGAGCTAGTTTAATTCCAAGCCCACCGGGCAATGGTCACTGCCAAAAATCTCATTATAGATGGTAGCCGATTCAATATTCGGCGTCAGGCGATTGGAAATCACAAAATAGTCAATGCGCCATCCGGCATTATTGGCACGGGCTTTCCTGAGATATGACCACCAGGTGTATGCCCCGATCACATCAGGATAAACATGGCGGAAGGTGTCCGTAAACCCGGCTGCCAGCAGCTCCGTAAACTTCTGCCGCTCCTGGTCGGTAAAACCGGCATTTTTGCGGTTGGTCTTCGGATTTTTCAGGTCAATTTCCTTGTGAGCCACATTCAAATCGCCGCAGATAATCACCGGCTTTTTGGCATCCAGCCCCAGCACATACTCCTTGAAGGCTTCCTCCCAGGTCATGCGGTAATCCAGCCGTGCCAGCTCCTTCTGTGAATTGGGTGTATATACCGTCACCAGATAATACTCCGGCAGCTCCAGGGTAATCACTCGCCCTTCGTGGTCATGCTCCTCAATCCCAAGCCCGTAGGTCACATTCAGAGGCTCTACCCGGCTGAACACTGCCGTACCTGAGTAGCCTTTCTTCTCCGCACTGTTCCAATACTGCCTGTAGCCCGGCAGGTCAAGAATTGCCTGCTCCGGCTGCATCTTGGTTTCCTGCAGGCACATAATATCCGCATCCATATCCCGAAAGGACTCCATAAACCCCTTCGTCAGGCAGGCACGCAGGCCGTTGACATTCCAAGAAACAAACCGCATAAAAATCCCCTCTCATCTATCTAAAGCATCTAGTATCTAGCATCTAGCATCTATACCTATGTTTATATCAATATCCCAATCCTGTTCCATCAGGCAGATTGCTTTACCAAAGGTCAATCCTCGCTAATCACGACCTGTACCCCGATGCCGCCATTGACCTGGCAGATAATATCTTTCAATTCCTGCACATCAGCATTGCGCAGTCTGATACAGCCTTCGGAAGCATTAGTGCCGATGCTGTTTTCATCATGGGTGCCGTGAATACCTATGCCGTCCCAGCCGGTGTTCAGGGAAATGAACCATGGGCCGTAAGCACCGGCAATCTCCCCCTTGCCATCCCCGAAATCATGAGTCCAATGTCCGGCATAAACTACCTCATCCACCACAAATGGCACATACTCGCTGGGAGTCCAGGGCTCTGCTCCCGGAATAGAAGCCATAACATATCCCCAGCTAAAAGGCGTCCTGTGGTCGCCGGGACGCTGCTTGTCACCTGTGTTCATGCCAGTGGCACAGCCATATCTTTTGTAAACCTCCCCATCCCGGTAAAGCTCCAGCGTATGGGAAACCTTATGCACATATATCTTATAAACCGGCACTGCATCCAAAGCCGCCGCAGTTGCCCCAGCCTGATTTTCTGCTATCTCCGCTGCTCCTGTCGCACCTGCATTGCCTGCCACCATAACGCAGGCAAAAAACACTGCCAGCCAGAACCGCACCCCGCACAAAAATCTTCTCATATACATTTCCTCCATCCAGACAAAATATTACTTTATCATTATACCACAAATCACAGCAAGAAAAAGCACCTGCCCCGCAAATGAATCATTTACTCAATTCATTCACCAAAACAGGTGCCAAAAATTACTGCAAGATTACCGCAAAATCACTGCAAGGTAGGATCCCCCACCAAAAACAGGTAAGCAATCACAATCAGGCCCAGCACGATGCGATAGTAGCCGAATGCCTTGAAGTCATTGTTCTTGATATACTGCAGCAGGAACTTGATGGACAGGATGGAAACCACAAAGGCAGTAGCCATGCCCACCACCAAAATGAAAATCTCAGCCCCGGTGTAGTGGAAGCCGAACTTCACCAGCTTCAGCAGGCTGGCACCAAACATGACAGGAATCGCCAAAAAGAAGGTAAACTCCGCTGCCACATAACGGGAAGTACCAAAGAGGATACCGCCCAAGATGGTAGAGCCGGAACGGGATGTGCCCGGCACCAGGGACAGCACCTGGAACATGCCGATGATAAACGCGGTCTTGTAGCTCAGCTTGCTCAGGTCGCTAACGCTGGGACGGCGGTGCTTGTTGTAGTTTTCCACCAAAATAAACATTACGCCATAAAAAATCAGGGTGGCAGCCACCACAGGAGCCGTCATAAAATGCTCCTCCATATAATCATTGAATGCCAGGCCGATAACGGCAGCCGGTACGCAGGCAAGGATGACCTTGTACCAGAGCTGGAAGGTCTCCTGCTTTTCCCGGCGTGTTTTCCAGCTGGAGAAAGGATTCAGCTTCTCAAAATTCAGCACCACTACCGCAAGGATTGCCCCCAGCTGAATCACCACCAAAAACATATCCATAAAAGCCTTGGAAACATCCAGCTTGATAAACTCATCCACCAAAATCATGTGCCCCGTGCTGCTGATAGGAAGCCACTCCGTCAGCCCCTCTACCACGCCCAGGATTACTGTTTTCAACAACTCAACTATACTTAAATCCACTTTTTTGCCTCCTCAAAATATCACTAAACAAAAAGCAGAGATAGTATATCACAAACAACCGCAAATGTAAAAGGCAAAAAGCACAAAACTAAAAGGCAGAAAACCGCCTTACTGCCCGTCATAAATACTCAGGCAGATATAAGCCGGATATCCCGCAAAACTCAGGTATTCCTGCTGCCCAAGATGGAAGCTGTCACCAGCTTTTGGGCACCTGCCCAGACCGTACAGGCCCTCAAAACGCTCAAAAGGGGAATCGCAGTTCAGTACAGACCTGTCAAGGAATTTGCTGCTGCCCGGAAACAGGAAAATCCTGTCCACGGTGCTGGAGGACCTGTCAAAGGTCACCAGCCAGCCCTCGTTCCGATAATACCAGGCATAGCTTTCTACACCGCACAACTCCTTGGTGGCAGCTTCCTCCAGATACTCCGCCGGAAGCCCGTAGAGGTACAAAAGCTGCATCATTGGCATATCCAGGGACACGCCTCCTACAGACTCGGCGTGCACCTTTTCCGCCTGCTCCGGCACCACCTTCAGCCTGCCATCCAAAAGCAGCCAGCTATCCGCCCCGTCCCTGTGATACTCCACAGTCATCTCCCGGGAACCGCGCTTTTCCATGACGGTTATGACGGCAGAGCCGTTGCTGCCGCTGTCTTCCCAATCCCGGATAGCCGTAATCCTGAAGGTATTGATACCATCCTGGCCGCCAAAAATATGCATCTGCCGATGACCTGCCTCATCTACCCAGATACCTGCGATGCAGGGAATGAACTCCTGCACCTGCCTGTCCCCCGAATACTCCGCAAAAGCAGTATGGGCACACAAACCTGCCAGCAGCAATAGCATGGCAAAAATTCTTCTCATTTCCCTACGCATTTACATCATCCTTTCCCGCAACAATCATTGTGGCAATCCATCCTGCTGCTATTGCGACAGCTGATTCACCCCAGCACCCAGGTGACAAAGTAAATAGACAGCGGAATAGTCACGCAGCCGATACCGATAATATCAATATACACGCCGGTACTGAGCATCTTTGTAATAGGAATGTAGCCTGTTGCATACACAATGGCATTAGGCGGCGTGGAAACCGGCAGCATAAAGCCCAGAGAAGCTGACAGGGCTATGCCCACTGCCACAGGAATCGGACTGAGTCCTGCCGACACAGCCACTGTAATGGCCAGTGGCCCAATCATATTGGTTGCCGCCGTATGAGAAGTCAGCTCGGAAAGCAGCAGCGCCATTACGGAGAACACAGCCACAATCGTCACCTGGGACACGCTGCCTCCCATGCTGCCCACGATTAAATCACCAATCCAGGCAGACAACCCTGTCTTGTACATCATGGAGCCCATAGCCAGACCGCCACCGAACAAAATCAAGGTTCCCCACTCAATGCCTTCCTTTGCCTCCTCCCAGCGGATAGTAAAACGCCGCTCGGAAAAATTAATCGGCATCAAGAACAGCAGCAAGGCACCGCCCATGGCGGCAATCGCCTCCGGGAACAGCCTGTTGTACATTTTCAGCACAGGGTCCCCCGGTGGCAGCGCCATGCTGAGAAAGCCCGGCATCACCCAAAGGACAACTGCCACGGCAAAGCAAATCAGGGTATTCTTCTGAGCCCTGGTCCAGCTGCCCAGCTCCGCAATCCTGCCAGCAATAAATTCCTCTGCCCCCTCGATGCGCTCCACATCCGCAGGAAACAGCCTGGTCAGCACCACATAGGCAATGGCAAAATAAATTACCATGGCAATAAAGCCCCATTCCATCCACTGAAAGAAGGAAATATGGACATCCGCCATCTGGTCAAGAAAGCCCAGCATAATCAGGTTAGGCGGCGTACCGATAGGTGTAAGGACACCGCCGATAGATGCACTATACGCTGTCATCAGCATAAGCCCCGTGGCATATTTGTACTCCGACAAGTCAATTTCCTTGCCATTGGCAGCCAGCATATCCTTGATGGCGGACAGCAGCCCCAGGCAGATAGGCAGCATCATGGCAGCCGTTGCCGTGTTGCTCACCCAGCCGGAGCAGAGGGCTGCCGCCATGCCGATGGCAAGAAAAATCCTCCTGGGGCTGGAGCCCACCCACTTCCTGGACAAAATCCAGTAGGAAAAACGCTTATCCAAACCGTGCAACATCATTGCCTTGGCGAGGATAAAGCCACCCATAAAGAGAAAAATCATGGGATTGGCAAAGGCGGCAAAGGCGGCATCCGCCTTTACTACACCTGTCATGACCGCCAATGTCGGTCCCAAAAGGGATGTTACCGGGATAGGCACCGGCTCCGTGATCCACCACAGTGCCACCAGCACCATAATTGACAGCAGCTTGTGCGCTTCCAGTGTCAGGGCATCTATTGGCGTCATAAAAATCAAAAGTGCCAAAACAGGTGCACCAAAAAGCCCCACCGTTCTCCTCTTTCTGTCAAAAGACTGCTCCGCCCTCTTGATGGCAAGAGCGTCCTGTCCCAGCTTGCGCATGGGAACCACCTCCTCACACATTTCATAATGGCATATTATCCAATAGTTCCCGACCAATCAATATCAAGTACTACTATTTATTATACGCATTTCTATAATAACAATTACAAGTAATAATGTAAATAATTTGACCAAAAATAGTATTTTAGTACCCAAAAAGCCGCAGGAAAGCCAAGCTCTCCTGCGGCTATGCTGCACACATACAGACTATTGTCTTATTTCCATTATGCAACTTAATTAACTTAATAACTTATTTCTTTATCAGCTCCGGCATGCGCTCCACCGGCCTGCTCAAATCAAGGTGCCCGGACAGGGAGTCAATCTCCTTGCCCTCCACCAGAATCTGCACCTTCTTGATTTCCGGGAACTCCGTCAAGGTATTCACCAAGGAGCCCACCAGCATTTCCTCACCTGTAGAACCGCCTACAAAGCCGGAAATGAGATTTTTGTCAAAATCCACCTTTGCCACGCCGCCGCTGACAGAAACCTTCCGCAGCTTTGCCTTTTTCGGGAAAACCGCCGTCAGCTTCTTGTCATCGGTGCCTGCCAGCAAAGCCTCCACAGCTGCCTGGTACTTGTCAGCCTCCTGCGCCTTGACTGTCTTGGTCACTGCCACCAGCCCGGTAGCGTTCACATCAGGATAATAAACGCTGATATCCATGGTAGCCGCTTTCTGTCCGGCTGCACCGGAGCTGGCTGATGAACTGGAACTTCCGGAAGCCACTGCTGCGCTGCTGCTGCCGCTGCCGGCCTTCCCCTGCTCATCACAGCCTGCCAGCATTGCCACGCACAGCACTGTCAGCACTATAGCCAAAATATTTCTAAGTCTCATATCCACTCTCTGCTCCTATCTCTTACCTCATGTTAAAGTACCGGCTGATGCCACGGCAGATTGCCACGGCAATCTTGTACTGAAAATCAGGGTCCCCCAGCAGGGCCTCCTCCTGATAATTGCTGATAAACGCCGTTTCTATCAAGGTTGCCGGCATAGCTGAATTCTTAATTACATAAAACCTGGCAGTCTTGGCGCCACGGCTTGCCAGCCCGGTTTCCTCCACAATCGCCTGATGGATTGCCTCCGCCAGCAGCTTGCCCCGATAGCTGGACTGATAATAAAAGGTGCTGGTGCCATGGGCAGCTGGCGAAGTAAAGGCATCACAGTGAATGCTGACAAAAATTTCGTTGCCGGCAGAAGCGTTGCCTACGTCTACCCGTGCCTGAAGCTCATCGTGGTCGCTGGCCATAGGGCCGTACACATCCACATCGCTGTCCCTGGTCATGGTCACTATAGCACCAGAGCTTCGCAGGATAGCCGCCACATTTTTCGAGATTGCCAGTGTTGCTGTCTTCTCCATCAGCCCATTATGCCCCCTGGCACCGCTGTCACTGCCCCCATGCCCCGGGTCCAGCACAATCCTGTGGCCTGACAGGTTTTCAAAGCTGTCAGGTGTCTTCGGCTTTTCCGCCTCATACTCGCTGTCCAGCTTATTCTCAGCAATCTCAATCACCATGCGGTATGGCTTTTTGCCATGTCTTTCCGGCTCGGCAAAATAAATCTTATATGCCTGGTCTGCCACCGGCTTGTTAAGGGAAACCATCACATCCAGCGCATTGTCCCCGTTCTCCCGCAAGGTCAGGTACTTGGCAATTTTTCTGTCCAGGGAAATATCAGATTTGACCTTGCCCCTGGCAGTATCTGACAGTATCACATGCAGCTGCTTTGGCGTCAGCTCCCTCACATTGGTACTGTACTCCGTGCTGCCGCCCTTGATGCCCAGCTCCAGCCGCAACCAGTTTCTTCCCTCGTGGGTGAAGGTTTCATATTTAAAATAATTAAGCTCATGAGAAGCCGCAGCTTCCGCCCTGCCGGCATCCTCTGCCAGCCCCAGAAGTCCTGCAAAAGCTGCCAGCACCACCAGCACCTTCCACAGCCTGTTCCTAAAAAAACTCAAATGCACTACATCTCCTTAAATTGTTCTCTAAATTACTATTTATGTGTCTCAATCATCCATCAAGGACAATGCCTCTACCAGCACAGCCTGCTTCTTTTCCTCATCCTGGCTAAGGCTCAGGTTGATATAATCCCCCTCGCCCATATCCTCCGGCAAAAGCTCCGCTGGGAAATTCAGCTGGTAATCCCCATCATTCAGGAGAATTACTGCCACATCTTCCTCTATTCTGTCAATATAACCTGCAATCATCCACATGCCACCTCACATCACCTGATGCAGAAAGCCTCATGCTCTGCACAAAAAACATCATGCTTTGCACAAAAAACATCATCTGCCGCATCGAACATTACTTGCCGCAGGAAACGCTATAGCCTTTGCCATCGCTGGCAATCGTCACCGTACCGTTCTGGTCTGTGCGATAAATCTGCTTGATGCCCTGCTTTTTGTACTTGTTAAGCGTCACATCATGAGGATGACCGTACTGATTGTTTGCCCCGGCAGAAATCACCACCGCCTCCGGCTTCACAGCCTGCAGCAGCTCCTTGGAGGAAGAACTCTTGCTGCCATGATGGCCTGCCTTCAAAATCTGGCACTGGAGCTTGCTGCCATAGGATGCTGCCATCTGCTTTTCCACCGGGGACTCCGCATCCCCTGTCAGCAGCATGGCAAAACTGCCAAAGCTGAGCCTGCCCACCACGGACTGATCGTTGATGTCCGGCTTTTCCCCGGCCTTGATGGCAGCCGTATCATCCTTTATCTGCTGAGCTGTCGGGCTGAATACCTCATAGGTCACACCACTGCCAAAATCCAGCACATCGCCAGCCTTGACCTTTACCTGCTTCGTGCCCTGGGCCTTGGCAGCCTTCAGGGCATTGACAAAGTATTTATTGGTAGAAGGAATACCGTTATACACCAGTTCCTTCACCCCGTATTTTTCAATTACCTGTGCCGCCTTACCGATATGGTCAGCGTGGGCATGTGTCAGCACCAGCTTATCAATGGCGGTGACATTGGCCTTTTGCAGCTCCTCAAAAAGCTGGTTGTTGACCTTGCCCTTTTTGCCATCTTCATAATATTTGTCATCACCGGTATCTACCAATATAGTCTGGCTGCCTGTCTGAATGAGGATAGCATCTCCCTGCCCCACATCCAGCACCTTGACTGTCAAGCTGTTGCCAGCTGCCTTTGCCTCTGCCGCTTTCGCCTCCTGACCTGCACCTGAACCGCCAGCAGAACCACTAGTCCCCTGACCGCCGCAGCCTGTCAAAAACAGCGTACATGCCAGCAGCAGGCAGCAGATAAAGCTGCTCATACGGCTACTAACTCGTTTCATCGTCTGCCTCCCTGTAAAAACTCATATCAAAACTCAATTATCGCCCTGATACCGCCATGCTTTCAGCTCTATTGCTTTTCCCGGTTGACGATATACAGCCGTACCACCAGCGCCACCAGCCAAAAGGCATAGGCCGCCAGGCACACATAATCTATCGTCTGCAAATTGCCAAAATCCATATCCAAAGCAATAATCGCCGTCATCAGAATTATAATCAGCCAATCCGTCAGCTGCATTCCCTTCAGCTTCATAAAGCACTCCTTTCCAAACCACAATACAAAAATCATACTCAAAATTATAGTACAGCCATTGCACTGCACAGATAAGCATCTACAATGCAAAACACGTACATTATAGTATACCACAAAAGTCAAATAGGGAACATGAAAAATTACGTCTAATGTAGGAATGTCTAAAGTGGATAAATCCATCTTTGGGAAATGTATAATTTGCAGTAAACTATTAGTGGTATCCATGTTAGAAATTTAGGAAAAAATTTCTCCTAAAAGCAGGATTTTTATTGATAACGTAGAATTATTACTATATCAACGATAAGGAGGAATGGCAATGGGAATTATTGCATTTATAATCGCGGTATTGTGCTTATTTAAGTGGAAGCAGGCAAAATATGACAAAGAAAATTTTGATGCAAACTCATCAAAATACAAGTCGCTTAACAAACGATCAAAAATACTATTAATAATTAGCATATTAGCATTCATATTTTCTATTGGTTCATGTATATCAAGCGGAAGTAAAACATCAGATACTAAAAAATATGTACAGACAGAAGAAAATATGTCCGATGATGAAAGAAGGTTTAAAGAAAAACAGGATAAAGAACAAGAAGAAGCTCGCAAAGCCGTAGAAAAAGCTCGTGCAGAACAATCAGTTGCTCAACAAATTGAAGAAACACATAAAAAAGAATCATTCCAAAAAGCCGCTGATGCCGCTGTTCACGAGGCTCTGGAAAGTGAAGAAATAATAAGCGTCAACTACAAAGATTCCATATTGACTATCAATCTTGATGAAACACAAATTAAAAACGATGGTTTCAATACTCCTCAAATTGACATTCTGGCTACCAGAGTTACAGCTGTTGGTGACAAGGTTGTGGATATTCCAGGTTTTGATGAAGCAGTTGAGAGGGTTGTCGTTAAGTTTAGATGTGGCAAAATGATAGAAATGCCTACATCTATCATTAAGACAAATGAATACAATATGCGTTATTTCCCTAATGCATACATTTATGACAATTTAAAATAATAATAAATTCAAAAAATGCTATAATGAAAGAGGCCATTATATTGACGGTCTCTTTTATTATAGCATTCTCGAGCTTTGTCTATACAGAATCTACTCTTTAACAAATAAAACTCCCCACCACTCATCGCTTCTGTTGAAATTTCTTTGAATAGTGCACCTATAAACAAGCAAGGATTACTTCCTCAGATATGCGGTAAAAATCCACTTATAGCCTCCGTAATATAAACAAAATGGGGAGATAAGATGCTTATCTCCCCGAAATTAACGATTCGCATTTCAAGCTGCGAAGCACTTAAATTAAAGGTTTGCACTTAAAGTAGCAAAGCACTTGGAGCAAACAACCTGCTCCTCTGTCTACATTATGGTCATTTTCCATTAAAAAATCAATAGTTTTCCATAAAAATCACATATTCAATGCATCCATCTCCTTTAGTGTCATCTGCAACAAAAAACCAACCTTGATTGCACCTGCCGCTACTACATTCACAACCTTGGACGAAATTTCACTTGCAATATGCAACTGTTTGATATATTTGTCATTTTCTGCTTTTCCTCTACAAAAGCTTGACTTAAACGCACCATTTAGTATAATTTCATTATTCACCGCTCTTACTATAGAACAGATAAGTGAATTGGCTGCTTCCATACATCGTGTACATTAAAGTATCAGCCAGACAACATAAATAATTGCATTTTCTCTCAACAACATTTGACAAATGTGCTGTATAGGTGTATTATACATGTCACATTCATCTTAATGGATGTAAAGTTGTAAAGGAGATGCACTTATTATGAATTCATTGGAAAAACTCAGTGGCTTCGTGTCCAAGTACATGGCTGTATTTGTTATCGTAGTCGCAGCAATCGCCCTGTTTGAGCCCGCCAGCTTCAAGTGGTCGGCATCCTACATTACCATCCTGCTGGGTGTGGTAATGTTCGGCATGGGCATGACCTTGAAGCTCAGCGATTTCAAGCTGGTCTTCCAGCGTCCGAAGGATGTCTTCGTAGGCGCACTGGCACAGTTCACCATCATGCCTTTCCTGGCATGGCTGCTGGCTACCGCCTTCGGGCTGCCTGCTGACCTGGCAGCCGGTGTCATTCTGGTTGGTACCTGCCCTGGCGGCACTTCCTCCAACGTCATGACCTATCTGGCCAAGGGCGATGTAGCATTGTCCGTTTCCATGACCATGACAACCACCATTCTGGCTCCTATCGTTACGCCGCTCCTGACCTGGTGGCTGGCAGGGGCATGGATTGAGATTTCCCTGTCCGCCATGATGCTGTCCATCCTGAAGATGGTAGTAGCACCTATTGTGCTGGGTATTGTCCTCAACACCCTTTTCCGCAGCACTGTTGAGAAGGTTGTAAAGGTTCTGCCTCTGGTATCTGTTTTATCCATCGTGCTGATTGTAGGCGGCGTAGTAGCTGTCAGCTCCCAGCGCATCCTGGAAACCGGTGCTTTGATTATGGTAGTCGTTATGCTCCATAACCTGCTGGGCTATTCCTGCGGCTTTGCCATCGGCAAGCTTCTGAAGATGGATATTGCCAAGGCCAAGGCTGTTTCCATTGAGGTTGGCATGCAGAACAGCGGCCTTGCTACTTCCCTGGCCATGCTCCACTTCGGTGCAGCTGCGGCAATCCCTGGGGCTATCTTCAGCGTATGGCACAACATTTCCGGCTCCCTGGCTGCCAACTACCTTGCAGCCCGCATGAGCAAGGAAACCTTGCTGGAAGATGACAGCGAGGATGCCGACAGCGATGTTGCCATTGCCACCAAATAAAAAGCTATTTGACAAAAACTTAGCATAATTAGCAAAAAATAAAAATGCCATCAGCAATAGGCGCAATTGCCGCCCTTCGCTGATGGCATTTTCTATTGGCAAAAAGCTTTCCCTCTGTTATTTATGTTTAGTGATGATATTTTTGCTGGCATTTTTTATCTTAATGTGGCAGAAGACTCCCTGCCTCTATAGGCGGGAGATGAATGCCACGTCCACCGAATTTACGCAAGTAATTGAGGTGGACAATAGAACATAGTGGTGATATAATAGTAAGTGACAGGAGGTGAACGATGTGTTACAGCAAAAAGGCTATCAGTATCGAATATATCCCACTAAACAACAGCAACAGCTAATCAATCAGACACTGGGATGCGCCAGGTTTGTGTATAACAGGTTTTTGAATATCCGTAAAGAAGCATGGACAAATTCCAAAACAAGTGTGACTTACAAGCAGACTAGCAAAATGCTGACCGAGTTAAAATGTGAGCCGGACTATGTATGGCTGAAAGCAGTAGATAGTACCTCTTTGCAGCAGGCGTTAAAGGATTTGGATAAGGGATTCAAAAACTTTTTTGCCAAAAAAGCAGGCTATCCGAGATATAAATCAAAGCACAATCATTGCCTCAGCTATCGTTCCCAGTGTGTTAATAACAATATTGCAATCACGAATGGCAAGCTAAAGCTTCCCAAAATTGGCTTAGTAAAAATAAAACTTTCCAGGAATTTCACAGGCAGAATTTTGAATGTCACTGTGTCACGCAAGGCCACAGGCAAGTATTTTGTTTCCCTGTGTGTTGAGGAAGAAGTAGAAATTTTTCCTAATAATGGCGGAGAAATAGGCATAGATGTGGGAATTAAGGATTTCTACTCCGATTCTAATGGTGATGTTGCTGCTAATCCGAAAACATTGAAGAAATACAGCAAAAAACTGGCAAGGGAGCAGCGGAAGCTTTCACGTAAAGCAAAAGGCAGTAATAATCGCAATAAGCAGAGAATCATCGTTGCCAGGGTACACGAAAAGATAGCAAATATCCGAAAGGACTATCTGAACAAGGTTTCCACTAAACTGGTCAAGGAAAACCAACTGATCGGTATAGAGGACTTGCAGGTCAGGAATATGCTGAAAAACCATCAACTGGCACAAGCCATTTCTGATGTATCATGGTCGGAGTTTTTCAGGATGCTTGAATACAAGGCAGTGCCCCATGGCTGCAGAGTGGTAAGGGTTCCCAGATTCTACCCAAGTTCTCAAACGTGCTGTAAATGCGGCTATCAGAATAAAGATACAAAAAATCTTGCTATTCGTGCATGGGATTGTCCGGTATGCGGGCATCATCACGATAGAGATGTGAATGCAGCCAGGAATATTCTGGCTAAAGCAAAAGAAATAATAGCTGCATAAGCTTCAAAGCATAAAAATACCGTAGGAATTACGGAAATTAACGCCCACGGAGAGTGTGTAAGTCCTTTTGCTAAGGCAGAAGGCTGTTCTCGTAGAAGTGGGAATCTCCCTCCTCAAACGCTAAGCGTTAGGAGGGAGTAGTTCAAATCATTTTGCATTATTTTTGCCAATTCAGATATAATTTCATAAAACAATACACCATTTTCAACGCCACTTGCACAAAACTTTTTCCAACAAAAATACCCGATGCAATAACTGTACACAAAGCACAGCCACTGCATCAGGCATACAAGTTCCGCAACAATACTAAAAGACCTTACGCAGAAATATCCACATTAGCTCCACGATACTTATTGTCTGCATCAGATTCCTTCATATCCTTCTGATAAGGATTGTCTTCATTATAATACCTAATCTGGGTATTTGTTTCTCCCCCGGAGATATATGTGCGGCCACATTCAGGGCAAATCGCCGTCTTGAGCTGCACGGAAGCCCTGACAACCTCGCCGTTGCCCTTTTCCGCCTTCTGATAAGCGTTGGACACATGCTCCTGCTCATGCCCCATCACCACTGCCGCAGCAGACTCAGGAGCTATATGACCAGCAGCCTTGAAGGAAACCATTTCATCGGAGCCATCCCGGTATTTGCGGTTCTTGCATGTCTCGCATTCCTCCGGCGTGGACTTGCGCCCATTCAGCTTTTTCTTCGCTTCCTCCGGAGAAAGAGAGCCATCTCTTTCCTGCTCCTGACCATTTACCCCATAGGCATTATCAGATGCTTTATTCAACCAGTCCCAGGCACTACCGCCCTGGGCACCAAAAATGCCACTTACTGCCATGATTTCACCTCCTGCTCCTATCCTGCGCAAAATCGCACCCCGGCTACTTTGCTACTTTGCTGCATTGCAGACTCGCTGCCTTGCTGCGCTGCAAACGATTCTGTAACTGATAATTAGCTGATAATTAACTGATAACATTATACTAAAAAATTTGCCTGACGGCAACTATGGCAATTGAACCTGCTCCTGATAATTCCCCAGCATCCTGCTGATGGTTTCCTGCATCTCCTGACGGAAATCCGCCGGCTCCATTACCTCCAGAAATTCCGCCTGGCTGAGAAACCACATCTTGGCTCCCCTGGTATACACCTCCGCCTGCAGCACGGTCCCACGTTCATCCTGAGATACAACCACGGCATTGGGCAGCCTGTCCAGCACTGCCTCCAGAGACTTGCCCCAGAAACGGAACTTGACCTGCCGCAGCTCTCCGGTGCTCATGAACTGGATTTCCTTGCGAAACTCTCCCGGCTGAAAGCGGCTGGTATACTCCACATGGAAATGCTCCGCCAGCAGGCTGCACTCCCCTATGCGGTCAAGGCGGAAGGCAATAGGCGCACTTTCCTCCACCTGCGCCAGGAGATAAAAGTACATCTCCGAAAACATGATTCCCAAAGGCTTTACCTTGATACTCTCATAGGCTCTTGCACCAACCCTCTTATACTCCAGCAGCACATATCTCTGCTGCTGCTTCGCCTCGCTGAGCTGCCACAGCAAATCCTTGACGGTGTGGGCATTTTCTGTCTGCTTGTACAGAAACAGCTCATTTTTCAGCAGTCTCCTGATGTGCTTTTCCGACTCCGGGCTGCACTGCACCAGCATTTTGTCCACCAGACGGTTCAGCTCCTCCTTGGTCAGGCCGCGGCTTTCCAGCAGAATCGTTACCAGCAGCAGGATTTCCTTTTCGTGCAGCAGCATATCGCTGCGATTGCGCCAGTAATACTCCTTGCGGATGCGGTTATATTCAATATTGCCATACACCGATGGCGTATAAGCCTCCGCTATATACACCCTTAGCTCCCCGATATCCCGCTGCACGCTCTTTGCCGTAATGCCAAATTCCTGCTGCAAGGCCTTGGTGCTGATGCCGGAGCCCCGCTGCAGCCTGTCAAACATCTGCAAAAGCCGCATACTTCTGTCTGTTTTTTCCTCTGAAAACTGAGTATCATTTGTAGACATATCCTCACCTCAATAAACCTTTGCCTTTTCTAAAAGAGCGCACTTGGGACAAAGCCATTTGTACTCCCTGCGGCCGGAAAAACTTGAGACTGCCACACGCCTGATATTTTCCCTGCTATCGCACCTGGCACACTTCTTTTCGCCAAACAGCATCTCAGCCATATCCTTCAGCATATCTATCCCTCCCAAAAATAATTATCACCAATCTTAAAAGGAATTATTCATAAAATAAACTAACCAGACCTAATGTTACTTTATACTCATTTTAGCAAATTCCTTATAAAACAATACGTTTTCATAATGATTATAACAAAATGATTTATAATATACTATCCCCAAAAGGGGGTGGTTGATTGCATTTATCAAGACTTTATGAGCTGCGTGAGGATAACGACCTGAAGCAGCGAGAGCTGGCTGCTCTTTTAAACTGCTCACAGGTCTGTTATTCCTACTACGAACTGGGCAGGCGGGAAATCCCACTGGCACTTCTGATGAAGCTGGCTGACTTCTACAAAACCAGCGTGGACTATCTACTCTACCGCACTGACAATCCGGCTCCATACGAACCATCAGAAAAATATCCCCTGATGTGTGAGATAAGCAAGTAAGGTACAGTCATTAAAACATCAAACATCAAACATCAAATCTCACATCTCAAGCATTGCACTTAAAACTCATTTACCTCACCCATGCAGCAGCATATTGGCAGTATGCTGCTGCATTTTCCTTTGGAGCAATTTTATTATACCAAATCACTACCCCAAAATATGTCCTTCTAAAAAATAATTGCTGTAAAATACCATCTTTGCAGACAGCATTTCACAGCAACTACATCATCAACAGCAATATATCTGTTCAATATCGCAATATCGCAATATCTCAATATCATAACATTTCAACATCACAATATTTCAGCATCTTCATCATTCAATCATTCAAGCAGAAAGTCATTATATCCGTTCAATCATTCATCCATTCATTTTCTTCGCCACATATTCCAGCAGGATATGGCCGCTCTTCCTGTTGGTAGCCAGCGGTATATTGTGCACATCGCACAGGCGCAGCAGGGCGTTGATATCCGGCTCATGAGGCTGGGAGGTCAGAGGGTCCCGCAGGAAAATCACAAAATCCACCTTCTCTACCGCAATCAGGGCTCCAATCTGCTGGTCGCCGCCCAAAGGGCCTGACATCATGGTCTCCACATTCAGTCCATACTTTTCATTAATCAGCGTTCCCGTGGTCCGTGTTGCCACCAGATGAAAATTTTTCAGCAAATCCTTGTGGTGACCAACGAACTCCAGCATCTCATCCTTCTTCTTGTCATGGGCAATCAAAGCTATCGTCTGCATACATTTTCCTCCTTTGCACACTCGTCAGCAGAACTTTCCTCTAGGTTATTTTCTAACGGACTTATCTATTCTTCTACCGAAACAGCTTATCAATTATTTTTTAGTCTCTTCATCACACTCATCCTCTTCTTCATCATTCTCACCAAACTCCATCTCCCAATCATCCTCAAGATCTTCAAAATCCGGATACTGTTCCACCTTTCCCTTGCTCTTAACTACACAAGTTTTGCATTTCCCAGCCTCTTCCTGAATTTTCTGGACATTAATTACAAACATCCAATCATCCCCAAAGTCATAGTGCAAGGAAAATTTTTGTTTTTCTTTTAAACCAAGCTTGTCAATTTTGATCTCTGCTGACCGCCCGCCCATCTTCGTAGCTGACTGATAGCTGTCCCTGCTGTACATTTTATTGTCCATGCAAAATTCGTAGAGATGGTCATCCGTGAAATCAAAACTATCAAGTATTGCCTTGCAAAGGCCATTTAAAGTTGCACTTCCCGATATTTTAATCACCCTGTACGCTTCCCTGCCCAGACCTTTAGGATAAACTTTCATTGTATATACCCATTTTACTGCACTCCATCATTTCTTTCTATCAGGCAGGTATGCTTTTTGCTCGCCTTGCCATAATTGATGCCAGCCAAAATAATTGCACCCTTGTAGTGCTGCAAAGCCCCTGCATATCTGCGTTCTTTCAACTGCCGGATTGCTGTCTCCGCCTCTTTATACGCTTTCAGTTCCACAATTATCGCTGGCTTCCTGCCAATCCCCTCTTGCCTGCCGTCACATCATCTGCCTATTACCATCTTACAACTACCTGACATTCCATGCAACATATTTTTGCCAAGGAAAGACAATCAGCCGGCATCTGCCACCTCCCCAAATTCACAAATTGAACTATAAACGATGTTTTCATGCTTTTAATAACCATTTAAGCACATTCAGTTTCCTGATGCCAGCAAAATCAGCTTCCATATCATACTCATCCATAGTCAGCAGATACTTCGGATAATTATCATTTTTCTGCCATCCAGCCTAATGATGTACGGAAAGGAACCATCTGTAACATAGCTGTTATACTTCGCCTGAAGTGACATATTGCCTGGCAAGACAGTTGCATATTCCCGAAAAGACAGAGGCAGCATCCTGAGTTCCACATATCTTCCGCTCAACAGGGTTGCCAATTCACCAGACTTGAATTACTCCCTCCTAACGCCTAGGCGTTTGAGGAGGGAGATTCCCACTTCTACGAGAACAGCCTTCTGCCTTGGCAAAAGGACTTACACACTCTCCGTGGGCGTTAATTTCCGTAATTCCTACGGTATTTTTATGCTTTGAAGCTTATGCAGCTATTATTTCTTTTGCTTTAGCCAGAATAT
>OBLI01001241.1_pt1 | contig 25310 bp, 15 predicted proteins | sample 1519701 | NCBI WGS metagenome assembly OBLI01 (sample SAMEA3663005, study PRJEB22513) | pig gut metagenome | biome: pig gut; feature: pig-associated habitat; material: faeces | place: France | collected 2012
TTCTTTTCCCATCTTTAATAACGCTTTTTCATTCAACGTTTTTCAGGGAAAGACAGGCGGTTGAGCGGAAATGTTGCCTTGTTACCCATTACCTTACTTTCAGTATATCGTGCGCGCGATATATATAGAAGTATATATCCTTCCTAAAGAATAGATAGAGAAGAAGAGAGAGAAAGAGGAAAAGGTGGGGTGGAGGTGGCCAATCCCGATCGACTCCTCCGCTAAAGGCCTATAGAGGGGAAGCAGATCGGGGGAGGTCGGCGCAGGGTGAAAAATCCGGGTATATAGAAAATTTAGGCGGGTAACGGGTAAAAAGGCAACATTTCTTTTTTGCCTCGGGAGGAAAAAATTTTTTCTCCTCGAGGTAGGCGATTATAGAAACAAAACGTTAGTTTTGTGAGAACAAAGTGAAAACGATATGAGCGGACGGTCTATAATAATCATGTTGAGCGACGAGGCGAAAGCGTTTATTAAGCTTCAGCCGATGTTATCGCTTGTTCGCTTTTGGGGATAAGGAGTTGGGCACTTATGTGATCGTCACTCACGGTATAGTAAAGAAGACGCAGAAAAAACTCCCAAGAAAGAGATTGGACATGAAGGTATAGAGAGAATACGCAGGCGGGGTTATCGACGCCCTCATCTCGACGTATTAACTACGCCGCCGCTCCGTTCCAAAATATCATGCGCTCTACCTGCGTACTCTTATTCTAACTAAATCAAACTGTCTGTGAAAAGTCGGGCTACGTGTCTTTGTTTATGAAATAAAATAGGGGCTTATCGCCCCTAAGTGGATTGGCTGAGGAGTTGAACCTCGCAATATGCTGCCTTTTGGGAAGCCTCGCTACCGATGCGACCATCAATCCGCTGCAAATATAGCTATTCTATTTTGATTGTCAGCATAAAACTCGACAGAAATAGGCACAGCGCTTTTTCTTTCCCCTCTCCGTTGACCATTCCGGCAATTGTTGTAACTTTGTGGCTCAGTTGAATGCCCTAAGCGTAGGGCAATGACTTTTTGTGGAAAATTAATAACAGCATTAGCAGTTATTCGGTTTATCGTGAAACCTAGGAAATTTCAATGATAAGAATCACCGAAGGATAAGTTGTTAATGTCTGCGTCTCATAAGGCGTAGGCATGACTTATCAGGTGATTCGGGCATTTCCTAGGGCCTCACGATATGATAAGAAAGGCATGCGCCTTTTTTCTATCCAGTCGTGAGGCCCTGCTCCATTTGCCCGTAAGTCGCCGATAAGTGCTTCTGCCCTAAAACTTATGAGACACCCATGGCAAAGAAAACACAACTTGGCTATAGGGAGATAGAGGAGCGCCTGACGGAGGCGTTCGTGGAAAGTTACACTCCTGCTGACGAGGTGGGATATGAACTGCTCTACTCCTTTGGCAAAAGCGAACGCGACATCGAGCGTTACAAGGAGGGTAAGGGCATCCTCAAGACCTTTGATGGATTGCTTATCAAAGGGCTGTTCGGCTTCCGAGACAGTGCTACCTTCCGCTTGACCGAGACATTGGAACAGCTGAAGTGCGACAACCAAGTCCAAAAAGCGGCACCCAAGATTGTGGCCGTCAGCGACGGCCAACGCCTTTTGGCCTATGACTTGCGAGAGAAAGAGACCTACGAGAACCCACTCAATCGCCTGCCTTGCGACTTCGCTTTCTTCTATCCCCTGATGGATGTGGAGCGGGTCCGTTATGTGGAGGAGAATCCGGCCGACATCAAGGCTGCTGAGAAGTTGGCCAAACTGCATGACGAGTTGCGTGCCTACAACGACTTTCGGAGCGATAGCGACCTGCACGACCTGAACATCTTCATCACCCGCTTGCTCTTCTGCTTCTTTGCCGAAGACACCGGTATTTTCGAAGAGGGGCTCTTCACCTCCTCCATCAGGCGCTATACGAAGGAGGATGGCAGCGACCTGTCAGATTATCTGGATGAGTCGTTTAACGTGATGGATCGCTCGCAACGCAACAGTGACATACCGAAGATTGTTACCCAGTTCCCCTACGTCAATGGCGGTCTCTTCGCCAAGCAGATCCAGATCCCTCGCATGGGAGCAAGGGCGAGGAAGCTCATCATTGAATGTGGCGAGTTGGATTGGAAGGACATCAATCCGGACATCTTTGGCTCTATGATTCAGGCGGTGGTAAATCCGGAGGAGCGAGCCAACCAAGGGATGCACTACACCAGTGTGCCCAATATCATGAAGGTGATCAATCCGCTGTTTCTCGATGAGTTGCGGGATGCCTACAACCAACTGAAAACCCGTTATGACCATGCCAAGCAACTATGGGAACTACGGGGTATTCCCAAAGAGAAACTATTCAAGGAGTACCGTTCCATCGTGAAAGAGGGTGATGCCTTGCTGCAACGTATGAGTCGCATGAAGTTCTTTGATCCGGCTTGCGGCAGTGGCAACTTCTTGATCATTACCTACAAGTCCCTCCGCTTTTTGGAGATGGACATCTTAAAATTGCAACGGCTTTGTCAAGGAGAGAGCGGTGTGCTGTTGGTGGATAACAGCGTTATCCGTCTCGATCAGTTCTACGGCATCGAGTTGCTCGACTTTCCGCATGAGGTGGCGATGCTCTCCCTTTGGTTGGCTGAGCACCAGATGAACACGAAACTCAACGAGGCTTTTGGGGTCAATACCCGTGCTCTACCTCTAAAGAACATTACCCAAATTGTTTGTGGCAATGCCTGCCGTTTGGATTGGAACGTGGTTTGTCCTCATACAGCCGAGGAGGAGGTCTTTGTGTTTGGAAATCCACCGTATTTGGGGAGTAAACTTCAGTCTAAGGAACAAAAGTCAGATATTGCAAACGTATTTAAAGGTGTGAATAACTGTCTTATACTTGATTATATCTGTTGTTGGTTTCAATGCGGTGCTGCGTATGTTCAAAACACTAATGCACAATATGCTTTTGTAACCACTAATTCAATTTGTCAAGGAGAGCAAGTTGGTGTCTTATGGCCAGAGGTATTCAAAAGAAATCTTGAAATTACATTTGCTCATAAATCCTTTAAATGGACGAATAATGCAAAATATAATGCAGGAGTGACCTGTGCAATTATAGGAATAGCTGATACAACGAGCAACATTCAAAAGAAAATCTATGATAAGGATCACGCAACTTTCGTTAATTATATCAATCCCTATTTAATAGCGAATTGTAGAACGATTGTTCGCAAAAGCAATAAAGACCCTGAAGGTTTACCCAAATTATGTTTCGGGTGTATGCCTTATGATGATCGAGATCATAAGTATTTACGCTTGAATGCCTATCAACGGAAGCAATTAATGGATGAATATCCAGCATCTGAACCCCTGATAAGGCCTATTTATGGTTCTGATGAATTCATAAAAGGTAAAGAGTCTTATTGTTTGTGGATAGATGATGATCAATTAGAATTAGCGGAATCTATACCTCCTATAAAAGCGAGAATAGAAGCAAACATGTTGTTTAGATTGAATGAATCGAAGGATGGACAAGAATTAGCAAAAAGACCGCATCAATTTAGAGAGCATCCAGATGATGCAGAAAAAGTCATAATACCTCGTGTGTCATCTGAAAGCTGAAACTATGTTCCAATGAGTTTTTTAAATAAAACAGATATTGTATCAGATTCTGCATTTGCTCTATATGACGCAGAAACTTGGCTTTTCGGCATCCTCACTTCTGCTATGCATATGGTGTGGGTCAAGACCGTAGGGGGACGATTAGAAACTCGTTATCGTTATTCCGCTCAACTTTGCTACAACACCTTCCCCTTCCCATCCATCTCCGAAGCCAAGAAGCAAGAAATTGCAGAAGCAGCGGAAGAGGTACTGGTCACGAGAGAATTTCATATTGGCAAGACATTGGCTGAACTCTATGATCCCGACCAGATGCCACAAGACCTGCGTGAGGCGCATGAGCGATTGGACGATATTGTGGAGAGCTGCTATCCCGGCTATCCTTTTGCCAACGACGAGGCACGCTTGGAGTGCCTGTTTAAGCTCTATGAACAGATGACCACCGCTAAATAAGACGCACCATGAAACAGCAAGCCAACGAGATTGTCAACATACAGTATGAGCAGACGGGACGTTCGTCGGCCACCAACGAACTGGGGATGCGGGAGATGCAGGCAAAGGCATACGCTGCCCGAGACAAACGGTTCCTGTTGATTAAAGCACCTCCGGCATCGGGCAAGAGCCGGGCCTTGATGTTCATTGCGCTCGACAAGTTAGCGCACCAAGGATTGAAGCGGGTGGTGGTGGCTGTGCCAGAAAAGAGCATAGGCCGCTCCTTTCTCAACACCCCTTTGAAACCCTTCGGCTTCTTTGCCGACTGGAGCGTGGCACCTTATTACAACCTGATTGACGTGAAGAATGAGCAAGACAAGAAGGGACGCTTCATCGAGTTCTTCCGTCAATCAAAGGCAAGGATTCTGCTTTGTGCCCATGCCACTTTGCGGAACGCCACGAAGGAAATGAACGACGAGGAGTTTAATGATACGCTATTGGCCATTGACGAGTTTCACCACACCAGCGCAGATGCGCAGTCGAACCTGGGCGATGTGGTGCGACGGGTGATGAACAACTCCACGGGACACATCGTGGCCATGACCGGTAGCTATTTCCGGGGGGACGGTTTGCCCGTGTTGAGGCAGGAGGATGAGGCCCGTTTCTTTCCGATCACCTACAACTATTATGAGCAGCTCAATGGCTACCGATACTTGAAAAACCTGTTGCTTGGCTACCATTTCTACCAAGGGAGTTATCTGGATCATCTCGCTGAGGTGCTCGACACCACGAAGAAGACCATCATTCACATACCGAGCATCAACTCCAGGGCTTCAACGGGGAACAAGTATGAAGAGGCCGATCGGATCATGAAACTGATCGGCAAGAAGGTGAGCAAAGACTACGATACCGGGATATACACCTTGCAAACTCCGGATGGTCGTCTGCTGAAGGTGGCAGACTTGGTGGAAGACGATACCCAGGAGCGCAACCGAGTGCAGGCCTATCTGCAGCGGATGAACCGCAAGGAGGATATGGACATCATCATTGCCTTGGGAACCGCCAAGGAGGGATTCGACTGGCAATGGTGCGAGATGTGCCTGACTATTGGTGTGCGAGGTTCGTTGACTGAGGTGATCCAGATCATCGGTCGCTGCACTCGTGATTGCGAGGGGAAGGAGACGGCACGTTTCGTGAACATGATCGCTATGCCCGATGCAGAGCAAGCAGAGGTGAAGGTGGCGGTGAATGATTTCCTGAAAGCCATCACGGCCTCGCTGCTGATGGAACAGGTGATGGCTCCCAACTGGAATTTCCGCACGGTGGCTTGTGACGTGGAGCATGAGGAGCATGATTCGCATACGATCGTGATCGAAGGGCTGAAGCCGTTGACCAGTGTCCGAGCCAAACAGATCGTGGAGGAACAGCTTGACGACCTGAAGGCCGATGTGCTGAACAACGACTTGATCGTGCGTGCCATCAGTGGCTCTACAACGGCAGAGACCATCACGAAAGACTTGATTCCGAAGGTGATCCGTGAGCGTTATCCCGACCTGAACGAAGAGGAGGTGGAAATGGTGCGTGAGCATTTCGTGGCTGACACCTTGATCAAAGGAAGTGACATCGTGATGGACGAGACTGCTCTCCAGCCGGGAGAACAGCCTGAACAAGATAGTGAGAGTGAAGGCAATCGACTGATTAAGCTCGCCAACCGATTTGTGAATATCAATAAGTTGAGCATCAATTTGATCGACAGCATCAACCCCTTCCAGCGGGCTTACGAGGTGCTGTCGAAAACAGTCGATGCCCCCACGTTGCGCATCATCCAAGACACAATAGCCGAACAGAAATTCAATCTGTCCCTCGAACAGGCGGTTATCCTTTTCAAAGGGCCGTTGAAGCAATACATCGCAGCACACGAGGGGCGATTACCCAAACTGGATGATCCCGATCCGAAAGTGCGGGAGTTGGCAGCAGCCTTACAGATGATCCGAAACTTGAAAGCCAGGCGATTGGCAGGGTTAGCGTATGAAGGTGAAAATCAATAAAACGATAAGAGATGGAATGGCCAAAGGATTTGATCGAGTTGTTTGATGATCCGCTGTTAGCCGATGTGCGCCCAAAGGTAACTGCACTGACTTTCAGCGACCGAAAAGACAAGCAGGTCGCTGAATTGGATGCGTGGATAGCGGAGCATGGACGTGAGCCGCAACGCAACGGAGATTTGACAGAGAAACGCATGTGGGCAAGGCTCACGGCCTTGCGAAAACAATCCTAAAATCGTGACGGTATGGACATAGAAAAAGAGCTTGATAAACTATTCGATGATCCGCTTTTGGGAGATATTTCCCCTAAAGAGGTGGAATTGTTCCGATTTCCTCCGGATATGCGAAAAGTGATCCACAAGAAACAGGCGGACTATGTGGCACAACCCAAACCCTGCGAGGATTTCCATCGCTATGTTGACGGATTCAAACAGATTCACAACGAGCTGCGATCGGGTAAGCGGAGCCTTGTGCGGATTGCCAAGACTACGAACCTGAAAGAGGGGCACTACTACATCGTGAGTGGGCAACTGCTGTTGTTTGAGAAGATGTTAGACAGCCATAAATCCACCAAGCGAGTGTTGGATGGACGTACCCGCTGCATCTATGAGAATGGGATGGAATCAGATATTATGCTCCAGACGTTGCGCAAGAACGTAGTGAGTGACGGCTATGGCGTTACGGATCTGGAGTCGGAAGTGAAAAGCCAATTCTTTCAGCAGACAGCGTGCGAAGCCGGAGATATTGTCACCGGTTATATCTATGTGCTTCGTTCCTGCTCGGAGAAGCCGGAAATCGCAGGTCAGCCGAATTTGTATAAGATTGGTTTCACGACAAACGGCGTGGAGGAACGCATTGCGAATGCGGCCAACGATCCTACCTATCTGATGGCTCCTGTGGAAGTCATAGCTACCTACAAAGTCGTGAATCTGAACTCGCAAAAGTTTGAGGAGATCATCCATCAAGTGTTGCGAAGTGTACAACTGTCCGTCAAGGTGTATGATGCCGAAGGGGTAGAGCACCAGCCGCGTGAGTGGTTCATCGTTCCTTTGGGTATCGTAGAGCAGATCATTGCACGTATCATGGATGGCTCGATTGTCGATTATGTGTATAATCCGAAGCTGCAATGTCTGGAAAAACAGGAAGCGAAGCGATCCCTCACCTATGACACGCAGGGTATGAAGGTGCTCACCCTGCGCATCAAGCAGATCTATTTCGACGAAATCATCCGGGGTGCAAAACGCATTGAATACAGGGAGGTCAAGCAAACCACCTTGAACCGCTACACCTACATGGATCCAGCTGATGGCAAACGCTACTTGCGTCGTTTCGATGCGTTGCGTCTCATCGTAGGGTATCGTGCAACCGGGGATCAAGCCCTTGTCCGGGTGGTGGATACTCAATTTGTGGATGGGGTGGTGGAATACCACTTAGGCGAGGTATTGGAGGTGATCAAAGTTTGAATCAGGTTCTCTTCACAAGCGTAGTTCCCCTTTCTTCGAAAGAAACTCATCCCCGCTTACCTATACGCTAACGCTCGCTTCGTGACGTGAATTTGTTTCACCGTAGGGCGTAGATAATTTCAGCGGCCGTTGAATATATTTTCAACGGTCGGTAAATAGAAGTTTGACAATTGTTGAAATGAAAGGGTGTTGGGCGAGACGGGCATAAGATGTTGAACACAAAGATACAACATCAAGGAGGAAAATGCAAATTATGCGTACCTTTGCGCTATGGAATCAAAAAGAGATATAGAGTCAGTGCTTGCATTTGTGCGCCAACATCAGCAAGAGGATGTAGATCGCTTGCTGCTTTCGGCCAAAAAGTATCCGGAGGTGGACATGGCGGCTGTGGTCGATCAGTTGTTGGCTCGCCGTCAATTGAAGGAGAAGTTACCGGAATGGCAAGCGAATGATCACCTGTATTATCCTGCTCGCATTGCGGCGGAGCAATGTTCCAGTGAACGCACGGCAACCTATAAACAACGGTTGGTGAAGGCTGGGGATCGGCTTTGCGACTTGACCGGGGGGATGGGAGTGGATAGTTACTATCTGTCCCGTAAAGCGGCTCAGGTGACCTATGTGGAGCGCTTTGCGCATTATTGTGAAGCTGCGACACATAACTTCCGGGAACTGGGGGCGACAAATATCGAGGTGGTTCATGCGGATGCGTGCGCCTATTTAGCGCAGATGGAGCCAGTGGATGTTTTCTATATTGACCCAGCCCGTAGAGGGGAGGCCGGCAAGCGGGTCTTTGCCTTGTCTGACTGTGAACCAGATTTGACGGTTGTGCTTCCTGCGCTTTTTCAGAAAGCCCCTCGGGTGATAGCCAAACTGTCTCCGATGGCGGATCTTTCATTTACCTGCGGACTCTTGCCACAAACGGTCGCTATCCATGTGTTAGCGGTAAGGGGAGAGTGCAAAGAGCTTCTTTTCTGTTTGGAACGGGATCGGACGGTGGAGTCTACACAGATTCATTGTGTGCATTTCACGACTGGAGGGGAGGAATGTTTCGATTTCACAATGACGGAGGAGCGTGAGGCAGAGGTCCAGATAGGAGGCGTATTGGGCACCTATCTGTATGAGCCGAATGTGGCTATCTTGAAGGCGGGCGCTTTTAAATCGGTGGCCGCTCGTTTCGGATTGCGCAAATTGCAGGCAAGTAGCCATCTCTATACTTCCGATACCTGGGTAGAGGCATTTCCGGGGAGGCGTTTCCAAGTGAAAGCGGTGATTCCTTTCCATGGTAAGGCTTGCAAGCAGTTGAATCGACAATTACCACAAGCTAATTTGACCACTCGGAACTTCCCTTTATCCGTGAATGAGCTACGTAAACGGCTGAAGATAGCGGAGGGAGGTACGGATTATCTGTTCGCTACCACAACGGCTGATGGGGAGAAGGTATTGATTCATGGGGTGAAGCCGGAACATCAAGCGGATTAAATTCGTACATTTGTCGGTTAGAAAGCTGAAATCGCAAATGAAAAAGATGAGGATAATCATTCGGAGAATAGCAGTATGGTGCCGGAATCTGTGCCTTTTGGCCTTTCTTTCCAGTCTGTTAGCCGTAGTTGTCTATCGGTTTGTGCCGGTTTATTTCACCCCGTTGATGGGGATTCGATTGTATGAGCAATGGCAAACGGATAAGCCGTTGAAGTTGGCACATACCTGGGTACCTTTGTCGCAGATCTCACATCATTTGCCGCAGGCGGTGGTGGCATCAGAGGATAATCTGTTTATGGATCATAATGGCTTTGACATCGAGCAGATTCAACAAGCCCGTGAGGAAGCGGAGCGGGGGAAACGGGTGCGTGGGGCCAGTACTATCTCGCAACAGACGGCGAAGAATGTGTTCCTTTGGCCGGGAAAGAGCTATCTGCGGAAAGGATTGGAGGCCTATTTCACATTGTTGATCGAGTGGATCTGGGGTAAGGAGCGAATCATGGAGGTTTATCTGAATTCGATCGAGATGGGAGAGGGCATCTATGGCGCACAAGCGGTGGCCAAGGCCCATTTCCAGAAGGAGGCCTCAGCGTTGACGAAGGCAGAGGCTGCCTTGATCGCGGCTACGCTGCCTAATCCTCGTCGTTTTAACTCTGCCAAGCCTTCCGATTACATGCGGAAGCGTCAGGCGAAGATTCAATCCTTGATGGACAAATTGCTGCAACTTCCATTTGGGTATGGGGCAGACGACTATAAATCACCTACAAAAGGTACGGTTAAAAAGAGAAAGAAATGGAGAGCGGATTTAGCTATGTAGATTTGGGACGCATTGCCTATGCGGATGCGTTGCCCCTTCAAACCGCTGCTTTTGAGGCTTTGTTGGCTGCGAAAGCGAAGGAAATGACTGGGGAAAGCCAACTCTTTTTTTGTGAACATGATCCTGTGTTGACTATTGGTAAGAGCGGGAAGGAGTCGAATTTATTGATTCCAGAGGCTTCCCTGCGGGAGCGAGGTGTCTCGTTTTATCATGTCAACCGAGGGGGAGACATTACCTATCATGGACCGGGACAGATCACGGGCTATCCGGTTTTCGATTTGGCTTATTGGTCATTGGGCCTCAGACAATACATCGAGCGGTTGGAGGAGGTGGTGATTCGTTTCCTTGCGCACTATGGATTGAAAGGGGAGCGGTTGCCTGGAGCGACCGGCGTCTGGTTAGATCCTTATGTGAAGGGAAGGGCCAGAAAGATCTGTGCCATTGGTGTGAAGAGTAGCCGTTTTGTGACGATGCATGGCTTTGCTTTGAATATCAATACGGATTTGAGTTATTTCCGTTTGATCAATCCTTGTGGTTTTACGGATAAGGGCGTAACCTCCTTAGCGATGGAGTTGGGTGAGCCGCAGGATTTCGAGTTGGCGAAAGAGCGATTGTTAGGGATTTTCTCCGAGCTGTTCCCTGCGGTGAGTCAGTACTAAGGAATGGTGTCTTTCCGGATCTGCGTGCTGTCGGTAGGTAGGGGCAAGAAGAAAGGTCTCCTGCGTCGGAAGATCTCAGAGATGTTGGTAAAGTCCTTCCTATACATAATACCTACACCTTGAATCGTGAGTGCTTGTTTCAAGCCATAGTAGGTGTCACGGGCATGGTTATAGGCTTTCAGCCGGATGTCTCCAGATGGAGTTAGCTTGTATTCTAAGTCGAACTCGCCGATGAAGGTGTTGGCCTTTCCGGTATTGAGGGTGTTGCGCATACCAAAGTTTCCGTTGATCAAGAGTCGGTTGTCCAAGAGTTGACTGGAGAGCAACATCTCATATTCCGTACCGCTGTCGAAACCATCCTGGCTGGCACGGATGTTGGTGCCGATTTGTACCTTATCCGTGAAGCTACCAAGGATGCTGGAGAGTTGGGCTGAGATGGCCGAGGAGGCCACGGCGTTCAACTCATTGGATTTATAGGAGTTGGTACGAATATATTCAGGTGTATAGAATTTATTGAGTACCAACAGATAGACAATCTGTCGGGTCATCATATCTTCTGTATCTACTAAAGCCCTGACTTGGCGTTCTAACTCCCCGTTGGAGTTCGGAAACTCCAGATCGAAAGAGATAGCAGGGCTGCGCAAGGCACCATCAAGCATCAAAAGGCAGTTGACGGGTACGCTGCTTCTTCCGGTTTCCTCCATGAGGCTTTGGTCAAGGTCGGCAATGTTGGCTGTCAGGTTATAGCTTGCCGTGATGTTCATGTTGGCGTTGAACGGATCACCCCGGAAGTTGATGGTGCTGCCATCTCTAATCTTGAAATCTTTGTGGATGATCTGTTGCAGGCTGAAGTTGTAGTCCCCTTCGGCAATTTGCACATCTCCATACATGCGCAGGTCGCTCTTCGTGCCATATTGGATTTGTAGGCTTCCGTTGGCTGTGCCCTTGATACGGTCGCCCGCTACAGGATCCATGATTAGTTCGATGGTTGCGTCTGGTGTCAATTCCAACAAGAAGTTCATCCGTAATTCTGTCCCATCATCAGTTTGTGCGATCAGGGGAGTGGATTGTGTCGCTGCGGAGTCAGTGGCATGGCGCAGGGTGTCCTTGTTGACGAAGGTGATAAAGTCGTATTCCATAGCTGTGTTGTTAGTCATGAAGTCTAAATAGACCTTGGTTTTCGGACGGCTCTGCATGTTAATATCAAAATTGATTAATTTGTTGTTGCCTTGAATGCCAGCTTTGCCCGATGCAAAGACCTTGCCATAGATCATTGGATTCTTCTTTTGAGATACGTCATAGAGCAGCATGTTCGTACCTTGTACGTTCACGTCAAAGCTATAATCCTTGAAATGGTGATGCTTGAAAGTGAGATCCACCTTGCCACTGTTCCCGAAAGCATCTTTGATGGTGACGTTTCGCAGGTTGACGGATGTGGAATCCAAGTGTATGGAATCGGAGAAGGTGTAGTAGGTGTCCAGGAAATTCACGCCAATACCTCCATCAGCCACGTATGCCTCACCCTCGACCGTCAGCTCCTTAAAGGGACCATACAGGTGAACGTGGCCAAATCCATGTCCTTGTAAATTATTACCCACAGCTTCCACGAAGGGTTGCAAAAAGGCTATATTAATGTCGTTAGCATCAAAATGGAGTGATAGTCCAGCATTGGCTCCGACAGGGTAGATGTAACCGTTTACATCGGTCCATGTGCTGTCATTCTTATAGATGCTTCCTAACATGAGGATTCCCTGCTGCTCATCGTCCCATTCGCTGAACAGGCTGAGTCGCCCTAAGCGAACTTGATTGAAAGCGAAATTGTTTACTTCAAGATCTGTGTTTAAGATTCGGCTGCCGAAGAGATCATTCAATCGAAATTTGCCGGTGGCCTCTCCGGCGAATTGCAACACGGGGATGTTTAGAATATCGAAGATGTAACTCAGTTCAATCTGTTTCAGATCGAGGAGAAGCGTGTCTGTAGGATTCTTGGAAACAGTGCCTTGAATGGCTAAATGCTGATTCTCTCGTTCCACCTTAAAATGATCCACGAAGTAGTGTCCGTCACTGATGGTAATCGTAGCGGGATGGATCGTCCATAATGTATCTTTGATGATCAGTTCGCTTGGGTTCAGGTTGATTTCTGTATAAAGACGTGGCGTAGCTGTTTCTGGTTGCTCAATCTCCCTGAATTGGGTGGTGACCGACAGGTCTGCCTTGAACAGTTGTTGCTTGTTGTTGGCCCAACTGATCATCGTGTTTATTAAGTTCTCTTTGGCATCCGCCCGCAGCTTTACATAGTTACGCAAGCCTTTCAGGTTCTTTTGGGTCGCTTTGAGGCGTAGGTCAATCTTGTCCAAGGGGTTGTCGCAAACCAAATGGCCCGATTCTAAAAGTGTTTTCCCGATGTTGAATTGAGGTAGCCAAGCCTCAATGCGGAATCGGTTATATTGGTTGTTGTAATGCCCGGTAATGCGCCCTTGTTGGATCATCGTGAAGGGGAGCTTTAACGTGTTGGACAGTTTTTCAGTATTTTCTATGGTGAGCAGCAACGAAAAATTGTTTTCTTTGATTCGCTTGGGGGTGGTTTTTGTGTTGATCAATGCGGGCAGATATTCCTTGAAAGTTTGCATCATACTGGGTACCAATGTTTGGAAGGAATAGGCTCCTACAATCTCCCCATTCAGCAGATCAGACTGGATGGTGAGTTGTCTGTCGAGGCTATGTCCGGAGGCCTCAACAACCAATTGCTTCAAGTAGAAACTATCTGGGGCAGTGAGGAATGATAAACTGTCTAATTGGATGCGTCCGGATAGGTTGTCAATATTATCACCCGTGAAGTTAGCGTTGAGCGCCAATGAGAGGTCGGGATTCTCATATTTTTCAGTCAAAAATAGTTTATCTGGACGGAAATGATCCAAGCGGGCCGTAAAGTCGAATTGGGAATTGTTCGTCTGGTGTTGGAATAAACCTTCTGCATGTAGTCGCACGTTAGGATCATCCAGTTGGATTGTCCCGTCAAAACGGTCGCTGCTAAAAACTCCGTTCAGTTGCAGATCGTGGTAGGTGTATCCCTTGTAGTCGAAGGCTTGAATGTTTGCGGCTATCTTCCCTCCAAATTGGCCACCAACAGGTTTCTGAGCGTTAAGGTCTATTTGGAAGAGTGCCTTTCCGAAGGGATTGTTGACACCGAATAGCTCATGAAGTTGAAGCTCGCTGGAGGCGATCTTGCCCTGCAGGAAAGCGGCGATTTGTTTTTCCCGTTCAGCGCCAAAGACTACATCAAGTTGTAGGGAGCCAATGGCAGAAGCTAATTTTCCATGAGCGGTTAGATTGTCGGCAAAACCGGAGATCTCTCCTGAGAAATTGATGGTGCCCAACCGCATCAAGGGATCAGGTAGCCGAACGGGTTGTTCGCTGAGATTTTGAGCTAAGTCATGTAAACCTGCGGTGGTCAGGTAGAGCTTATTGATTTTGCCATTGAGGTAAGCGTCCTTGGGGTGGGTAATGTCGCTGAGGGCCATTTGCCCGATAAACAGCATCTTTTCGCCGAAACGGAGCGTGAGTTGTTGTAGATTGAAATCGTTCACATTCCCTTCTGCCTCCGCGGTGAGTTCGAGGGTGTCTGTGAAGTTCTTGAAGGCAGGTACGAAGGCTGACAAATCTTGTAAGGCGATTTGCGATGGGGCAATACGAAGTGTTATGGGGGCGTTATCGAGAAATTCCGCAGGCGAGGAGGCTTGCGTCAAGTCCATGTGCGCCCGACTGATCTTGAGCGTGGAATGAGGAAGATTCAACTCAAATCGTTGAATATGTGCGCTGTCCCGATTGGCCATGATACTAAAGGCCACTTTCTGTAAGGAGAAGCCGGAGGCCTCTTCGAAACTCATTTTCTTGATCTCTGCGTTGAGGCTATCTTTTGCTAACGCTTTCAATGCAATATGGGCACTGAGGTTGCGTAGGTCGATGTGTTTGGCGTTGAAGCGTCCAGGTGTCTCTGGCTCACTTTCGATTTGATAACTGAAATTGCCTCGCCGGATATGGATTGAGTTGAAACGCAGATTGATATTCGGTTTTGGTTTGAGGGTGTCTTTGCTGGCGAATGTATCCAATACGAATTGTAGGTTGAGCGGACTCTTGGGTGTTTCCCTGCGTAGGTTGAGTGTGAATCCAAAGAGGCGGGCGGAGGTAAAGACCAATTGTCCTTTCAATAAGGGGAGCACCTCAATGCCTGCCGACACATGGCTGGCCTCAAACAGAGGCTGTTGTTGCTGATCTTCGAGATAGAGGTCTTCCAATACCAACCGATTGAACCATTCAAAGTCGAGATGGCCGATCTTGACGGGTACGCCTAAATAGTCAGACAGCTGATGCGTAGCGACTTCCGAGAGGCGGTTTTGCACTTGGGGAATCCGCAAAAGGAAGCTGGGTAACGCATAGCTTATCCAAAAAAAGATGAGCAGGAAAACGACTATGTATTTGAGTCCTCTGATAACTTTTCGATTTATTTTGCGCAAAAATAAAACATTATCACGACAGATTTCGTTATTTCGCGCAAAAATAATCGAGATATGAGCATAACAATTTTAGGTATTGAGTCTTCTTGCGATGATACGTCGGCTTCGGTGATCCGTGATGGGGTGATGTTGTCTAACGTGATTGCCAGTCAAGCGGTGCATGAGGCGTATGGGGGTGTTGTCCCTGAGTTGGCTTCTCGTGCGCATCAACAAAATATCATTCCTGTTGTGTCAGAGGCAATCAAGCGAGCAGGTATTGACAAAGCAGAATTGAATGCGGTGGCTTTCACCCGTGGACCGGGATTGATGGGTTCGCTGTTGGTGGGTACCTCTTTTGCGAAAGGCTTCGCTGCGGCATTGGATATTCCGATGGTTGAGGTCAATCACCTGCAAGCACATGTGTTGGCTCATTTCATCAAAGAGAGTCCGGAGGACAATCATGCGCCCTCATTCCCCTTCTTGTGCCTCTTGGTGTCGGGAGGAAATTCGCAGATTATCAAGGTCAGTGCCTATAACCAGATGGAGGTGATCGGGCAAACGATCGACGATGCAGCCGGTGAGGCGTTCGACAAATGCGCCAAGGTGATGGGCCTGGGGTATCCGGGTGGCCCTGTGGTGAATCGGTTGGCCAATGAGGGTGATCCCAAGGCTTTTGCGTTCAGCAAACCACATATTCCGGGTTATAATTATAGTTTCAGTGGGTTGAAGACCTCCTTCCTTTATACGTTGCGGGATCGTTTGCAAGAGGATCCGGACTTTGTCGAGAAGCATAAGGCGGATTTGTGTGCTTCCCTACAGGCAACCGTGATTGACATTCTGATGAACAAGTTGCGGAAGGCGGCCAAGGATTTGGGCATTAAAGAGGTGGCGGTAGCTGGCGGTGTATCGGCCAATTCCGGTTTACGGGATGCCTTTTTGGATCATGCCCGTCGATATGGCTGGAAAGTGCATATCCCGAAATTCTCTTTCACGACTGATAATGCGGCAATGGTGGCTATCACGGGTTATTATAAATATATGGATAAGGAATTTTGCCCGATGGAGGCGGCACCTTTCTCTCGTGTGCAATTGTAAAATAGAAGGGTTATGCATGGAGATGAGCAGCCGATTGAGGTACGTTTAGGAGCGTTGTTGCGGGAGCGTCATCTGACGATGGCCACCGCTGAGAGCTGCACGGGTGGAAGTATCGCCGGTTTGATGACCTCCGTTCCGGGAAGCTCGGATTATTTTTTAGGTGGCGTAGTTTCTTATTGCAACCTCGTGAAGCAACAAGTGCTGGGTGTGGCGGAGCGTGATCTTCGGGAGCATGGGGCCGTTAGCCGTCCGGTGGTGGAACAGATGGTGCGAGGAGCTATGCGTGTGATAGGAGCGGATTGTGCAGTAGCCACTTCGGGTGTGGCAGGACCGGGTGGAGGAACACCCGCTAAACCGGTAGGTACTGTTTGGATTGCGGCGGCCTGTGGAGTGCGATTGATTTCGCAATGCTGTCATTTCGGCGCTCGATCCCGGAAAGAGAATATTCAAGCCTCTATCCAGGCGGCATTGGCCTTGTTGGAGGACTTATTGTGTGAAGAACCGATGGAAAAGCAGTAAAAAAGGTAAGCTTTTGGGAAAAACGCTTGCGAATTGAAAAATAATATGTAATATTGCCGCCGATTTCAAAACAAAATAGATCGTAGAGTAACAATCGCATGGTAAGTGCTGCATCTACATATTATACTTGGGCCTTGATGACCACCCCTTGGGGGGTTGAGTGCTAAAGTCCGTAAGTCAGTGACGGAGGAGACACCGCCGTTCGGCAATCTTTGTTGCCACCTTTCTTTTTATTTTTCAAATCAACGTGTAATCAAATTTATGAACGCTTGCAGAGAGTGTTCCTATCAAAATATTCTTATCAATGAAAGTATTGAAATTCGGCGGGACATCCGTAGGTTCCGTGAATAGTATCTTGAGTGTGAAGAAAATCGTTGAGGCTATCGACGAGTCGGTTATTGTAGTGGTTTCCGCTTTAGGTGGAATTACAGACAAGCTGTTGAACACATCCAAGATGGCTTCAGAAGGCAACTTAGCCTATGAGAAGGAGCTGTCAGAAATTATCGCACGCCATTTGGATGTGATTGAGGGTGTGATTGAGGATCGTTGGATTCGCATGGAGGTGCAGCGTAAGGTAATGACCCTTTTGGATGAACTGAGCAATATTTTTAAAGGTGTCTATCTGATCAATGATCTTTCACCGAAGACATCCGATACGATTGTCAGCTACGGCGAGCGACTCTCTTCATTGATCGTCTCGAATGTAATCAAAGGGGCACAGTTGTTCGATTCCCGTAAGTTCATCAAGACGGTGAGGCAGTTCAACAAACATATTGTCGATTTTGATGAGACCAATCGCTTGATATTAGAGACCTTCAATCCATTGCCAAAAGTCTCTTTAGTTCCTGGATTTATCTCCAGCAGTACGGAGACGGGCGAGGTAACGAACTTGGGTCGAGGTGGCTCTGATTATACCGCTTCCATTTTAGCCAGTGCGTTGAATGCCTCAATCCTGGAGATTTGGACTGATGTGGATGGCTTCATGACGGCTGATCCCCGGGTGATCTCCTCAGCATATGTGATCGACCGCTTGAGTTTCACGGAGGCGATGGAGTTGTGTAACTTCGGTGCGAAGGTGATCTATCCCCCGACGATTTATCCCGTTTATCATAAGAATATTCCCATTCGCATCTTGAATACCTTTAATCCGGCTGCTCCGGGTACCTATATCTCAAAGGAAAAAGAGCAGGGCGGAGGCCGTGCGATTATCAAGGGTATCTCTTCCATCAACGATACCTGTTTGATTACGGTGCAAGGTTTGGGTATGGTCGGTGTGATCGGAGTCAACTATCGTATCTTTAAGACGTTGGCTAAGAATGGCATCAGCGTGTTCATGGTGTCGCAAGCCAGCTCTGAGAACAACACCACTTTTGCGGTGAAGAATGCGGATGCCGACTTGGCCGTGCAGGTCTTGAACGAAGAGTTTGCCTTGGAGCGTGCGCAAGGCGATATGAACGATACGGTAGCGGAGAAGGATTTGGCTACGGTGGCGATCGTGGGCGAGAACATGAAGCGTACGCCGGGTATCGCGGGTAAGCTGTTCGGTACGTTAGGACGTGCTGGTATCAGTGTGATCGCTTGTGCGCAAGGTGCGTCGGAGACCAATATCTCGTTTGTGATCAAGTTGAAATACCTGCGTAAGGCATTGAACTCTATCCATGATTCCTTCTTCCTTTCCGAGTATAAGGTGTTGAACCTCTTTATTGCGGGTATCGGTACGGTGGGTGGTAACCTGTTGGAGCAGATTCGCATTCAACGCCCGAAACTGATGGAGCAGAACGGGTTGAAATTGAATGTTGTCGGCATCTCTAATTCCAAGAAAGCACGTATCTTGCGCGAAGGAATTAACTTGGATAATTACCGGGAGGAGCTTCGCCTGCATGGCGAGGATAGCAATCCGCAGCATCTCTGTGACGAGATCTTGAAGATGAACATCTTTAACTCGGTGTTCGTGGATTGTACGGCCAGCCCGGATGTGGCGGCCCTTTATGGTACGTTGATGAACAATAACGTCTCTGTCGTAGCGGCCAATAAAGAGGCGGCTTCCTCTCCTTATGAGAATTATATCAAGTTGAAGGAGACTGCACGTCATCGCGACATCAAGTTCCTCTTTGAGACCAATGTGGGAGCGGGATTGCCGATCATCAATACGATGAATGATCTGATTAACAGTGGCGATCATATCTTGAAGTTAGAGGCGGTACTTTCAGGTACTTTGAATTTTATCTTTAATACGATCAGTGCGGAGATTCCCTTTAGCAAGGCCATTCAGATGGCGAAGGAGTCGGGCTATTCAGAGCCGGATCCCCGTATCGATCTGTGTGGCAAGGATGTCATTCGTAAATTGGTGATCTTGGCGCGTGAGGCGGGTTACCGGGTGGAGCAGAGCGATGTGAAGCGTAACCTGTTTATCCCGGAGTCCTTCTTTGAGGGTACGTTGGAGGACTTCTGGCGACAGGTACAGACATTGGATGGCCACTTCGAGCAACAGCGTCAGCAGCTGGAGGCAGAGGGCAAGCATTTCCGTTTTGTGGCTCGTATGGAGAATGGGGCCTGTGAAGTCGGTTTGCAGGCAGTGGATAGCCACCACCCCTTCTTTGATTTAGAGGGTAGTAACAACATCATCATGATCTCTACGGAGCGTTATCATGAATATCCCATGATTATCAAGGGATATGGTGCCGGTGCGGATGTGACTGCGGCTGGTGTTTTTGCGGACATTATATCTATCGCAAATATTTAGAAATATGAAACATATCATCATTTTAGGCGATGGCATGGCGGATGAGCCGATTGCGTCATTAGGTGGCTTAACGCCTTTGCAATATGCGCAGACACCCTATATGGATGAGTTAGCTCGTCAGGGTGTGACGGGGCGCTTGAAAACGGTGACGGATGGATTTCACCCCGGCAGTGAGGTAGCGAACATGGCCGTATTGGGTTATGACCTGCCTACCGTGTATGAGGGACGTGGTGTTTTGGAGGCAGCCAGCATCGGGGTGGAGTTGCAACCCGGCGATATGGCGATGCGTTGTAACCTGATCTGTGTGGAGGGGGAGATCTTGAAGAATCACTCTGCCGGACACATTACAACCGAGGAGTCGGATGCGTTGATCCAATACCTGAATGAGCAATTAGGCTCCGAGCGTGTTCATTTCTATACGGGTGTCTCTTATCGGCATCTTTTGGTGATTAAGGGTGGCGATAAGCGGGTGGCCTGCACGCCGCCGCATGATGTCCCGTTACATCCTTTCCGTCCCCTTTTGGTAAAGGCGGAGGTGCCCGAGGCGCAAGCCACGGCTGATTTGCTGAATGAGTTGATCTTGCGTTCGCAGGAGTTACTGAAGACTCATCCGGTCAATTTGCGTCGTCAAGCGGAGGGTAAGGACATGGCCAATAGTATCTGGCCCTGGTCGCCCGGTTATCGTCCGGCGATGCGTACCTTGAAAGAGATGTATGGCTTCGAGCGAGGAGCGGTGATCTCTGCGGTCGATCTGATTCGAGGCATCGGCGTGTATGCCGGTCTGAAAGTGTTGCACGTGGAGGGAGCGACAGGACTCTATGACACCAACTATGAGGGAAAGGCGCAAGCTGCTTTAGAGGCCCTGAAAGAGAACGATTTTGTCTATCTACATATCGAGGCGAGCGACGAGGCTGGTCATGAGGGAGACGTGGCGTTGAAGATCAAGACCATCGAGAACTTGGATCGTCGGGCAGTAGGGCCGATTTACGAGGCGGTGAAGCAGTGGAAGGAGCCGGTGGCGATTGCCGTGTTGCCCGATCATCCGACGCCTTGCGCGGTGCGTACCCATACGAATCAGCCGGTACCTTTCTTGATTTGGAAACCGGGTGAGACACCGGATGGGGTGACCCGATTCGATGAGTTTGCCGTGGCCGAAGGCAAATATGATGTGTTAGAGAAGGATCAATTTATAAAGGAATTTTTAGCATGAACTATTATAGTACCAACAAACAAGCACCGCTCGCCACGTTGGAAGAGGCGGTGGTCAAGGGATTAGCGGGAGACAAAGGTCTGTACATGCCGGAGCGCATCACACGGTTAGACCCGCAAGTGATTGAACGCATGAAGGAGCAATCTTTCCATGAGATTGCCTGCACGGTGGCTCGTGCCTTCTTTGGTGAGGATGTAGAGCCGGAGACATTAGATCAACTCGTCTGCGATACCCTTTCATTCGAGACCCCAGTGGTGGAGGTGAAGGATCCCATTTATAGCTTGGAGTTGTTCCACGGCCCGACGTTGGCTTTCAAGGATGTGGGTGGTCGCTTCATGGCCCGTCTGTTGGGTTATTTCATCCGTAAGGAGGGATTGAAAGAGGTGAATGTGTTGGTAGCCACCTCTGGAGATACCGGCAGTGCGGTGGCAAATGGCTTTCTCGGTGTACCCGGTATCCATGTTTATGTGCTCTATCCCAAGGGCAAAGTAAGCCCGATTCAAGAGTGCCAGTTCACGACGTTGGGACAGAACATCACCGCTCTGGAGATTGATGGCGCGTTTGATGATTGCCAAGCCTTGGTGAAAGCGGCATTCATGGATGAGGCGCTCAACGCCCACATGAAGCTGACCTCGGCTAACTCCATCAATGTGGCCCGTTTCTTGCCACAGTCTTTCTATTATTTCAATGCGTGGGCACAGTTGGCTCGTCAAGGCAAGGCTGATGAGTTGGTGGTTTGTGTGCCGAGCGGAAACTTTGGCAACATCACAGCCGGATTGTTTGCCCATCGCATGGGATTGCCTATCAAACGTTTCGTGGCTGCCAACAACCGCAACGATGTCTTCTTGGAATACTTGCAGACCGGTGTCTATACGCCGCGTCCTTCGGTGGCTACCTTGGCCAATGCGATGGATGTGGGTAATCCGAGCAACTTCGCTCGTATTATCGATCTGTACAGCTATGAGCAGATTGGTGCGTTGATTAGTGGCTATCGCTACACGGACGAGCAGATCGCAGAGGCTATCCGCCGTTGTTATGCGGAGACAGGCTATCTGTTGGATCCGCACGGCGCCTGTGGCTATCAGGCCTTGGAGGCAACGTTGCGTCCCGGTGAGACCGGTGTCTTCTTGGAGACAGCCCATCCGGCCAAGTTTAAGGGAACGGTTGATCAGATCTTAGGGGCGGACATCGAGATTCCGGCGAAGCTCCGTGCGTTCATGGCTGGTCAGAAGCAAAGCATCGAACTGTCGAAAGATTTCGAGGACTTCAAGCGCTTCCTCTTGGCGCAATAACCTTTTGTCATAAATGACTGCGCAAAGCAGGACAGTGGGGAGCTGCCTGGCTTTGCGCAGTCATTTTTTATTTGCTTTAGGAAAAAAACATCACTCCACCATAAACTCACTGATCGTCCCCGTCTCGGAGGAGAAGTTCACGCCGATGCGGAAGAGCTTGCGGGGATCGGTGGCATAGGGGCGGGTATAGCCTTTCTCTTCGATCTGCCGCAGGGCCTCCTGGGCAGAGCCATCCAGCTTGAACTCGAAGATATAGACGTAGTCGGGCACCTCCACGATGCAATCCACCCGGCCTTGGCTCTGCTCTTTCTCGATATAGACAGTGAAGCAACTGAGCATCCGAAGCAACAGGAAGAAAGTATATTGGAAATAACGTTCCCGCTCCCGCTCGGAATCCTTACGGCGCATGGAATAGGGGATGTCGGCCAAGAAAGCGGTCAAGGCCTCGCCGAACTCCTGGATCTTGCCCTGCTGCAGCTGACGAATCGACCGGAGCATCCAGTTGGAGAGGCTATGCGTGCGAGTATCGAGATAACTCGAAGCGATCAACGTGACGAATCCTCGCTGCACCTCCTTGTTGGGGAAATCCAATAGGTAGCTTCCGGTGAGAGGATCAGCCTCCTTGATGGTCAGGTAGCCACTTTGGAAGATCATCGGCAGCGGTTGTTCCACATCCGCCTTGTAGTCAATGAATTCCTCAGGGAAATGGTAGTCTTTGATCAGTTCGTTGATGTTCTGCTTGAAATGCTTCAGCAGGCGCACCAAGTAGGTAGGTGTGCCGGAGGCAAACCAGAAGTCCCTCATAGAGCAGCTGGAGAAGCAATTCAGCAGGCTGAAAGGATTATAAATATCTAAGAGGTTATCACTGAAATGGTAACCATCGTAATGCTGTTTCAGCATCTGCTTCATCTCATCCTCATCGACCTTGTATTTGGCGGCCAATTTCCGAATTGGCTCCGCAAAGACAGTGTATAATTCCTCCTCCGTGATGCCACATAATGCTTCAAAACGAGTATCCATACTGATATCTGCTGGCTGGTTGAACCCGCTGAAGACGCTGATCTGCGAGAACTTGGTGACGCCCGTCAGGAGCACGAAGCGCAGATGCTCATCCGTCCCCTTGAAGACGGAATAGAAGCCTTTCAAAAGGCTACGATGCCAATCTTCTAAACGAATCCGGTTTCCGTTCACGGTGGCATAGATGTTACAATCCAATACGTCCAGCAACGGCTTATCGTACTCATCGATCAGCACAACGGCACGCCGTCCGGTCTGCTCATGTACTTGCTTCAAGACGTAGGCAAAGCGTTTGCCCAGATCTTCTTGGTATGGACTTGCCCCGTAATCATGTTCCCAAGTAGCCACATAACCTTCCAAGACGCTCAACAAACTGCCGGGTCGCGTGAAATCTGTTCCGTTGAAATCAATATGAAACACGGGATATTCCAGCCAATCCTTTTCCAAAGACTCGATCGCCAAGCCTTGGAATAGTTCCTTATGACCTAAGAAATAATGCTTCAAAGTGGAGACTAAGAGGCTCTTGCCGAACCGCCGGGGGCGGCTGAGGAAATAGATCTTTCCCTCTGTTGCCAACCGATAGACCATGTCGGTCTTATCCACATAGACAAATCCCATCTCTCGGATTTGATCGAAACTCTGCATGCCAATGGGGTATTTCATATCGCTCACCTGTTAATGGATTTCCGACGGCGAAGATACGAACTTTTCGCTCGAAATCGTTATTTTTGCCCGCCGTAAGTAAAGAAAGGATCAATGCGAAAAAGCAATCACATACTGTTAGGGCTCATTTGGCTTTGCGTGATGGCGGCTTGCCACCGCCGCCCGACGATGGACTTCACCGCGATTGAGGCGATCCTACCGATGCGGCCGGACAGCGCCTTGGCAATACTCGACACGCTGCATACCGATCCCAACGACTTCACGGCGAAAGACCGGGCGCACTATTACCTGCTGCTCACCGAGGCGATGGACAAGTGTTACCTGACGCACACCACCGACTCGCTGATCCGCCTCTCCGCCGATTACTACGCTGCCCATCACGATAACCCCCACTACGCCAAGGCACTCTACCTGCAAGGCCGCATCTACGAGGACTGGCATCGAAACGACCAAGCCGTCGCCTGCTGGATCAAGGCATTGGACTACGGGAAAGATCCGGAGGATTATTTCTTGCTGTTTAGAATCGCGTCAAGAATAGGACTTCGTTATGCCTATCAAGATGATGTCGATCAAGCCATGATTTATTATGCAGAATCCTTGCGTTATGCCATTGCGGCGAATGACACCTCCTCCATCGCTTATGCCCATGCCTATATAGCCCGTGTGCATTCGTTGAGAAAAGAGTGGCCGGAGGCAGAAAAAGCGTATGAAACAGCGATTGCGTTAGCAAAGACTTCCGTGGATGCTTCTGATGCGCTCCAAGCAGCATTGAAAGAATTCATAGGCATTTTATATAGACGGAAGGCGTTTTCGAAGGCTGATTCAGTCATACAAAGCGTGCAGACTATACCTGCTTTTCAGTTGGATGGCCCTTTTTGTTTTGTGGTAGGAGATTATTATCGCCATGTCGATGATACGGTACGAGCCATTCCCTATTTGAAGCAAGCTCTTCAGTTGGGAAATCTTTACACAAAGCATAGTGCCTGTCAAGCATTATCTTATTTGTATGAAAAGTATGGCATGAAAAAAGAGCAAAAAGCCTACGAGCGATTAGTTGAACAATATGCCGACTCGATCAAGAGCCAGGAGGTGCGGACCACTTTTGCTCCCATAGCCGATTACGGGCAGGAGCAGATAGCCCGGCAATCCGACCGAAAGCTGCGTTGGATTGGTGGGCTCTCCGTGGGGGCACTCCTCTTGGTCGGTGGGCTGTGGGGTTGGCATCGCCGCAAATACCTCTTGCGTCTTCGGGCGCAGGTGGAGCACATCGAGGCTTTGACCCGGCAGCTCAAGGAGCTTGAAGAGGCCAACATAGAGCAGCAACTTAAGCCCTCTACGGAGCTGTTAGAGCGGATGCGGCGGCACGAGCAGGAGAAGCCGCTCACCGAATCGGAGTGGAACGCACTCTTTCTGCTGGTCAACTACCAGCAGGATAATTTTTACACCTGTTTGCATCAGCGCTACCCGGAATTAGGCGAGGCGGAGATCGAGCTCTGCTGCCTCCTGCGCATGGGCTTCGGCAAGAACGAGGAGATCGCTACTTTCTGCAACATCACCTCCTCTGCCGTCACGAAGCGCAAGCAGCGGCTGAAGCAGCACCTGCACATCGCGGGGCAATACCAAAAGACGGGCGAGTTAGAGGCTTTCATCCAGGGGCTGTAAGTGTCGGAGGCCCCGTTTCAACTTTGAAATTACGTTTCGCGGATTTACAAACCCCTTCGCGGGCTTGCAAAATGGCCTCGCGTTTTTACAAACCCATTTCGCGGGCCTGCAAAGTGGGTTCGCGATTTTA
>OBLI01001243.1_pt1 | contig 25282 bp, 24 predicted proteins | sample 1519701 | NCBI WGS metagenome assembly OBLI01 (sample SAMEA3663005, study PRJEB22513) | pig gut metagenome | biome: pig gut; feature: pig-associated habitat; material: faeces | place: France | collected 2012
AATCGACTCAAGGCTACGACCTCTACGACCCCAAAAATTTAAGGAACGCGCTCTACTCGCGCTCTACTATAGAAATAATGCGTAAAGATAATAAAAAATCAGGAAAAAGGAGATAGGAATCAGGAATTGGCTACACAGTATCACCCAAAGACAAACTTCGGGGCTGATGAGAGACAAACTTCGGGCTGATGGGGAGAGTGAACTGAAGTTCTTTTTAATTTTGTTGGATTGTTTTTTTGATTTTTTTCGCTATCTTTGCGTGTCAGAGAGTGTGGGATGAGTTCATGGCAAACTGACGCTTCTCTTTTATTTTTTTTATCATAAGCTAATATTATCATCATGAAGAAGGTACTTTCAATTTTATTGGGGATGATGTCGTTGGTGACAATGGCACAGACCGGAAGTATCCACATGCTGTCGGTGAATGATATGCATGGGGCTATCGATAAATTCCCGAAATTTGCGGCAGTTGCAGATAGTTTGCGCGCCCTTTACCCCGACTTGATAGTATTGTCGGCGGGCGACAACCGTACGGGAAATCCTATCAACGACCAGGATCCGGTGTCTTGTCGTCCGATGGTTGAATTGATGAACCAAACGGGATTCAACTACTCCACCTTCGGCAATCATGAGTTTGACGGTTCGATCGATGGATTGCGAACGGTGATCAACAATTCATATTGCACCTACTTGTGTGCGAACGCCTATAGTCCGGATTCACTTCGACTCCACTACTCACCCTTTGTGATCGACAAGGTGAATGGGATCAGAGTCGGTATATTAGGATTGATTCAGACGAATGATGCCGGCATACCTGATTGCCATCCGAAGCATGTGGGGAGCATCACATTTCGTCCGGTGAATGATGTAGCTAAGGAATATAAATGGCTACGAAATGAATGTGATGTGTTTGTATTGCTGACCCATAATGGATATGATGATGATCTGAAGTTGGCACACGTGATGCCGGAGGCAGATATCATCATCGGGGGTCACTCCCACACGAAATTGGATCCCTGCGTGATGGAGAATAATGTGATGATCACGCAGACAGAGCGTCGACTACAATATGCCACCTTTACGACGATCGAAGTGACAGACGGCAAAGTGACAGGACGCAAGGCAGAGCTTATCGATGTAACCAACTTCAGGAGCGTAGATCCGAAAGTGGAGGGAGTAGTTACAGAATTGTTCAAGAGCTCGCCTCTGAGTGAAGTAATCGCGACGGCGAAGAGTGATTTTGAAGAGAAAGAGGAATTGGGGAGTATGATGGCAGATGCTTTGCGCGCCGAGACCGGAGCGGATATCGCCATACAGAATAATGGAGGAGTACGCTTTGACAGCATGAAAGGTGGCGACATCCGATCTTACGATGTCTACACGTTAGATCCGTTTGGCAATGAGGCGATGACCTTCACCTTGAGTGGCGGGGAATTGAAAGAGCTTTTGGCGGCAATATGTCGAGCTGACGACTATGGTCCTTGTTATGTATCGGGGATCACGTATGAGATCCATCTTGGCAAAGACAATCGCGATGTCAAGAGTGTGAAGATCAAGAAAGAGGATGGAAGTAAATTTGATATGAATCGCAAATATGTTGTAGCAATGAACTCCTATGTAGCGAGCGTATCGAAATATGAAAAAGAAGATCCGGGCACAACCCTTGGGAAATCGACTAACGAGATGTTGGAGCAATATCTCAGAGATGTTAAGGAGGTGGACTATAAGGGAGTGAAGCGTGTCAAGGTGAAGCAAGATCAGAAATACTCACGCTAAAATTAGGTAAGAATCTCACATAGAGCAGAGAATATTTCAAGAGTAAGAAGAAGCCCTCAAAAAGTCGGAACCGACTTTTTGAGGGCTTTATATGCACGGCGAGTCCAGACGACGACAAGAGCAGCTCCGACACGGGTAGCCACGAGGATAGGGGCAGATATGCCGATGGCAGCAAAGACGATTGTATCCTCGAGCAGGGAGTGATTCATAATAAGATGATAATTGACATCATTGGCTTCTTGAGGGGTGACGAGGCCCTTCTCCTCGAGTTCGAGCATTACGGCTGAACCATAGCCGAGTCCTATGACATTGCCGACGAGCCACATATAAGCGGCATGGTCGGGGAGTCCGAAGAGGCGCATTATAGGCGAGAAGAAGCGAGAGATGGGCTGCAGGAGGGAGAAAGCCTCAATCATACGTTGGATCACCATCAAGACATAAATGATCAGGAAGACGAGCGCCGACATCTTGAGTTGGGAGATGATCCAGGCGAGTATCATTTGCGAGAAAGAGGCATTCTGTTCGACGCCGAGATATATGAAGGGATCGGCAGAATCGGGGAGGATTATATTGAATAGGAAGGCGCATATAAAGGCTGCTACGAGTCTGAGAATAGCCATCCTCCGGAATGACGAACCGGTGGATCGGTTGACGGCGCACTCCACGGGGAGGTTGTGGCAGAGTGCGATCATCAGCGAGAGTATAGTAGCCTGCTTGAAAGTCAGAGGGATAGCCATCATGGCTGCGATACCTGCGTAAGTACCGGCGGCAGCACCGGAGATGAAGACAACGGCAGATGCGCCGGGGAGCCCGATATGACAGAAGAGGGGCTGGAGGTAACCGGCTATTCGGTCGAGTATGCCATAATACTGAAGGAGAGTCACCACCAGAGAGATGGGGATCATCAGACGCAAGAGCCAGACGGCACTTCGGAGTGTAGAGGGAAATGCCGTGGCAAACGAATCGAAAAATTTCTTTTTAGCGGACATGCGGCAAAGTTACGAAAAAAAGAGGAGAGCGAGAGGGTAAAAAGGGTAAAAAAGGGAGAAATAGGCAGGAATAGGGTAAAAAGAGGGGTAAATCGAGATGAAAATTGAAAAAAGATGGGGAAAGATTTGGAGGAATGAAAAAAATGTTGTAATTTTGCAACGCTTTTCGGGAAGAGAGTGCTAAACAGAGTAATCGAAGCGCTGCGTATCCACGAGGGCAAATAGGATGATTCGCTAGCTCAGCTGGTAGAGCACAACACTTTTAATGTTGGGGTCGTGGGTTCGAGCCCCACGCGGATCACCAAAGGGTCATCACCTAAACAAGGTGATGACTCTTTCTTTATGTCTATACCCGTCTATCACTTAGCGACTTGTATTTTGCAACTATTTGTCTTAGAATGTTTGGCAATTTTCTTGCTAAAATTATCCAGGTACAAATTAGCATTTTTTAGTTTGAAATAATATGCCTAACTTTGGTACACGAAAGCTAAATGTGTACAACATGTGTACCACAAAATGGGGAGAAAAAAACCTCGATTTCGACCCATTTTTCGAGGTTGTGGTACAGTTTTGGTACACAAATCGCAATCGGTGGTACACCTTTTTATGCAAAACTATAATGACTAATTTCAAAGCAAAGTTGCGAAAAAAATTGAAGATAGGGGCATACTTTCAGAAGAATTTAGTAACTTTGCAACCGACAATAGAGCCGAATAGTTGGCTCATTCATCTGAAAAGGTGTTATTTGAATTATCTTCTTTTAGTAAATTCTCGCAAAATTCGCTAATAGATAGTAAGATAAGGGCATGTAACACCTACATCGGTAGCATATACTTACCCTTTCTATGGTATTTATATAGCTTCTCGGTGTGGGTTTGTTGTTTATCCACTATCTAAGGCAATGCGAGAAGCCTACTAAAAGGGATATGCAGAGTACAATCCCACACCTTTTCTATATTCGATTCTTAACCGCTTTATCGGGGTTGTGAAGCATAAACATTATTTTACAATGAAACACAAATTATTACATCTACAGTCGCTGGTTGCTGTAGCTGTGTGTGTCATTATGGCAATGGCTTTAAATAGCTGTAGCGATGATGACGATGAACCAGCAGATAACCTAACCTCTATCATCGTGGGAGTGTGGGCGCAGGATGGCGATGATGATATTTTCGTAATAAATAAAGGCGGTACCGGAGCAGGTTACGAAAATCCTGCCAACTATTACGATAATAATTCTTATGGCTCAATCACTTGGGAATACAAGAATGATTACGTTTATCTGGACCTAGGCTATGATGGCGATATTCAAAAAGAAAAATTAAAAGCTATATCTGTTTCAAAAAACGAAATTAAGTGGCTTAGATATAGGACAGATGAAAATGGTTATTTTACAAATGAGTCCGATGAATGGACTTGGACTAGATACGAATAAGTATTATAGTTATATTACTGTCCGCTATACTTTTTTAGGCAGAGAAAAATTTTAGGGCAGAATTTTGCATGAAGTGTCCTTTTTGAATACTTTGCTTTTGCGATAAAACAAACACTATGGGCAAAAGAAGTCCTTTTATCGGACAGCAATAATAGCAAAAGCATAAGCGTACATTCATTGTTTATAATAAGAGGCAAACGCTACGTCTGCGAAAAGTTAACTGAGGCTGTGTCGTAATTGAGGTTTACGGCGCAGCTTCTTACTTTTTAGCCACTGAGGTTTGGATATTTTTCAGGCGGCCGATTTCTGAAAATCTTGGCTATGGACTTCGAAAACTAAAACGTTGGCAAGACGTAACAGGCCGTCCTATGTACATCGAAACAACCATTAATTCGGTAAAAGTTACCTTTGACCTTCAGACCCGCGGAGCTAATGTCGCTAAAAATGTCGCTAAAAATGTCGCTAAAAATGTCGCTAAAAACTTAACCGACCGACAGCAACAAATCATAGCACTTATCACCGACAATCCACAAACCACAAGAGCTGAAATAGCTAATGCTCTCGGTGTCGCCACCAAAACAATTGAGCGCGAACTAGCTGCTATCTCTGACATTATCCGCTACGTCGGATCTAAAAAAGGTGGTCACTGGGAGATAATTAAATAATATGCAAAACTAATATTATGGCATTCGAAGCTAAAGAAGATAAAATATTTAAGTTATTATCTCAAAATCTTTTAGAGATACCTCGTAACCAAAGAAAATATGTATGGGACAAGACTAATTGGTCAGACTTGCGTATGGCATAATATCAAGAGCTAATCGAAAAATTTGAAGATTTACACATTTTTTCGATTAAATTGCTTTCTATGCATTGCAAAAGCCCCAAAACAAAAGGTACGAATATTTGCGATTAAGGAAGTGTAAAGGCACGAATATTTGCGATTGAGCCGACAAAGGTAGGAATAATTGCGATTAGGAGGGGTGGAGGGGGTGATTTTTTGTTAATTGGGTGGTTGGAGAGTATAAAAATGTTGAAAAATTGGGTATGAATCAGAATTTATAGGTATATTTGCATTATAAAAGGCTTTTTGCCTGCGGAGTGGGCGGAAGGTGATGCAAACATAAAGAGATATTATGGATATATCAGTTGTAATACCGTTATATAATGAGGCGGAATCACTGCCGGAACTAACGTCATGGATCGAGCGAGTGATGAGCGAACATGGGTTTTCGTATGAGATCATCTTTGTCAATGACGGGTCGACCGACTCGAGCATGGATGTTATCAAGCAGTTGGCGATTCGCAATAATGCGGTACACGCCATCTCCTTCTCACGCAATTATGGCAAATCGCCGGCGTTGAACACCGGTTTTGCGCGCGCCAAAGGAGATGTAGTGATCACGATGGATGCCGACCTTCAGGACTCCCCCGATGAGATCCCGGAGCTCTATCGGATGATCACCGAAGATGGCTACGACCTCGTGTCGGGATGGAAGAAGAAGCGCTATGACCCTCTGTCGAAGACTATCCCCACCAAGCTCTTCAACGCCACAGCACGCCGCGTGTCGGGGATCAAGAACCTCCATGACTTCAACTGTGGTTTGAAGGCATATCGAAGCGAGGTGGTGAAGCATATCGAAGTGTATGGCGACATGCACCGCTATATCCCCTACTTGGCGAAGAATGCCGGCTATAAGAAGATCGGAGAAAAGGTGGTGCACCATCAGGCACGCAAATATGGCGTCTCGAAATTCGGCCTCGACCGCTTCGTGAATGGATACCTCGACTTGGCAACACTCTGGTTCCAATCAAAATTCGGCATCAAACCGATGCACATTTTCGGGCTCTTGGGTTCGCTGATGTTCGTGATCGGCTTCCTCGCCGTGGTGACAGTGCTGGTCCTGAAGATTGTGGCAATGAGCGTCGACAGCTTCCACTTCTACCTCACCAAGTCGGTATACTTCTACCTCTCGTTGGCATTTATGGTATTAGGTGTACAATTCTTCTGCACCGGCTTCATCGGAGAGATGATCACACGCAACTCACCGGAGCGCAACAAATATCTGATCAACGAAGAATTCTAAAAAATTGAGACACACAAAGATGCTCAATCGGCACATACAGGTTCTTAAGGCAACGGTTATGACCGCGGTCGTTCTTCTGCTGCTCGTCGGCATAGGAGGATGTGGCGATGCATGCTCGGAGAACAAGAATGCGCTCCCCTTGGCAGGCTTCTACAGCAAAGAGATGCCTGGGAGCGAGGTGAGCATTGACTCCCTCGAGATCAAGGGTGTCGACGTGAAGGGAGATTCGATCCTCTCCTCAGCCGATAAGGTTATCAGCGAAGTCTACCTACCCTTCCGCATCGACAGCGACACGACACGCTACGCCCTGCGGCGCTACGGGCCTCACGCCGGCATCGATACCCTCACCTTCATCTACAACCGCCGTCCGCAGTTGACGAGCATAGAGTGTGGCGTCAGCTATCTCTTCGAGATAATCGATATCCAATATGGCGGCGAACTGATCGACTCGGTGAGTTGCCCGAGGGGTTATATCGACAACGCCAATATCCAGAACTTACACATCTTTCTGAAAGGAGTGACAACAGAACAAGCGCCATGGTAACAAAGATAAGACATATTGTGGCTATACTTCTGATTGCCACCACGACGATAGCTCTTCGGAGTCAGAACCCGGAGGGAGAGATAGCTTCCGGCGATAGCATCGTTCAGAACGAGAAGAACGTTATGAACGACAGTAACGTTACTGACGTTATGAACGTTATGAACGATAATAACGTCAGTAACGACAGTATCGTTGGAGACAGTATCGTCGGGGATAGCGTTAAGGATTTAGCTAAGAGGGTGTTGACACCTAAGAGCTCGCCGGTGGATGTCGACGATCAGCGACAGCGCCCTGTGATGCACTACTTCGACAAGCATGGCGATCCACTCGACGAGCCGGTAATGTTCCTCTCCTCATTAGACACGGTAGTGAAGAAAGAGAAGAAATTCTACTACCCCATCTATAGCGGCGTCAATATTGGCGCCAACTTCGGCGACCTCATCTTCAAGATCTTCGGCCAAGACTACTCGAGCTATGACGTCTGGGCAAATGTGTCGATACGCAATCAATTCTTTCCCACCTTGGAGTGTGGTATTGGATTTGCGAACAGCACGCCGGATCATGGCAACTTCACCTACCGATGCAAGCCCTCCTTCTATGCCAAGATTGGCGCCGACTACAACTTCTTCATGCGGAGCGATCCCGGTTATCAGTTTCATTTAGGATTTCGTGTAGGCTTTGCCCACAGCCGCTATGACTTGAAGAATGTGACGATCAACTCCGACTATTGGGGAGAGAGTCAGGGCTTCACCATCAGCGATATAGGCACGACCTGTGTCTATGGGGAAATATTGGCGGGACTTCAAGTGAAGATAGTGAAAAACTTCTCCTTGGGGTGGACGGCACGAATGCACTTCCGTCTGCACGAGACCGAGACGGGTTATGGCAAGGCATGGTATGTGCCGGGTTATGGCGGCAATGGGGTCTTCGGCTTCAGCATGTCGGCAATCTGGAGCATACCGAGCAAGCAAGCCAAAGAGGCATACCAAAGAGCCCAAGAAGAGAAAAAGCTCAAGAATAAATAAAAAAGCCTTCCGGGGAAAAAAGCCCCAAAGCAAAAAAGCCCCAAAGCAAAACTTTGGGGAACAGTAGCAGAGACTCTCGCTAAGGGGGGCTCTTAGAAGTGTAATAGGACTGGGGCTCCGGGGAGGCCTATGAAGGGGTAATCGGGGTGCTTGCTGCGGAAGGCCTTTTGGAGGGCATTGGCATCGTCAAGCGACGTTGTCGTGCCGATGATCGAATAATAGACAGAGCCGGTAGAATTCGCCATGAATGCATCTTTCCAGCCATCATTTTTCAGGTTTTCCGCCGCGGCGCGGGCGTTGGTATCCATCTTAAACATGCCGACAGCGACAGCCCAAGTGCCTTGCGGGCGCTTCTTATCCTCCGTACGTAGTATAGCCCGGTTCACATAGACAGTATCAGAGCCGATGATCCTCATCTGAGGGCCGTCATCGCTCAGCAAGCCGGTGGTAGGACGCATCTGCTCGATAGCAGCCTGCTCACGCTTGGCAAGAGCGGCATCGTAGGCCGCCTTATAGTTCTTCTCCGTCGGTTTGCAACCGACAAGGATGGTCATCAACATCGCCACCGGAAGGAGGCGTCGTAAAAGAGTAGACGTCCTCCCTCTCAGAGGAGAGAGGGAAGACGTGCTATGAACAAAAAACGATTGTGAAGTCATAATCAATTGACCTAACTTGAATTAGGTATTATCGATAAGAACGAGAGGGGAGGATTAGTCGATCTGGATGATCAGATAGGAAGTCAGCGACCAGAACTTGTCGGGATTTACGATTTCGACAGTCTTGGGGCTATTCTTCTCGCCGACGATGCGGTAGCTACCCTCAGGCATATTGGTCCAGACCTTGACCTTTTTGGAGTTGGTGGGGATGCTGTGGAGAGTACGCTTATCAGCGGCTACGAAATAAGTGGCATCATACTGACCGGCGAGCACCTTGGTAGAGCCGAGGAACTTCTTGGAGAGGAGCCCCTTATTCTTGAGTTCCTTGTTCGTACCGATGGCATAATAGACTCTATTAGCCTTATTTTCAGCCTCGACAGTAGCGGCTTGCGCCTCCTCCTTGGCGGCAGTTTCCACCTTTACTTGTTCCTGAGTTTCAGCCACTTGGGTATTAAGATCTTCGATCTGACCCTTAGCTGTTGAGAGGTCTTGTTCGAGTTGAGCGATTTTGGCATCCTGCTCCTCGATATGCTTGCGTAGCTGTTGGATAGTCTTTGCTTGGATAGAGTTCTCCTTGCCTGAAGCCTTCACCTTAGCCTCCATCTGAGCGAGGAGAGCCTTGTTTGCAGCGAGTCGAGCCTTGATGCTCGAGAGGTTGTGACGGATCTCAGCGCGACGATCTCCGGACTCAGAATTACCCATATTATAGAGCAAGCCCTCTTGGCTATTGATCGAATCGAGACCGCAATAGATATCGCTCATGAGAAGCATTAGCGAATCATTGAAGTTGGTAGCCTCCTCATATTGAGAAGTAAGATCGGCAATGCGGACAGAATCCTCATCGACTTTTTCCTCATTATTGCCGGCGCAGGCAGCGAGAAGCAGAGCGCAGGCACTCAGTAAAAAAAGAGATTTTTTCATAATAGGAAATATTTAAGTTAATATTTTTCAAACTCAATCAGGGTAGTCGTCTTTTTTACCGGCACGGCGCGGAGCCGGTTCAATAACAATAACAATCTCACCCTTGGGAATGTTCTGAGAGAAATGTTCCACCAGGTTTTCGAGAGAATCTTTCAGGATCTCCTCGTGGAGTTTTGAGATCTCGCGGCAAACGGCGGCGATACGTTGCGGGCCGAAAGCCTGTGCGAGATTTTTCAGAGTGCGAGGGAGTCTCACGGGAGACTCGTAAATGATAACCGTGCGGGGATCGGCGGCGAGTTGGGCGAGTCGAGTAGCGAGACCCTTCTTGAGAGGGAGGAAACCTTCGAACACGAAACGGTCGCAAGGTATTCCGGAGGCGACGAGTGCCGGCACGAAGGCCGTAGGCCCGGGGAGGCACTCCACCTCGATGCCGGCATCGCGGCATGCACGGGCGAGCATAAACCCGGGATCGCAGATACCGGGTGTACCGGCATCGGAAACGAGCGCGATATCCTTGCCTGCGAGGAGATCCTCGACGATACCGTCGACTGCGCGATGCTCATTATTGCGATGATGGCTTCGCATCGGGGTGTGGATATCGTAATGCTTCATCAGCACGGCGCTGGTGCGGGTATCCTCGGCGAGTATCAGATCCGCCTCCTTGAGGACACGAACCGCACGGAAGGTCATATCCTCGAGGTTGCCAACGGGCGTAGGGACAATATGTAGCATACCGCTCATGACCAGCAGGGCTTAAGGATTTCGAGGAAATCTACCACATCCTCATCCTCGAGGTCAACACCCATCTCCTCGCCGAGATAACGGAGGGCATCCTGATAATCGGGGAGGGTGGCGATATGACGCATCGCGGCGTTGAACTCGGCATCGCTACCGCCGAAGATCGAGCGGCGGAATCGGAATCGGTCATTCAGGCAGAAAACCGGGGGATTGAATCGAGCATGAGAAGACAGGGAGACCGGCTCGGGTTCCGGCTCCGGCTCGGGATCGGGTTCCGGAGCTGATTCATATACCGGGTCGGGGTCGGGCTCCGGCTCGAGAGTAGGTTCGGGCTCGGGGGTTGGCTCCGGGGTTGGCTCTGCCGGCAGTTGCTTTAGCATGGATTGAGCCTCATCGAGGCGCTTAGCCACGAGGGGAAGGATCGAATCGGTGATCTCCGGACGATTCGTGAGGAGTTCCAAGAGGCCTTCGGCCTCGTAGACTCGGTTCTTTATTTCGTTGATTTTCGATTTATTCATTTGTAAGATAACGTGAGGAGGGGGGATATTATTTTTTCTGCAAGATGTAAATTTTGTTAAAAAGAGGCTGATAGGGCTTATTGTGCCTTTGGGGCTTACGGATTATAGTTGGGCAGGAAGGTTTTTAGCAGCAGGGTATTTAATTGGCGTCTGGCTTCGGCTCGGTCGGGCAAGTTGTTGAGCATCACCACTACAATGTGGGTGGGAGCGTAGTCATCGTCGAGTTTATAGCCGGCGTAGCATTGTACACCCCTCATCGAACCGGTTTTGAGAGCCAGATACCCTTCGAGGGGAGTCTTGGCGAGGAGGTGTTTGAGAGTACCCTCTAATCCGGCGAGAGGGAAGAATGAAGCATAATAGGGGTTCTTCGACATAATGCGAAGCATATCAGCCATAAAGAGAGCAGTGATCCTGTTAGAGCGGGAGAGACCGGAGCCATCGACGATCTTCACCCCTTTGAGGTTGGCATGTTTATGACGCCAGAAGGAGAGCATCTGCTCTGCACCTACGGCGGTGGATCCCTTATCGCCGTAGGTAGCGCCGACGAGGCGTAGCATAGCCTCGGCATATTGGTTGTCGCTGCGCATCATACAAGATCTCATTATCTCGTCGATGGTGGGAGAGACATGTCGGCACACCGGCACGAAGTCATGGTCGGAGCCCTTGACGTTGAGGTCTTGGATGGTGATACCGGCAGCCTTCAAAGAGTTGGTGAGAAGCGATTGGAAATAAGCGATAGGATTTTGCACCGACTTATTGCCGGAGGCATTGTCATGGAAGTTAAAGCCGTGAGTGCCGGTGCCGTATGCATAACCGAGGTCGCCCTTCTGCCAGGTGGGGTTGATGGAGGGGCCGGGGAATTTCGATTCATCCACCACGATTTTACCGCGGATTGTATCGACTCCGAGAGCCTTGAGTCCTGCCACGATTTCGGCTATGAAATCATCGGACTTGGGGTCGTGGACCGTGTTGATGGCAGGGTCGCCGGAGGCTTCGACGATGATGTCACCCACGACGATACCATCATCGACAGGGGCGTTGAGGAAGACCGGCGTGGTATATTGGTAGTCCTCACCCACCTTGCTCAGGAGCGTGGCTATGGTGACACTCTTCGTAATTGAAGCAGGGATCAGTGGGAGGTCTGCATTATGGGAGATGATCTTTTTGCCCGACTTCAGGTCGACGACGAGGATCGAGGTGTTATCAGCATCGACGGCGGGGGAAGCTGTGAAATCGGACACCGGATCAGCCCTCAGGATGAGAGCCAAAGAGAGCAGAAAGATAGAAAGCAGGAATCTATTCATAGGATAGGGACTTTTTAAGGTAAGTGCTTTTTAAGGTAAGTGCTTTGACAATAAAAAACCTCAGAAAATACAAATTTAGCCAAAGAAAGTGGCAATCACAAAAAAAGTCGTTATATTTGTATTCTAAAAAGGGGTAGAAATAAGTTTTTGTGATGGTTTACCCTAAGAGTATTGTTATGGAACAACGACGACCTTATACATTTGATCGGGTGATGCGGATTTTGTTTACGCTCTGCATCATCGCCGCGGTGGTGTTTGCCTTGGATGCACTTAGCGGCGTGTTATTGCCATTTTTGGTGGCATGTCTTATCGCCTATATGTTAGAGCCGATAGTGAAGTGGAACAAGCGCTGGATGCATCTGAAGCGGCGATTCTTGCCGGTGACCTTCACCCTGTTGGAGGTGCTGACAGTTTTCGGCATATTCTGTTGGATCTTCTTTCCCTACTTGGCGAACGAATGTAGTCAGATGGCGGCAGTGGTGAAGGCCTACGCCACCAAGCAGATCCAGATACCCTATATCTCGGAGAATATCCACCAGTTCATCCGCGACAACATCGACTTCAACCAGCTGTCGCGTCTTCTCTCGCGCGAGGAGTGGAAAGACCTGATACAGAAGACACTATCCTCCTCGTGGAATGTGCTGACCTCGGGCGTGGCTATCGTGGCGGATGTGGTGAGCTGGATGGTGGTGTTGCTCTACCTACTCTTCATCATGCTCGACTACGAGAAGCTGGAAAAGGGGGCACGCGGGCTCATCCCGCCGGCACATCGCCGCCTTGTGCTCACCATCATCAAAGATATCACCGACTCGATGAACCGCTACTTCCGTGGGCAATTCATCATAGCCATGTCGGTGGGCATCCTCTTCGCTATCGGTTTTCTGATCATCGGGCTGCCGATGGCAGTGGTGTTGGGTCTCTTCATCGGCATGCTGAATATGGTGCCCTACCTGCAGCTGATCTCCCTGCCGATCACGGCATTGCTCTGCTTGGTCTATGCTGCCGGCACGGGTGGCGGTTTCTGGCTGATTTTCTGGGAGTCGATGGCGGTATATGTCGTGGTGCAGTGCATCCAGGACTTGGTGCTGACTCCGAAGATTATGGGCAAGGTGATGGGATTGAATCCGGCGATTATCCTGTTGGCACTCTCCGTGTGGGGAAGCATCCTCGGATTCATGGGACTCATCATCGCCCTCCCCTTGACCACCCTGCTACTCTCCTATTACAAGCATTACGTAGTCGAAAAGCAAATAGAATAGCTCAATATGACCACCCCACTACCGATAATGTCGATATATGCCGGACTTCCGGAGCAGACGATGGCGACGGAGATGCAGCAACTGCAGCAAGCCATCGACCCGACCTCTAAGGCAGATATGTCGTCACACCACACCAACGGGATGATTGCCGACTTGGCATGGATACTCCTGCTTGGGGCGATTGTGACATTGCTCTTCAAGCGGCTGAAGCAGCCGGTGGTGTTGGGCTATATCCTTGCCGGCTTCTTAGCGAGTCCGGCGTTCAGTTATCTACCCTCGATCGGCAATGCTGAGAACATCGACTTTTGGGCGGAGTTGGGTATAGTGATTCTGATGTTTACCATCGGGTTGGAGTTCTCCTTCCGCAAGTTGCTGAAGTCGGGGAGCTCCGCCATCTTCACGGCGCTGATAGTTATCACGGGGATGACCTTTGCCGGTTTTGGCGTCGGCTATATCTTGGGGTTGAATATGATCAACCGGATCTTCCTCGGGGGTATGATCTCGATGTCATCGACTACGATTATCATGAAGGCTCTGAGCGACTTGGGAATGCGGCAACGCAAATTTGCCTCCTTGGTGTTGGCGGTGCTAATCATCGAAGACCTCTTTGCGGTCTTGATGCTGGTGTTGCTCTCCTCGATGGCGGTGGGCGATGTAGAGGGTGGCGAGCTGCTCTTCTCGATCGGCAAGCTGGTGTTCTTCCTGATTATCTGGTTCGTGGTCGGGGTCTATCTGCTGCCGACCTTGCTGAGCCGCTGGCGACGACATCTCAACGATGAGAGCCTCTTGGTGGTGTCGATGGGGTTATGTTTTGCCATGTCGGTATTTAGCGTGGCATGCGGATTTTCGCTTGAGTTGGGGGCCTTCGTGATGGGCTCGGTCTTGGCAGGCACAGTGATGGCAGAGCGTATCGAGAAGGTGGTGACACCGATCAAGAACCTCTTCGGGGCAGTCTTTTTTATATCTGTGGGTATGATGGTGGATCCGGCGGTATTGGTGGAATATTGGGGAGAGATCCTGCTCTTAGCGGGTGTTGTGATCGTCGGTATGATCATCTTCGGCACGCTGGGAATGCTCGTCACAGGCCAGAACCTGCGAGTGGCTATCGAGAGTGGCTTTACGCTGACACAGATCGGAGAGTTCTCTTTCATCATCGCCTCGTTGGGGATGAGCCTCGGGGTGCTTGAGCCGAGCCTCTACCCTATCATCGTAGCGGTGTCGGTGGTGACGATCTTCACGACGCCCTACTTCATCAAACTTGCGGCACCGGCAGCCGACTTTATCGAGCGGCATCTCCCGGAGGGTTTGCGATTTCTTATCGACCGCTATTCGGGACAGAGTTATGACACTAACGAGACCCGTCGCCTCTGGAAGGAGGTGTTGGGACGCTATATATGGAGGATCCTACTCTTCTCGGTGATCTTGCTGGCAGAGTTGCTGGTAGCGCAGAAGGTGGTGTTTCCGATGTCGGAGAAATATCTCGGCGACTTCGGCCATGTGATAGCCACGGTAGTGACAGCGGCGGCGATGATCCCCTTCATCTATGCCTTGACATCGAGCAGCACCAAGACTTCGGAGAAGATCCGTCTACACCAGACAGCAGCCTTTGCCGATGTGCCGCTGATCATCATGCGCATCATCCGCTATCTTGTGGCGCTCTTCTTTGTGATCTACTTCACATCGGTGGCATCCTATTCGACGCTGATCGGATGGGTGGTCGGCGCGGTGTGCTTCGTGGTGATTGCCACGTTGTCGGGGCGCAAGTTGGTGAGGCGTTACAGCCGCATGGAGAACAAATTCTTAGAGAATCTCAACATCCGGGAGAACACTCGTCTCGGAGTGAACAATAACTTGGTAGATGATATGCACCAGGCCTTCATCGAGATCGACCATGACACGCCCTTCGCCGGGGACCGTCTTATGGACTCGGGTTTGCGTCGCGACTATGGGGTGAGTGTGTCGAGCATCCAGCGGGGAGAGAGCTATATGCCCTTGCCGGCGAAGGAGGCTCGTATCTTGCCGGGAGATGTGATCGGCGTGATAGGCACCGACGAGCAGTTGCGCCGGCTCAACATTGACTTGGAGGAGTCGCGTCGGTTGGCGATGGAGCGAGAGATTCGCACGTGGAAGCCCTTGGAGATCGCCAGCCTGAGACTGACGGCGGAGTCGCCGGTGGTGGGCATGCAGCTTCGCGACACCGACCTGCGCCATGACTTCTACTCGATGATCGTCAAGGTGAAGCGCGAGGAGGAGTTCATGCCGGCATTGCCGGAGTTGGTGCTCCAAGCGGATGATGTGATCTGGGTGGTGGGTGATCCCGATTACTTCGATGCCCTCAAGGGGGAAACAGACGGAAAGAAATAACATACAAATCAAAATATTACAACAAATTGGAATTAGGTATGAGATTGAAGAATATTACAGCCATCGGGCTGATGTCGGTGGTGATAGCATCCTGTGGGACCAAGGGCCTCAAGGAGGATCGTCAAGATAGTATGGATATGTCAGACAGCACGGCAGGCACTGAGGTGAGTGCAGTATTGGGGGATAGTGTGTTTTATATCACGGCAGATTCGATAGGCGCGGTGCATGTGGGGGAAAAGATCTCGGCATTGCCGCCGGTGGTGGATTATCTCTATGATGCGATGGTTACCACGCCGACACCCGATGCTATGGCATATACCTTCTTGCGGAATAATGTGCCTCAATTCACGGTCTATGACTTCATGCGGGGCGAAGTGGATGTGATTGCCTTGGAGGGAAATGCGCTGAGTGTGAACACGCCGGATGGGGAGTTGCGTGTCGGCGACAGTTTCAAGCGCGTCTTGGGGCTGAAGGGGGTTGAGTCGGAATGGATCGACCTGGATGATACCGGGGTATGGTACTGGAAGTGGAACGGGCTCTACTTCGGGGTGGATGAGACCAACCTGAGTGACGAGCAAGGGGAAGCCCTCTGCGACGGCAAACTGCCGCCCCGCGCCTCGCTCCTCGGAGACGAAGTAAAAATAGGCTACATAGCCACCGGCCTCCCCTTCTAAAAAAGCCAAGAGCGCAAGAACGTCAGGAACGTCAAGAACGTCAAGAACGTCAGGAACGTTAAGAACGTTAAGAACGAAAATAAAATAATTAAAAAAAAGAAAGAATATGGGAGTGAAGTTTGGCTCCACTGCCGGATATATGTATATGGATATGTGGGTGCTTGCCGGCATAATCCAGTTGGGGACGTTCAGCTTCTGCCGGCGCTTCCTGAACCAGAGCAACGACCCATGCGGCAGATTATTCGACCAGATGACACAGGCGGCTCGTTCGGGTCAGGCAAATATCGCCGAAGGAGTATCGCGCCATCAGACATCTAAAGAGACTGAGATGAAATTGGTGGATGTGGCTCGCGCCAGCATCAACGAGCTGAGCAATGACTACGCCTTTTTTCTTATGAACTTAAAGCAAGCAGCTTGGCGCAACAATGACCCGGAAGTTCTGCTGGTTCTATGTTCGCGTGTCAACAGCATGATAACTCGATATTTAGACAATAGGCTTGAGACATTCAAGCAGGAGGGAGGTTTTCTGAAAACATGACAAAAGAGCGCCTCGAAGTGCAACGGCAACAGAGTGTGACGGAAGGAGCTCCGACATGTCCTAAGTGCGGGGCGCCGATGGTGCAACGCTACGCGAAGCGTGGCGTCAATCAGGGGAAGGCGTTCTGGTCTTGCAGCAAATACAGGGAGACGGGTTGCACCGGCAGCCGAAACATCCCGAATCAGTAAGAACGTTAGGAATGTCAAGAAAAACAAACAATAAAAAAGGGAGCGCAACTCATGTCGCGCTCCCTTTTCTTGTATATGATTTCGGGCTTCGATTACTTGATGATGTATTTGCCGACCTTCGATCCGCAGCGACGGATGTAAATGCCGGGTGCCGGATTCTTGACACGCACACCATCCAAGGTGTACCACTCAACCTCTGCCGATTCAGCCTCATCCAAGATATCTGCTACCTCGGTAAGAGTCTCTCCTTCGCGATAGAGATAAGTGGTCTTGTACTGATTGTCAGAGTAACTTGAGAATCGCTTCGAACCGAAGTTGCAACCTAAGTACTTGTTGGATTCGGAGTCTGAGAGTAGTACCAAATTTCCATCAGGGAACTCGATAGTGAATTTTGTCGCATCACTTGTGCTTTCCACTTCTGATGTCTGATTAGCTGTGGTGCTTAGCTTCATATAGTTGCCGTTCTCCAACATCATATAGTAGGTGTAGGAAGATTGAGCTGTCTCACGTGCCGGAGCGGATGCAGGCTCTGATGGATCATCGCCACCGGTTGAACCACCACCAAATGGATCGTCATTATTATTGTCGACTTTTACAAACATAAATTTGAGTGCATTCTGTGATGTCACGCTATTACCATCGGTCGACACTCCGATTTCTGCCAATGTGTGATACTTGTCAGAGGCATTATATGTGCCCATCGCTACGTTATTGTCGCGATTTACCAAGATATATTTCTTGAAGAGGTCAATCTGCTCGAAGCTATAGACATAGTTGTAGATAGTTGCGCTCGATCCGGTAACGGTGTATGTAGCCTCGGCTAAATCTGATTCGCCATAAATATTCTGGCCGTATGCCTCGATGGTGCAGTTGAACGCGATATAAACTACAGCATGGTTGCCATCAACCGACTTCCACTCGGTATATTGGGTTTCGCCATTAGAATCTTTAGCGCTCAGACGATAACAAACCTTAGTAGCATTAGCCGAAGTGATGGTAACACCGGCAGTTTGCCAAGTCAAGACGCTACCTGAAGGCATACTGAACTCAGGAGTGCTCGGCTTGGTAGCCTTCGCTTTCTTGTAAATCACAATAGCATTACCCAAATTGCTGGAGTAGAAACGGAATTTGTCGGCGTTGTATCTAAGCCAACGTGAGTTTCCTGAACACTTGATAACTGCATCATTACCAGTATCGTTTGTGATTGTAAATATGCTGTATTTGTAATTGTCATTGTCGGTTGCTGTTGTGTTAATTTGGAAACCTTTGCCATTTTCAGGACTTGTAACATATCCGTCCGTTCCGGCATAGTTTGTTGTTTTTAATCTAAAACCACCTTCTACTTTTTCCAGCTTGAAGATCATATACTCATCACTTTCTGTCGGGATGATAGTAGGACCTGCAGCCGGTGAAAGCTGTAATACTATACGGTCATCAGTACTCTTATTATTACTGATAAAATTGCTTTTATCAGCTGCTCCGATGATGATAAGATCGCCATCTTCGAAGGTTTCTCCTACTGAGGTCAAGTTGTATTTGTCGGCGGCTACGTTGCTTACGGTTATGGTGAAGGCAGCTGAGGTAGGCGCGTAGGTCGCATTGTCGTTGGGTACTTTGGCTGTAATCACTGCCGTTCCCTCACCGATCACCTCTACCACACCCTTAAAATCGACTGTGGCTACTTTATCGTTTGAAGATTCGTAGGTCATGAGTGCCTTGACAGCGTCAGCGTCGACACCCTCGCCCGTTACTTCGAGTGTCGGCGATTCGAAGAGCTCTTCGCTACCCATAGCATATTCCATGCTCTCGCCGCAACTCCATGTCAATGTCGGAGTAACTCGCTCATCGCGTACTGTCAACGTATAACTTGCTTCAGCCGGATTGTAGAGATTATTGCCGGCAAATGAGGCCTTGATCACGGTTTCTCCCGATTTATAAGTAGTCACCTCACCGGTGGTGGCATTGACATCGGCTACGGATGTGTCGCTCGATGTGTATGCGATAGCCGATTTCACTGTCTCTTCATCGGGCGTTACGCTCAGAGTCGGTTCGGTGAAGTCGACAAACATATCGGCAGTTGCCGTAGTGGCATCGAATTCAAGGGTTACATCGCCGCGTATCACCTTTATGTGGCACTTTGCCGGCGCTTCCATACGATAGGTGAGGTTGTCTGCCGGAATTGTGGCGATGATATCAGCCTCGCCACTTGCGAGCAGATTATGGTCTGTATAGTCGCTTCCGATCCTCAGCACTTCTTCGTTGCTCGAAGAGAAGACAATAGCGCTCTTGGCATCTTCGCTTTCCACTTCACCTATATAGGCAGTAGCCACAGGCCATACGAATTCATCGGCATTGACGATACAAGCCTCGGCAGATGTCGGGTTGAAGGTTACGGTAACTACCTGGCGAGAGTCTTGAATCTTCAGAACATAATTGTCGGAAGCATTATTGTAGGTAACATCCCCTTCGATCTTGGCTGTGATGTTAGTAGTGCCGACACCCTTGCGAGTAATCTTACCGGTCACAGCATCGATAGTTGCGACAGCTTCATCAGAACTGCTGTAGCGAACAGCCGAAGCTGCCTCTTCAGGTAAAACCGATAGAGTCGGGAAAGTAACATCACCCACCAACTCACGCACAACTTCAGCATTGGGCTCAATACCATCCCAACCAATCAAAGCATCCTCCTTCGGTCCGGAAGGAGTCTCACCCTCCGAGGGATAGAACTTGAACCAATCGATATCAATTACACCATTTTTTCCTGTATTATAGCAAGTAATGTTAATTTTATAATATTGATTTTCTACCGGATTTTCGATTGGAATAGTAATTTCTCCTTTTTGGGTTGGCATTGTTGAAAGCGAATAGGTCTGTGTGTTGCTTTCAGCAAAATCTGAATCCGGACAAACTTGAACGTTAATTGCAGTGACAGCACCTCTTTCTAGCCAAGCGTATATATTAAAACTAACTGATCCAATCTTTTGGGAAATTGCAAATTTTGATGTTAATGAGCTGGTTGTTTCATCGTTGCTTTTAGGACCAATTCGAATACAAGTGCCATTATTAATATTATTGTTATTTGCATTCGTAAGAGTCCATTTTTTGTCTTTTGAGGTAATGGTTCCTGTATAACCATTGTTGTTAATGGGCCATGTTTTGGTCGTTGCTTTCCCAGCATCCATATTAACCGTGTATACCGGGTCGGCGGCAAAGGTTTGTATTACCGTCGTTATTGCCAGTAGGCAAAACAACGTAAGTTGTAATAATCTTCTCATAAAGTTAGTTGTTTTTTGGTTGGTTATTTTTTTGGTTTGTATATATCTATTTTAGTATTTTCCTTCTTCTTTTTGTTGAAAAGGAGGATTTTGTTGGCTCGTGTAAATAGCTGTGTATTTCGATATTTATGCACGCGCAAACGATTTCTTCATCCGAATCTCTTACTTAGAGATTTGGATTTGCCAAAATTAGTAAAAAATAATTACAATTAGAACAAAAAAGAGTTTTTTTTCTAAAATTTCATAAATTGTTAACGATAACGCAACAAGATCTTATCTTCCTCACCCGGGTGGATTTATTGTTGTGGGTAGATCATGGCGAGGTTGTGGCGGGAGAAGTAGCGGCTTAGGAAGCCGGGGAGGTTGTCGAGGTCGCCGGTATGGCTGATGGATCCTTTGCGCGCCCCTACCACCACGAACAGGTCGTCGTCGCCGACATTGCCCGAGAGGAGGATGAAGTCGTCGTATGAGTCGAGTACCTCGAATTTCACTTCTACCTCTACCCCATCTTCAGCCATGGCTGTGCGGATAAATTCGCCGGTATCTCGATAGGATATGAATGTGACTTTCGCCTCTATGTTGGCGGCAAGCATAAGTATGCGCGACACCCAGAGGTGGAAACCGCTCTCGTATTCGGCTTTGCGAGGCACTACAACCACGATGCCGGTGAGCGTGTCGATAGGTACGAAGCATCGGGACATGACCACCATGCGGCGTGTCGACTCGAGGAGCTGGTCGATGGTCGAGCCGAAGAAGGTGTCGACGATCGAGGCCTTACGATGCAAGCCGATCACTATCTCGGTGGCGTCTCTTTCGACGGCGACATTGCGGAGGGCGGCGGCAACGTTGGTGTCGAAGCGTTCGAGTCGCTGCACCTCGACACCGAGGTCTTCAGCCACCGACTCAGCACCCCTCATAGCAGCGGCAGACATGGCACGCGTTCTCGAGTCATTGCTACTACGAACATGGAGCAGGGAAATAGGATTATGATTCAAGCGACTGCGCATAGAGATGGCAAGTCGCATAAGACCCTCGGAAGTGAGGGGATTGGAAATCGATACTACCTGCCTTGCAAAACCGGTTTCGCCGATATTTTCCTGCTCGAGGTCGAGCGCCTTGAGTCGCATACGTATATTGCGGGCGGCACGCTCGGTGGTGACCGATGCCACCATGCAGCAGATCAGGATCATGACGACGGCACCATTAGTGACATCTTCGGAGAGCATATCATACTTAAAACCGATCATGACGGCGGCGATGGTGGCGGCAGCCTTTCCGGCGGAGAGTCCGAACATGAGGCGTCCCTCATCGGGGGAGAGACGATAGATCAAGCGCGTGGCATGAGAGGCTATCCACTTGGTTACCAAGGCGATCGCCGACATATTGATCACCACCCAGAGGACATACCAGCCGGAGAAAACGGCGCGGATATTGATCAGCATACCTACCCCGATGAGGAAATATGGTATGAAGATCGAATCGCCGACGAAGCGGATGTTGCGCATCAGCGGACTACGGCCGGGGATAAGGCGGTTGAGCACCAACCCGGCATAGAATGCGCCGAGGATAGACTCCAAACCGATGATCTTGGCGAGGAGCGAAGCCACGAACACTAAGGCGAGGATAAAGATATATTGCGCCACCGGGTCGGAGACCGAGCGGAAGAAACGTCGAGCAGCAAAGGGGAGAGCGTAGGCTATGGCGACACAATAGATAGCCATAAAGAGGAGGAGTCGGAGTACATCCCAGACGCCGAAAGAGCCGGAGATATGAGTCTGCACGACACCGGCAAGGCATATCAGGGCGAGCATCACGGCGACGATGGTGCCGCAGACAGCGATGACGGCACCGCGATTGTTTTGCAAGCCGAAGCGGCTCACGGCAGGGTAAGCCACCAGGGTGTGGGAGGCATACATCGAGGCGATAAGGATCGACGTCTCCCAGGGGAGGGAGAAGGCATAACGAGAGGCGAAGATGCCTCCAATCATAGGCAAAGCGAAAGAGAAGAGACCAAAGATGAGCCCGGGGCGATAGTTACGCTTGAGGTGATACATATCGATCTCGACAGCAGCCTGGAACATGATGTATAGGATGCCTACTTCGCCGAAAATGCGGAAACTATCGTCTCGATCGAGGAATCCGAAACCATGAGGGCCGACGATCATACCGGCGATGATCATGCCGACCACGGGAGGTATCTTGAGAGGGCGAAAAGCGAGAGGCCCGAGCAAGATGATCAGGAGGACGATGAAGAATATGGCAACGGGTTGGTCGATCATATTATAGGACTTCGCCGGGTTAGTGGTTAGAGGTTATTTGCTGAAACTGAAGAGGTGGGCTGCTGCGCGGTCGGTGATTTCTTCGACTTGCTCCATGGGGAGGGCGAGGGTTTCGGCGATGCATTGGCAGATGTGGGGGATACGCGAAGACTCATTGAGAGTGCCGCGCACCGGCACGGGAGCGAGCCAGGGTGCATCCGTTTCGAGGAGGATATGGTCGAGTCCGATGACGGGGAGCGCCTCGCGGAGAGCCGGGGCATTCTTGAAGGTTACGACGCCGTTGATTCCAAACCAAGGGTCGCAGACAGTGCGGATACGTTCTACATCCTCCTTCGAGCCGGTAAAGCTGTGGAAGATAAGGGGAGGGAGCGGGTTGGGATGCTCGGCGATGATGCGGAGGGTATCGTCGAGTCCGTTGCGACAATGGATTATGACCGGGAGATGAAATTCGGAAGCCCAGAGGAGTTGCTCGGCGAAGGCGAGGCACTGCTCGGCGCGCAAGGAGTCATCGTGATAAAGGTCAATGCCGACTTCGCCGATGGCGGCGAAATCTCCGGGGAGCATATCATGCATCTGCCGGAGGATCTCACGCCAATCGGGGGTAAGTTCGGTGGGGTGCAGACCGATAGCGAGGCGTGTATTGTCGGGGAATCGGCTGTGGAGGGTTCTCATATCGGGGATAGAAGAGAGATCGACACAGGGGAAAACCATGCGACAGACGCCGGCGGAGATAGCCCTCTCGACAGCGGCGACACCGCCATCGGGGAAGGAATCGGGCATATAGATATGAGTATGCGTATCGGTCATGCGATTAGGGGTTAGGAGTTACGGGTTAGGGGTTATAATATAGAATCATGCATTATTTCTTTCTTCCTGTCAGTTTTTCGACGAGAAGGCGGAAGGGTTCGCGGGCTTCGTCGCTAAGCGATGTGGCCTTGAGTGCAGCCATGGCTCGTGAGCTGTATTGCTGGATTGCGTCGCGGCAAACGCGGTTCATATCGAGGCGCTCGTAGAGGCGAGTCACCACCTTGACTTTCGTTTCGCCGGCAGGGAGAGCCATAGCGTCGCGTAGGGCTGTGGCATCGGGAGTGTTGGTGGCGAGAGAAGCCAAGAGGAGGTAAGATTTCTTATTATTGTTGATATCGCCGCCGATCGGTTTGCCGAAGGTGGCAGCATCGCCGAAGACGTCGAGCCAGTCATCCTGGATCTGGAAGGCGAGGCCGAGCATATTGCCATACTCCGCCATGTGGGCGGCATCCTCGGTGGAGGCTCCACCGATCAGGGCACCGATGCGAGTGGCTGCCCCGAGCAGAGCACCCGTCTTGAGGCTAATCATGTGGATGTAATCATCGAGGGTTACATCCTGACGGGTCTCGAAGTCCATATCGAGGCGTTGACCCTCATAAACACGGATAGCCATCTCATTGAATGCATCGAGCACGGGGCGAAGGATGGCGTCGGGGACGTGCGAGATATACTGACAGGCGAGGGAGAGCATGGTGTCTCCCGAAAGGATGGCGGTGTTGACATCCCACTTGGCATGGACCGAAGGGCGACCACGGCGCAAGTCGCTATGATCCATCACATCGTCGTGGAGGAGGGTGAAGTTATGGAACACCTCCAAAGCGACGGCGGCATCGACAGCCGCATCGGCGGCAGAGCCGAAAGCATCGGCGGCCATCAGTGCCAACGACGGACGGATACGTTTGCCTCCCGCAGAGAGGGAGTAAGAGATGGGCTGATAGAGACCGGCAAGAGCATCGCCGGGAAACGAGAGGTCGCGAATTACCTTCTCGATGAAAGCACTATAATCTGAAAATTTCTTCATTGTGATATTACTCGTAATTACGGAATTTCTGATAGATATCATTGGGAACATCCTTGCCATGGTCGCGTTCGAGCACGGTGTGGAAACCGATGATGAAGCGACGATACATCTCGGGGTCATGGTTGCAGGCACGTTTGAACTCGCGGAGTTCCTTCTCGACGTCGGCTACCGACTTATTGCCATCACGGATCGAAGACATATACTCGAGGCCGAGACGGAAGCCGAGTCTCTGAGGATCCACGGCGCCGGCTTTGACATAGATCGACATCTTGTCGGCGAGGGGGAGGCTCTCGATCAGGGAGTCATACTGCGCGCTGAAGGTGTCGAGGTCGGGACCCTGGAGATGCTCGTAGGCGTAGGTGGTGGCGATGGCGAGAGTGTCGATGCGGACATTCTCGTTGCGGCCCAAGGCGGTGTAGATGATGAAACGCGCCACCGAATCGGGGGTGGTGTGAGAGATCATATACTGCACGCGGCCGCAGTCTCCGATGGTGCCAAAATTCTCAGGCAGGGATGAAGCCCCCTTCTTATCCTTGCTGCAAGAGGCAAGCAAGGGTAACAACAGGAGTAGAGAGACCGAGAGAAGAGAGGAGAGGGTTGAGAGATTAAACTTTTTCATAATAATGCTGATAATAGAGGCATCTCAGCGGGGGTGGCAGGGGCTCGACAGGGGAGAGCGAAAACCACCGGCGGAGAGGTTACCGATGCTTGTAGAGGGCAAAAAAGCGCCACAAGCGATAGTACAAATTAGAAAAACAATGCAAAATTAATAATTAATCTGCAAAAAATATTGCAAAATGGGAAAAAAGCATTAACTTTGCAACACAAAAGCGAAGGAGTGATGCTCGAGTGGCTGAAGAGGCACGCCTGGAAAGCGTGTATAC
>OBLI01001244.1_pt1 | contig 25273 bp, 21 predicted proteins | sample 1519701 | NCBI WGS metagenome assembly OBLI01 (sample SAMEA3663005, study PRJEB22513) | pig gut metagenome | biome: pig gut; feature: pig-associated habitat; material: faeces | place: France | collected 2012
AATTTTGCAACATGATTTATCCAAGTAATTTTGAAACCAAGATTGGTTTTGACGACATACGACAACTGTTGAAGCAACGCTGCCTCTCGCGATTGGGCAAGGAGGCAGTGGACGGTGTGGGGTTCTCGGGCGACTGCGCACAGGTGAACCTGTGGCTCAGGCAGGTGAGGGAACTGCGACTGCTGATGGAGAAGGAGGAGGGATTCCCCTTGACATACTTCTTCGACATGCGTGAGGCTGTGAGCCGACTGCGACTCGAAGGCACACACATGGAGGAGCAGGAACTGTTTGACCTCAGGCGCTCGCTCGACACTACGTGCGGAATACTCGCGGTGTTCAACCGGGGCGAGGGCAACGACGTGGGGGGAATGACCTACGACTATCCCTCGCTGCACGACATGGCAGAGGGAGTGATGAGCTTCCCCAACATAGTGAGAAGAATTGACCAGATAATCGACAAGTTTGGCAAGGTGAAGGACACTGCATCGCCTGCGCTTGCCGAGATAAGACATAATCTCGCGAAGACTGAGGGCAGCATCTCGCGTACATTATATAATATATTAAGGGCTGCACAGAGCGAGGGACTCGTGGATAAGGACGTGACCCCGACATTGAGAGACGGGCGACTGGTGATACCGGTGGCACCAACGCTGAAGCGAAGGATAAAGGGTATAGTGCACGACGAGTCGGCTACGGGCAAGACCGTGTTTGTGGAGCCCGCTGAGGTGGTGGAAGCCAACAACCGAGTGCGCGAACTCGAGGCTGAGGAGAGGCGCGAGGTGATAAGGATACTCACCGAATTGTCGGCTGAGATACGTCCTTATGTGCCGCAGTTGCTGGAGTCGTATGCCTTCCTCGGAGGCGTGGATCTCGTGAGGGCGAAGGTGGAACTGGGAAAGACCATCGGGGGAATAGAACCGAAGGTGGAGAGCCATCCGCTGATTGACTGGATAAGGGCGGTGCACCCGCTGCTGCAGATGTCATTGGCGAAGCACGACAAGAAGGTGGTGCCACTAGACATCACGCTCACTCCCGAAAAGCGTATTCTGCTGATATCAGGTCCTAATGCCGGCGGTAAGTCGGTGTGCCTGAAGACGGTGGGACTATTGCAGTATATGCTCCAGTGCGGACTGTCGATACCCGTGGACGAAAGGTCGAGGACGGGTGTCTTTGACAACGTGATGATTGACATCGGCGATGAGCAGAGTATCGAGGACGACCTGAGTACGTATTCAAGTCATCTGTTCAACATGAAGAACATGATGAAACAGGCAAACGGGAGGACGCTGTTGCTGATAGATGAGTTTGGAGGCGGCACCGAACCGCAGATTGGCGGGGCTATTGCCGAGGCGGTGCTCAAGCAATTCTGCGAGAGGAAGACTTACGGAGTGATAACCACCCACTATCAGAATCTGAAGCATTTTGCCGACGATCACGAGGGAGTGGTGAATGGTGCGATGCTATACGATAGACATGAGATGCGCGCCCTCTTCCAGTTGGCGATAGGCCGTCCAGGCTCGTCGTTTGCCATCGAGATTGCCCGCAAGACGGGTATTCCCGAGGAGGTGATACGCGATGCATCGGAGATTGTGGGCTCGGATTATATACAGAGCGACAAGTATCTGCAGGACATCGTGCGCGACAAGCGATATTGGGAGGGAAAGCGCCAGACCATACATCAGCACGAAAAGCAGTTGGAGCAGAAGATTGCGAGGATGGAGGCGGAGATTGCCGACATCGAGAAGCAACGCAAGGACATACTGAGGCGTGCCAAGCAACAGGCCGAGGAACTGCTCGGCGAGAGCAACAGAAAGATAGAGAACGCCATACGCGAGATACGCGAGAGTCAGGCCGAAAAGGAAGAGACAAAGCGCATACGCGAGGAGCTGAACCAATTCAGGCAGGAGGTGGACGACATCGACACCAAGGCCAACGACGAGATGATTCAGCGGAAGATGGATAAGATAAAGAGACGACAGGAGAGGAAAAAGAAGGCGACCCAGCCCCCCTCCAACCTCCCCCAAGGGGGAGGCTTGCCTGCGGATGGAGGCTCTGCTGCTTCTGGCGATGTGTCGCTTTCAAGGAAGGGCAACTCGGTGATTGACATCAAGATTGATGAATTGACGGTGGGCTCTACTGTCAGGATTAAGGGATTGTCGTCAGTGGGCCACATAGAGCAGATTGACGGCAAGATGGCTACCGTGATCTTCGGTGATATGAAGACGAAGATGAGGGTGGATAGGCTTGAAGGAGCTACCCCTCCGTCTCAGGGTGGGGGGAGTGCGGCAGGAGAGCATAAGCATGCTGAACTGGCTGGGCAGCAGTCGAGCCGCATGACGAGAGAGACCATCGACTCGCACAAGGTGAACTTCCGTCAGGACATCGACGTGAGGGGAATGAGAGGCGACGAGGCGGTGAATGCCGTGATGCACTATATCGACGACGCCATACTGATGGGAGCGTCGAGGGTGAGAATACTCCACGGCACGGGTACGGGAGTATTAAGGCAACTCATTCGCCAATATCTCGCCACAATCCCGAATGTCAGCTCATTCCGCGATGAGCATGTGCAGTTTGGTGGAGCGGGAATAACTGTAGTGGAAATCGGTTAACTTTATTAGGCACGGAAAACACGGATTAACACTGATGATAATTGGGGCATAGCTCTGTGTTCATCCGTGTAATCCGTGCCAAAAGATTAATTTAGTGAATAATAAAGCAAAGATATGGAACTGAAAGATGCATTGGATATTTACCTCGACGAGATAGGCAGCAAGGCACTGCTTTCGGACGACGAGGAGAAGGTCTTGGCAGAGCGCATTGCGCAGGGTGACGCCAAGGCTAAGGAGAGGTTGACTACAGCCAACCTCAAGTTTGTGGTGACGCTCGCAAAGCAATATGCGGGTAAGGGCGTTGACGTGGAAGACCTTATCAGCGAGGGAAACATAGCCTTGCTGAAGGCTGCCGACAAATATCCCCGACATACGGCAAAGCGCTTTGTGGTATATGCCGCCCCGGCAATCCGCGAGGCTATGGAGACGGCTGTGGGAGAGCAGAGCGACACGGCGGCGCAACAGATTAAGCGTGAGGAGAGTTTGACCGACAACACGGCATCCGCCGACGAGGCGATGATCGACGAGATAGAGCAGGCTCTCGATGTGCTCGACGAGCGTCAGCGCAAGATAATATGCGAGGTTTATGGTATTGGTTCGCATGCCAAGACAATGGCGGAGATTGCCGAGGAGATGGGACTAAAGCGAGAGCGAGTGAGACAAATAAGGGACAAGGCAGTTCGCAAAATCTGTAGATTTCGCAAAATTAAAGAATTAAAGAATTAAAGAGGGTGTTAGGAACTGTTGTAAATACATGCACGATAATCATTGGGTCGATTGTGGGCACGGTGCTGCATCGTGGCATCAAGGAGAAATACAAGCGTGTGCTGTATGACGGACTCGGATTGGCAAGCCTTGCCATCGGACTGAATGCCACTATCACCCATCTGCCCAAGAGCCAATATCCCGTGCTTTTCATCATATCAATGGCCTTGGGCGGCATCATCGGCACGAGGCTCGACATCAACGGGCGCTTCCACCGTCTTGTGGAAAGAAAGAAGGAGGGGCTCGCCGACGGCCTCTCCACTGCCATCCTGCTCTACTGCATCGGCCCTTTGTCGATGCTCGGTCCTGTAATCAGCGCCCTCAAGGGCGACAACACGTTTCTCTTCACTAATGCCACTCTCGACCTTGTGTCGTCGATAGTCTTTGCCTCCACCTACGGCATCGGAATGATTCTCGCAGCCCCCGTGCTCTTTCTTTGGCAAGGCATGTTCTGGCTTGTGGCCCATCTGTCGAGCCAGGCAGTGAGCGATGCCCTGATGTCGGAACTTCTCATCGTGGGCGGATTGATGATTACGGGCAGCGGTCTTGCCCTTCTAAACCTCAAGGACTGCAAGACACTGAATTTTCTTCCAGCCCTTGCAGTCCCTGTTGTTTGGTTTGTGATAAAGTCATTTATCTGATAAACAGCATCTCGCGGTATTTCGGCAGAGTCCATAGTCCGTCCTCCACAATGAGTTCGAGATTGTCTATCTCATGACGTATGGCGTCCATCTTAGGATTGACCTCGTCGTGATAGGCGATGGCGCGCTGATGGATATTGTCGATACGGTTGGCCACACGGCGACATTCCACAAGTTCATCGACGAGAGTCTCTATGCGCTGGGTGCGCTCGGCTATCTCCTCGATGAGTTTGAGGTTGCGGGTGCTCAGGCGCTCGGCTTTGTCGGCGGGGAACACCGACTTCATCGCCTGCACATTGCGGATGAGCTGGCTCTGATAGTGGGTGGAGACGGGGATGATATGATTCATCGACAGGTCGCCAAGCACGCGTGCCTCTATCTGCACGGTCTTCACGTATGTCTCCCATTTCACTTCGTTGCGCGCCTCCAGTTCCTTGCGTGTCATAACCTTGGCGGCTTCGAACATCTTCACGCTTGCCTCGTCGAGATAACGCTCGAACACCACGGGACAACTCCTCTCCACGTCGAGACCGCGGCGGCGTGCCTCTTCCACCCATTCCTCACTATATCCATTGCCGTCGAAGCGGATGGGCTTGCATGTGCGGATGTCATCGCGCAGAACGTCGATGATGGCACTGAGCTTGTCCTCGCCCTTGGCGATAAGGCCATCCACACGCTGCTTGAACGAGGTGAGCGCCTCTGCCATGGCGGCATTGAGGGCTATCATCGCTGAGGCGCAGTTGGCCTCAGAGCCGATGGCGCGGAACTCAAATCGGTTGCCGGTGAAGGCAAAGGGGGAGGTGCGGTTGCGGTCGGTGTTGTCGATGATAAGGTCGGGTATTTGGGGGATGTCGATTTCCATTCCCTGTTTGCCGCGGATGTTGAAGAGTTCGTCCTTGTCGGATTTCTCAATATGGTCGAGCACCTCGTTGAGCTGCTGTCCGAGGAACGACGAGATGATGGCAGGAGGAGCCTCGTTGCCGCCAAGGCGATGGGCATTTGTTGCCGACATGATGGATGCCTTGAGCAATCCGTTGTGGCGATATACTGCCATGAGGGTCTCGACGATGAATGTTACGAAGCGCAGGTTTTCCTCGGGAGTCTTGCCGGGGGCATGGAGCAGTGTGCCGTTGTCGGCAAGAAGACTCCAGTTGTTGTGCTTGCCCGAACCGTTGATGCCGTCGAAGGGTTTCTCGTGGAGCAACACGCGGAATCCGTGCTTGCGTGCCACTCGCTTCATCAGCGACATAAGGAGCATGTTGTGATCGACGGCGAGATTACATTCCTCATAGATGGGTGCCAACTCAAACTGGTTGGGGGCAACTTCGTTGTGGCGTGTCTTGCAGGGAATGGCAAGTTCGAGGGCTTGTATCTCGAGGTCTTTCATGAAGGCCTGCACGCGGTCGGGGATGGTGCCGAAGTAGTGGTCGTCCATCTGCTGGTTCTTGGCACTCTCGTGGCCCATCAGAGTGCGACCCGTGAGCATGAGGTCGGGGCGGGCAGAGTAGAGTCCCTCATCCACGAGGAAATACTCCTGTTCCCATCCCAGGTTACACGTCACCTTTGTCACATTGTCATAGAAGAGTTGGCACACATCGGTGGCGGCGCGATCCACGGCATGAAGGGCGCGGAGCAGCGGGGCCTTGTAGTCGAGGGCCTCACCGGTGTAGGAGATGAAGATGGTGGGGATGCAGAGCGTATCGTCGATGATGAACACGGGCGACGTGGGGTCCCACGCCGAATATCCGCGGGCCTCGAAGGTGTTGCGTATGCCGCCGTTGGGGAACGACGAGGCGTCGGGCTCCTGCTGCACAAGCAGTTTGCCACTGAATTTCTCCACCATACCGCCCTTGCCGTCGTGCTCCACGAAGGCGTCGTGCTTCTCGGCAGTGCCCTCGGTGAGGGGTTGAAACCAGTGGGTGTAGTGGGTGACGCCATGTTCTATGGCCCATTGCTTCATACCCTCTGCCACTGCGTCGGCAATGGAGCGGTCGAGTCGGGCTCCGTTGTCGATGACATCGATGAGTTTCTCATACACGTCGGCTGGCAGATACTTATACATCTTCTGGCGTGTGAAGACGTATTTGCCGAAGTATTCCGACGGTCTTTCTTTTGGGGTGGGGACATCTATTGCCCTTTTCTTGAAGGCTTCCTCCACCACTTGGAATCTTAAGTTCTCAGACATTTCCTATTTCTCTTTTTTGTTGTTTGAAGTTTGCTCGAAAAAAAATCAGTCGATGAATCGTCGGGTGATACCGCTGTATTCCTCTATGCGCCTGTCGCGAAGGAAGGGCCACCATCGGCGCACATCCTCGCTATGGTCGAGGTCAACGCCCACGATGACGCTTTCCTCTTCCTCATTTGAGGCCTCGTAGTAGATCTCGCCTTGTGGACCGGCGACAAACGAGGTGCCCCAGAACTGTATGCCCTTGGTGCGGCCCGAGGGGTCGGGCTCATATCCCACACGATTGACTGCCACCACGGGCAGTCCGTTTGCCACGGCATGTCCTCGCTGCACTGTCTGCCATGCCCTGCGCTGGCGCTCCTGTTCCTGTTCGCTGTCGCTCGACTCATATCCGATGGCAGTGGGATAGATGAGCAGTTCGGCACCCTGGAGAGCCATCAGTCGGGCGGCTTCGGGATACCACTGGTCCCAGCACACCATCACGCCGAGTCGGCCCACTGAGGTGTCGATGGGATGGAAACCGAGGTCGCCGGGGGTGAAGTAGAACTTCTCGTAGTAGGCGGGGTCGTCGGGGATGTGCATCTTGCGGTATTTGCCGGCGATGCTTCCGTCTTTCTCTATCACCACGGCAGTGTTGTGATAGAGTCCGGCGGCACGACGCTCGAAGAGCGATGTCACTATCACCACTCCGCACTGCTTGGCTATCTCGCCGAACATCTGGGTGGATGGGCCGGGGATGGGCTCTGCGAGTTCGAAGTTATCCACGTTCTCCTCCTGACAGAAGTAGAGGGAGTTGTGCAACTCTTGGAGCACAACGAGTTGTGCCCCACGTTTGGCGAGGTCGGCTATGCCTTCTGCCAACCTCAGAATGTTTGTCCTCCTGTCGGCTACATTGTGCTGCTGGAGGAATCCTATTTTTATCTTTCTCATATTTCTTTCTTTTTTTATTTTGGCACGGATTATAAGATTTTTTCTTTTAGGCACGGAAAACACGGATTTACACGGATTTTCTCGATGCATTCCGAAACATTAATTTTTTTTCTTTAATTTCGCGCAGTGACAACCGCGTAGCTCCGTGTTAATCCGTGTTTTCCGTGCCAAGATTACTCAGTGGTCTTCATCTTCACCACGACTCCCGCAGGAAACTGCATCGTGCAGCAGTGGAGCGAGCCATGCTGGATGATGATAGGGCGGCAGTCGATGCCGATGACCTCGCGGTCGGGGAAGGCGTCGGAGATTATTGCCGCTGCCTCGGCGTCGAGGTCGGGTTGGGCATATGTGGGATAGAGCACTGCCCCGTTGATGACGAGGAAATTGGCGTAGGTGGCAGGCAGGCGCTCGGCATCCTCAGTGGGACTGTCGAGGAATTGCTTGCCGTCGTAGTATATCGGACGGGGCGAGGGTAGGCGCAGAAGGCGATAACCCCTGCCGCTCTTGGTCTGAAGCATGCGCAGGTCTTCCTCCATCTTCTGCAACTGCTCGTATTGCTCGTCGTTCTCGTCGTCGCATCCCATATATAATAAGGTGTCGGCGGGAGCCACGCGCACGAGGGTGTCGATATGTCCGTCGGTGTCGTCGCCAATGAGGTCGCCGTGGTCTATCCACAGGATGCGGTCGGCACAGAGGCGCGCCTTCAACTCTACCTCAATCTCGTCTTGCGTGAGAGGCTGATTGCGGTTGGGAGCCATCAGGCATCCGGTTGTTGTGAACACAGTGCCCTCGCCGTCGCTCTCTATCGAACCGCCTTCGAGCACGAAGTCGTTGCAGTCGGCATATTCGCCATTCACCACGCCTGCATCAAACAGGGTGCGGTTGATACGGTTGTCGAGAGATGCCTCGAATTTCTTTCCCCATCCATTAAACTGGAAGTCGAGCAGACGATGTCCAGTGAACGGACTCTTTGGCTCGCGATCTACAAGGGTGATGAATCCGTGGTCGCGCGCCCAGGTGTCGTTGGTGTCACATTTCACGTAGGTGATGCGTGGAGAGTGGGGCAGAAGTTGCCGCACCTTGTTGGGTTCGGGAGTGACAATGATGAGTCGCTCGCGCTTGACAATCTCGGTTGCCATCCTGACGTATGTCTCTGTGATTTGAGGGAGGATTGGTTGCCAATCCGTGTTGGAGTGAGGCCATGTTAGCATCACTGCACTTTGGGGTGCCCATTCGGCTGGAAGCACCTTCATGCAAGTATCCTGTCGTTCCATATCCTTACTATTATATTAAATAATGGTGCAAAATTACATATTTTTTTCCATTTTCGTGCACTTTCATCCCAAATTGTTTGCATAAATGGAATTAAAAGGTTAAATTTGCGCCTCGAAACATATAAAAAACGAAAAAAAGATGTTGGAAATAAAGAATGTTAAGATAAAAATGGGCGAACAGGTTCTGCTCGGCGGACTATCGTTTAGTGCTGACGACGGAGAGGTGGTGTGCATCACGGGAGAGTCGGGATGCGGCAAGACTTCGCTCCTCAGGGCAATCCTCGGATTCATCCCTCTGCACGAGGGGCATATAAGTATCGACGGCGAGTTGCTCACTCCTGCCGCGGCGGGGGAATTCCGCAAGTATATGGCTTATGTGCCGCAGGACCTCGCAATGCCTATGGAGACGGTGGGAGAGATGGTGAAGATGCCGTTTGCTCTCAAGGCGAATATCTCGACTCCATTCTCAAAGGCTCGTCTGATGGAGGAGTGGCAGAAACTCGACCTCGCTCCCGAACTCTACGACAAGAAGGTGAGCGAACTGAGTGGAGGGCAACGTCAGAGAATCTTCATATCAACCCTCGGACTTCTGCAAAAGTCGATAGTGCTTGCCGACGAACCGACTTCGGCTCTCGACGCCCACACCACGGCTCTCGTGCTCAACTATCTTAAGGTGCTTGCCGCAAAGGGCGCAACGGTGATAACTGTGAGTCACGACCCTACTTTCGCCAGTGCGTGCGACAAGAAAATAACCACTGCGTAGCCTCTGGGAGCGTGGGCGTCAACTTTAATTTTTTAATTCTTTAATTTTTTAATTCTTCCAAGAAGACAATGGACATTTCATGGTTCAGTATGGCAGTGGGCCTGCTGCTGATGGGTATTCCCCTTTATATATTCTGGCGATTCGGCGTGAAACTCGTCAATTCGACAGTAGTGGCAACGGTGAGAATGGTGGTGCAACTGTTCCTCATCGGACTTTATCTCAAGTATCTGTTTATATGGAACAGTGCGTGGATTAACCTCCTGTGGGTAGCGGTGATGGTTGGTGTGGCTTCGTTTACTGCCACCAATCGCACTCATCTCAAGAAATCGCTCTTCCTCATGCCAGTGTCAGCGGGATTCTTCGCCTCGGCACTTGTCGTGGGAATGTATTTCCTCGTGTTCGTACTCCGACTTGGGCATCCTTTCGATGCCCGCTATTTCATTCCCATCATGGGTATTCTGATGGGCAATATGCTCAGTGTGGCGGTGATTGCCCTCAACAGTTATTACGACGGATTGCAGCGCGAGCACCAACTCTATCAGTATCTCCTTGGCAACGGAGCCTCTCATCTCGAAGCCATCACTCCCTTTGTGCGCAAGGCTGTGGAGAAGGCTTTTGCCCCCTGTGTAGCCAATATGGCGGTGATGGGACTTGTGTCGCTCCCAGGCACGATGATAGGTCAGTTGCTTGGAGGTTCGCTCCCAGGTGTTGCCATCAAGTATCAGATTATGATTATCATCATCACCTTTGCCGCCTCGATGCTCTCGCTCGGCATCACCCTCTATCTCGCCGACCGCCGCTCATTTGACAAATACGGCAGTCTGCGCAATATCTTCGCAAGACGAGAAAAGGCCCACACCAACAGATGCCAACGAGCGGCAAATTGACCAATGTCAACAACAGGGGAGAATGAATGACGAATGTCAACAAATGGGCATTTGGGAGGAAAAAGAGGGGGAAAAGTATTGCGGGATTGGAAAAAATGTCGTACCTTTGCACCGTCGAAAGACAAAAAGACATCAGGATAACACAAGTGATTAATTTGAAGAGGGCGAAGAAAGGAACGCCCAGAAGAGATTAGAAAAAGATTGTTTAATTAAAGAAATGAAAGGGTAACATTATGAGACGTATGATTAACAAAATCGCAGACAGCAAGAAGTTTAACAAGTATTGCGTCAACGTACTGAAAATGTACAACTATGGTAGAGTGAACTTGCCGGTATAAATCATAACGGCAGAGAGTATAAATCATAAGAGAGAGAGACTGGATGATGGCAGAAAAGCCTCATTCGGTCTCTCTTTTTGCGCTTTTTCAGGAGTTTTCTTGCATATCTCGGAAAAAACTCGTAATTTTGCAGAAATCAAATTTAATTTGGATGAAAAGTAAGATATTTGTATATGGATTTGCTGCTATGTGTATTGTGGCAGCTGTGGCTGTGCAGAAGATGTCGGCAGACAAGGGACAGGCTGCGGATATTGAGAATGTTGCGGTTGAGACAAAAAGCGAGAGAAACCCAAAAGCAGTAGGCAATTCTGATGTTGAGATATTGGCACAATGCGCTGACAATAAAGGAGAAATATTGCTGACGAGGGAGGGGTATGTGACATCATACAACATCGCAAATAAGCAGCCTAATTGGGTGGGATGGCAACTGACCGCAGATCATGTCACTGGTCCCTATCTTAGGAAGGGAATAAAGTTTCATGAGGACGAGGAAGTGCCCGAGCCACGAGCCACGGATGCCGACTATCGCAGTTCGGGATACGATCGCGGACACATGTGTCCATCGGGCGATAACAAGTGGAGCCAGCTGGCGCAGGAGCAGTCGTTTCTGTTTACTAACATTTGTCCGCAAATCCATGGGCTGAATGCCGGCGACTGGAACGAAATGGAGCAGCAATGCCGCAAGTGGGCCGAGAAGGAAGGCGAGATATACATCGTATGCGGTCCGATATTCTATGGCAGTGCCAAGCACAAGAGGATAGGCAAGGGCAAGATACCAGTGCCGGAGGCATTCTTCAAGGTGGTGCTCTCGATGAAATGCACTCCCAAAGCCATCGGTTTTATATACAAGAACCAGTCGGGAAACCGCCCCAAGGGCGACTATGTAAATACCGTAGATCAGGTGGAGCGCATCACTGGAATAGATTTCTTCCCGTCGCTGCCCGATGACGTGGAAAACAAGATTGAGGCTGAGGCAAATATCTCAGACTGGGGAATTTGATTGCAAAAAATATAAAATAACATAAAAAAGAGACTCATTTTTTGGAGTTTTCATAAGAAAAGTGTAACTTTGCAGCGTGAAAATAAAGGAAGTGTTGAGCGCCCTTGAACGATTCGCGCCTCTGCCTTTGCAGGAAGACTGGGACAATGCCGGCCTGCAAATCGGATTAACAGAGGCGGAAGCATCAGGGGCTTTATTGTGTCTTGACGTCAACGAGGAGATTGTCGATGAGGCCATTGCCAAGGGATGCAACATCATTGTGTCTCATCACCCATTGTTGTTTCGCGGACTAAAGTGTATCAGCGGTTCCGACTATGTGCAACGCTCTGTAATCAAGGCTATTAAGCATGATATCTGTGTGGTGTCGATGCATACCAATATGGATAATGCCCGTGGTGGTGTGAACTTCAAGATGGCAGAGAAATTAGGTCTTGACGATGTTAGATTCTTTGCCGAGAAACATGGTGAGGATGCTGGCAGTGGAGTAGTGGGTATGCTGCCTATACCGATGTCTGCCTGCGATTTTATCAAGCACGTCAAGCAGACCTTTGGTGTGGAGTGCGCAATGTGCAACGAATTGCTACAGCGTCCAGTGAGTCGTGTAGCCATCTGTGGCGGAGCAGGCGATTTCCTTTTGCCCCAAGCTATCAGTGAGGGGGCGGATGCCTTCATCACCGGCGAGATGCACTATCACGTATATTTCGGCAATGAGCAGAAGATACAGATTTGCGTCATCGGACACTACCAAAGCGAACAGTTTACTTCGGAAATATTTAAATCAATAATCAGTGAGGCGTGCAGTCAATTACCTGTATATCAGGCGGAGACAAGCACAAATCCAATAATTTATCTGTAAAAGAATATGGCAAAAAAAGATCCTACGGATTTGTCGGTGGAAGATAAGCTGAAGACACTCTATCAGCTTCAGACCACCTTGTCGGCTATCGACGAGAAAAGGGCGCTCAGAGGTGAGTTGCCTCTTGAAGTGGAAGACCTTGAAGACGAGATTGAAGGTCTGACAACACGTATCGAGAAGATTCAGAACGAGATTGACGAGTTTCAGCATGCTGTTGTCTCGAAGAAGGCAGAAATCCTTGAGGCACAGACATCATTGGCACGCTACAAGGCTCAGCTCGACGAGGTGAAGAACAATCGTGAGTATGACACACTGAGCAAGGAAATCGAGTTCCAGTCACTCGAAATTGAGCTCTGCAACAAAAAAATTCGCGAGGCTCAGAACCGTATCAACGAGAAGAACCTCGAAAAGAACCAAAGCACAGAACTGCTTGAGGACCGTCAGAAGGAACTCGAACTGAAGAAGAGCGAACTCGACGACATTATGGCTGAGACACGTGCGGAGGAAGAGCGCTTGAAGCTCAAGACCATCGAACTTGAGGCAAAGATTGAGCCTCGCCTGCTGCTGTCGTTCCAGCGCATACGCAAGAACGCACGCAATGGTCTTGGTATCGTTTATGTGCAGCGTGACGCTTGTGGCGGTTGCTTCAACAAGATTCCTCCCCAGCGCCAGTTGGACATCAAGATGCACAAGAAAATCATCGTTTGCGAATATTGTGGCCGTATCATGATCGACCCTGAATTGGCAGGCGTTAAGCTTGACAATACAGGAAAAGAGGAGAAGAAGCCTCGCAAGCGCGCCATTCGTCGTAAGAAAACTGAAGAGGAATAGGATAAAATAGACCGAAGAGGAATAGAATAATAACATTGGGGATGTGGGCATTTAGCCTTCATCCCCAATTTCATTCTTAACCTCATTCACAATGGTATTACAATAGGTTTATGTAAGTAAATTTTGATAATCGGGAATATCATCAAGAAATAAATATTTTTGATTGTCGTAATCCATTCGGCAACAGTAATGCTTAATACCGTTGCTCACCACTAAATAATCCACGTGCAGAAGCATATTATATATGGTTATCTGGTCGAAAACCTTCTGCGTGATGTTCACTGTAGGTGCCTTGTATTCGATAATCATACGCGGTTTGAGCGATCGGTCGTACAGCACACTGTCGCAACGCAGTTTCTTGTTGCCTATCGCAAGCTGGATCTCATTAGCCATAAGAGCCTGCGGATAGCCCTTATGCTCTATCAGATAATGAACAAAATGCTGCCTCACCCATTCCTCGGGAGTGAGTGCCACATATTTGCGCCTCAGTACGTCGAATATCGTCTGATGACTGTTCTCGTTTGCTATCTTTATGCCGTATTTTGGCAGATTGAGTTCGTTCATATATATAATAAGGTGTAAATAACGTATTCCAACTTGATTTTTCTTCTTTTTTATTTTGATATTTCATCCGTTTTAACTAACTTTGCACGGAAAAGGCAGGCATAAGCTGTTCTACGGCTGATTTCGCCTGCAAAGATAATAAATAATTCGCAAAAAATCAATGGCAGAGACAAAAAATGCTACTTTCGACAGTATAATGCACGACCTGAAGGCCCGTGAATACAAGCCCATCTATTATCTGATGGGTGATGAGCCGTTTTATATCGACAAGATTTCCGACTATATAGCCGAAAATGTGCTCACCCCCGAGGAGCGCGACTTCAACATGACAGTGATGTATGGGGCGGATGTCACCGGCAAGGATGTTGTCGAGGTGGCAAGGAGATACCCTATGATGGCTGAACATCAGGTGGTGATTGTTAAGGAGGCGCAAAAACTGAATGGTTTGGAGCCTCTGGAGAAATATGTCGAAAAACCGCTTGCTTCAACAATCCTTGTCTTCTGTCACAAATACGGCACTGCTGACAGAAGAAAAAAGGTGTTTTCGGAAATGGCAAAGGTGGGAGTAGTCTTTGAGAGCAAAAAACTCAGAGACCGAGATCTCGTGCCTTTCATAGGCAAGTATCTCCAGACGAGGGGAGCGAGCATCGACCCAAAGTCGGAGCAGATGATTGCCGACTCAATTGGAGCCGACCTTCACCGACTGACCAGCGAACTCGACAAGGTGCTTGTGGCTTTGCCTGAAAATGACAAAAGGGTGACTCCCGAAATTGTTGAAAAGCAAATTGGGGTGAGCAAGGACTTTAATGCCTTCGAGCTGCGCGATGCCATCGTAAACCGCAATGTGTATAAGGCAAATCAGATTTCAATTTATTTTGACAACAATCCAAAGGCTGGAAGTTTCTATCAAATTCTCCCAATGCTCTTTAATTACTTCCAAAATCTGATGATCGCCTTTTATTGTCCACAAAAAGCCAATCAGGAAGCTGTCGCAAAATGGCTCGATTTGAAAAATTCGTGGGCTGCCAAGGATTATATGACAGGGATGAGAAATTACTCAGGATTGAAGGTTATGCAGATAATTTCTAAAATTAGAGAAATAGACGCCAAAAGTAAGGGCTTGGATAACCCTAATACACCCTCTGGAGAGCTCATGAAGGAGTTAATTTTCTTTATTCTTCACTGAAAAAACACCTATTTTGGTGCTATTTTTATCTAGAACATGTGCTCCGCTGGAGCACTTTTTTTATGCCCTTTTCTATCATTATCAACGTGTTAGCCCTGATTTTACCCTCTCAAAACTCGCGTATTTTTGAATTCTCAGAGGCTCGTCGGTAATATTCGAGAAACGCATTTTCACGCCTGTTTTTGCCTTCTTCCCCATCACCCGAATTTAGTATTAAGACTTGTTTGCATTTAGTTTTTCGTATTTAGGTTTATAAATCGATGTCTGCCTATTGCTTTGTTGAGGTTTGATTTTGTAAATATACAAATCTAAACAGTACCTGAATCTTTGTAAATGTTGATTTGAAAATCACAACATTTAGATATTAAATCGCAAACGCATATATATTCACTTGGTATTTAGAGATGATAAACACTTAAACCCCAACGATTTAAACGCAAATATCCCAAAAATAAACAATAAAATCATAGTCTATACAATCTATAGTATGCATATTTTCCGTAAATATGGGCAATATTACTGATTTAGTGAATTATATCCCAGTGATTTAGCTAAAAACATTAAAGTAAATAAACGTGGCAATTTATATTTCAATATTCATATTTGTAAATTCATACTCCATCTATATACAAAACACTATCTTAGCTTCTAAATTCAAAAATTAAAATCAAAAGTTTAAAAATCTAAATTTTCTTTAGAATATTTGCGTGTTCCATTTTTTATGTTTACCTTTGTAAACGCAAAGAAAAAACGACGAAAAGTCACACAACATAACATTATAAGACAATGAAAGATAGAATTAAGCAAATCATGGATGCCCAGCAGATGAGTCAGCAGTCATTTGCTGCCTTCCTCGACATCTCTCCTGCTACACTCAGCAGCATCTTCACTGGAAGGACCAAACCCACCCTCTCGACCGTCGAGGCTCTAAAAAAGAAATTTCCTAACATCAATACAGATTGGCTGATGTTTGGTTCAGGAAGTATGTTTTCCGATGCCAAAGATTCCAATTCTGATACTGCCTCACCTACTCCAGGTGTGGAGGCAGGAATGCTCGATTTTGGTTTTAACGATAATACTGTCGTTGCAGATGGACAAAATAATGATCCAGCGAGAGCGTCTGAAATCAATAGTGTAAGAAATACACCTCGCGAAATGCCAAAAACGGAGATAAAATATATTGACAGACCGCAGAGGCATGTAGTGGAAATAAAGGTGTATTATGACGACTTCACCTACGAGAGCTTCTATCCTGCCCCAAAGAAATAAATTGGTGCAAAAGTGATAAAAAGTTCGATTTCGTTTGGTAAAGTCTCCAATTTACAGTAACTTTGCAGCTGAAAACGAAAACAAGTATATAAAAATGAAGAAATACGTGCTCGACTTGGAAGTGAAAAGTGTGGAGCGCATCAACGAAAAGTATTCGTTGTTGCGTCTTACCCACGAAGAGATTCTTCCTGAGATGGTGCCAGGACAATTTGTGGAAGTGAGAGTCGATGGCTCCCAGTCCACATTCCTGCGCCGTCCCATTTCCATTAACTTTGTAGATAGAGAAGCCAATGAACTATGGCTTTTGGTAGCAGCAATAGGCGACGGAACGCGCCATATCGTGAGCGTAAAGCAGGGAGACACGCTTAATTGTGTGTTGCCCCTCGGTCGCGGTTTTACCATGCCCCAGAAGGCGATCGACAAGGTGTTGCTCGTAGGAGGAGGCGTTGGTGTGGCTCCGCTGTTGTTTATGGGTGCTGAGATGAAGCGCCGTGGCATCGAACCTACGTTCCTCTTAGGAGCACGCAAGGCTGCCGATTTGCTTGAGATGGAATTATTTAATAAGTACGGGCGCGTGTGCGTGACTACAGAAGATGGATCCGAAGGTGAGAAGGGATTCGTCACCAATCACTCGGTTCTTGACGAGCATTTCGACATGATAGCCACATGTGGTCCCAAACCGATGATGGTGAATGTGGCAAAGTATGCCGCAAAGGCAGGAGTGGAATGTGAGGCTTCGCTTGAGAATATGATGGCCTGCGGTGTTGGTGCTTGTCTGTGTTGTGTAGAAAAGACCACTGAGGGCAATCTGTGTGTTTGTAAGGAAGGACCGGTGTTTAATATTAAGAAACTGTTATGGCATCTCTAAACGTAAGAATAAATGATTTGCATCTGAAGAATCCGGTGATGACTGCATCGGGAACATTCGGATATGGACTTGAATTTGCCGATTTCGTTCCACTTGATGGTATCGGAGGCATTATAGTGAAGGGCACTACGCTAAAGCCTCGCGAGGGTAACGACTATCCGCGCATGGCTGAGACTCCGATGGGAATGCTCAACTGTGTAGGACTGCAAAACAAGGGCGTGGATTATTTCTGCGAGCATATCTATCCCGAGATTAAGGACATCGACACCAATATGATTGTTAATGTCAGCGGGTCGTCGCCCGAGGATTATGCCGAGTGTGCCGCCCGCATTGATGCTTTGGATAATATTCCAGCTATCGAGCTAAATATTTCCTGCCCTAATGTAAAGGATGGCGGTATGGCTTTTGGCGTGACATGTGCCGGAGCTGCAAGTGTGGTGAAGGCTGTTCGCCAGAGTTATCACAAGACACTTATTGTGAAACTCTCGCCCAATGTCACCGATATCACCGAGATTGCCCGTGCCGTAGAAGCTGAGGGAGCCGACAGTGTATCACTTATCAACACGTTGATGGGAACATCTATCGACATCGAGAAGCGCTGCCGCCGACTGAGTATTGGAACAGGAGGACTGAGTGGTCCTGCCGTCAAACCAGTTGCCGTGAGAATGGTATGGCAGGTGTCGAGGGCTGTGAAGATTCCTGTTATCGGTCTGGGTGGTATAATGACTGCCGAGGATGCCATTGAGTTTATGATGGCAGGTGCCACAGCTATTGAGATTGGAACAGCCAACTTTATCGACCCCACAGTGACAATCAAGGTGCGCGACGGCATTAATGCATGGCTCGATGCACATGGTTGCAAGTCGGTGGAAGAGATTATTGGAGTGGCGGAATAATCGCTTCGCGAAATTAAAGAATTATAAAATTAAAGAATTAAAGAACAAAATACATTATATATAAATATTATGAGCAACAAGTACATTGCCGTGAGCTATAAGCTCTACACGGTGGAAAATGGAGAGAGAGAATTCGTAGAGGAAGCAACAGCAGAGCGTCCTTTTCAGTTTTTAAGTGGATTTGGCGTTACTCTCGAGGAGTTTGAGAAGCAGATTGTAGGTCTTGAGGCTGGTGCCGACTTTGAGTTTGAGCTCGACAAGGACAAGGCATACGGCGATCGTGAGGCTGCACGCATCCTCGACCTCGAACGCGAGATGTTCTGCATCAACGGACATTTCGATCATGAGAATATCTTCAAGGATGCCATCGTGCCCTTGCAGAATGAGGATGGCAACCGTTTCTACGGACGTGTTCTTGAGATTACCGACGACAAGGTGAAGATGGACCTCAATCATCCTCTTTCGGGAAAGACCCTCTGCTTCTCGGGAAAGGTTCTTGAGAGTCGCGAGGCTACAAAGGACGAGATACAGGGCTTTATCAATCGCCTGAGCGGTGAGGGCTGCGGTTGCGGATGTGGTGACTGTGGAGGCGACTGCGATTGCGGAGGCGATCACTGCGACTGTGATGGCGATCACCACGATCATCACTGTGGATGCGGATGCCATTAAGAATGAAAGAATTAAAAGATTAAAGAATTAAAGTAATTAAAAGAATATAATATTAAAGGTATATTATGCGTAATACTTACGGTAATATCTTTACGCTCACATCGTTTGGCGAGAGTCATGGCGAGGCTGTGGGAGGAGTGGTTGACGGAATGCCTGCTGGCATAGATATCGACCTCGATTTCATACAGTCGGAACTCGACCGACGTCGTCCAGGACAGAGCGCAATAACCACAAGCCGCAAGGAGGCTGACAAAGTGGAACTGCTCAGTGGAGTCTTTGAGGGAAAATCCACAGGCTGTCCCATAGGCTTTGTCGTGCGCAACACCAATCAGCACTCTCAGGATTATGAGAACATGCGCAATGTGTTCCGTCCCTCGCATGCCGACTATACCTATACCTCCAAATATGGAGAGCGTGACCATAGGGGAGGCGGACGCTCGTCGGCTCGAATCACTATCTCGCGCTGTGTGGCAGGAGCCTTGGCTAAGTTGGCATTGCGCCAGATAGGAGTGAGTGTCACTGCATATACATCCCAGGTGGGCGACATCTCTATCGACCCCGACTATCGCAATCACGATTTCTCGAAGATAGAGACCAATGCCGTGCGTTGTCCTGATATTGAGGCTGCCGCAAAAATGGAAAAACTCATTGCCGAAGTGAAAGGGCAGGGCGACACCATCGGAGGCATCATCACTTGTGTGATAAAAGGTTGTCCCGTAGGACTCGGCGAACCGGAATTCGGCAAACTTCATGCTGCCCTTGGTTCAGCCATGCTTGGCATCAATGCCGTCAAGGGCTTTGAGTATGGAGCAGGATTTGCCTGTGTCAATCGTCGCGGTTCTGAACTCAATGATGTGTTTACCGAGGGATTCCACACCACTACCAACAATAGTGGTGGCATACAAGGCGGCATCAGTAATGGTGAGGATATATATTTCCGTGTAGCCTTCAAACCAGTGGCTACCTTACTGATGGAACAGCCTACAGTGGATAAGGATGGAAATCCCACAACGCTTACGGCTCGCGGACGTCACGACCCATGTGTATTGCCCCGTGCAGTGCCAATCGTCGAGGCTATGGCTGCTATGACGATATTGGATTATTACCTTCTGTCGAAAACAGTGAGAATGTAATGAAAACAATTAGAATGTAATAAATGATACAGGAATATCATTGATAGATGGTAAACAAATATTAAATATCACGCTACATTCTTAATTTTTTCATAAATTAACAAAATTAGCAAGAAATAGTTTGTTTAATTCAAATGTTCTTGCTACCTTTGCATCGATAAAGCTATCATCAAGGGGCTTGTGAAAGTCCCTGTGTAGAATTTAGTTAAGTCTAGTTTAGTTTTTGTGTTGGTTAGGGGTGGCTGTTTGGCTGCCCCTATTTTGTTTACTTAAAAGTTTAATTAGTGTATGATGAAAAAACTGTGTTTACTGATTTTTCTTGTCTGCGGCATTATGCCGTGTATGGCAATCGATTCGTCTGATAGCTTCGTGGGAGGCAGGACCGACTTCCGCGATGAAAGCATATATTTTGTTATTACCACCCGTTTTTATGATGGCGACCCAAGCAACAACTGGCAGTGCTGGGATAATCAGGACGCCAATGAGGGAGATCCTGCATGGCGAGGTGATTTCAAGGGATTGATAGACAAACTCGACTATATCAAGGCCCTTGGCTTTACTGCGGTGTGGATTACCCCTATTGTCCAGAATGCCTCGGGATATGACTATCATGGCTATCATGCTATGGATATGTCGCGTGTGGACAATCGCCTGATGTCTCATTCACGTGAGGATAACGACATCTCGGAGGATGTTGACTTCCAGCGGCTCATCGACGAGGCACATGCAAGGGGAATGAAGATAATACTCGACATCGTGCTCAATCACACTGGCAACTTCGGAGAGAATCGCCTTTGCCAATTGTTCCGTCGTGACACCGAGGCCAATCAGGCTACCATCGACAAGTGTATGATTCCTGTCACAAATGATATGACCGACGATTGGGGAAATGCTGGCAAACTGCCTGTCAATTATCTGCAACTCCCTGGCAGTGAGCAATATCAGGCTCGCCTTCATGAGATGAAGAACAACGACGGAGTAAATCACGACAGTCATAACTATTGGCACCACAAGGCCGACTTCAACTGGGATGACGACACGAGATGGTGGGGACAGATAGCAGGCGATTGTGTGGATCTCAACACCGAGAATCCTGTAGTATATAAATATGTACGCGAATGCTATGGCAACTTCATCAAGATGGGTGTTGACGGATTTCGTATCGACACATCAGGGCATATCGCCCGCTCCACCTTCAACAAGGTGTTTATCCCTTATTTTATGGCTCTTGGCGATGAATACAAGCACAAGCGCCTAAACGATTGTCCATTCTTTATCTTCGGAGAGATATGTGCCCGTTTTCAAGGCTCTGTCACATATCGTGGTCTTCCACCGCTTTCCCCGTATTTCTATACATGGCAGTCGGATGAAGCATTGCTTGCCAAATGGAACGATGAACCCTCATATTGGGACAATGTTGTGATAGGGGCTCAGACGTCAGCCTCGGAGATTGACAATCAGCGGCTCGCCGAGGAAGAATATGCCGCCAACAAGAGTGAGTCGTCTCAGCCAAAGTCGAGTAATGCGTGGCTCAATGGCAATGACTATCATACTCCCGACTATAGTCTTTCCTCGGGATTCAACGTGATAGACTTCCCTGTGCACTATAGTTTTAATTCAGTGGGAAACGTATGGGGACTCTTCGACAGCGATGACTTCTACAACGACGCCACATATAATGTGGTGTATGTAGATTCCCACGATTATTCCCCAGGACCGAATGATGGCATACGATTTAACGGTGGCACCGACCAATGGGCTGAAAATCTCGATCTCATGTTCACCTTCCGTGGCATCCCATGTCTCTACTATGGCAGTGAGGTGGAGTTCCGCAAGGGAGTGAAGATAGACAATGGAGCCAACGGACCGCTCAACGACACTGGTCGTGCATATTTTGGAGGATATATCAAGGGCAGTGTCACACCTGTGGGATTCGGACAATACACCGATGCCACTGGTAATATCGCTACTACATTGAGTCGTCCGCTTTCGATGCATATCGCCCGTCTCTCTCAGATACGCCAGCAGATACCAGCCTTGCGCAAAGGTCAATACAGTAAGAAAGGTTGCTCTTCGCAAGGCGGCTATGCCTTCAAGCGTCGCTATGTGTCAGAGGGTATCGACAGTTATGCACTTGTGACAATATCCGCGGGAGCCACATTTACAGATGTTCTCAATGGCAGATATGTGGATGTAGTGAGTGGCGATGTGAAGGAAGTGACCGATGGAAAGTTGATTACTCGCTCATTCTCGGGCAAGGGGCAGATGGCAGTGTATGTGCTTAATGGCAAGGGGAAGATAGGTAATGATGGTCCGTATCTCTTCGACCAGACGCCAGCCTCGTTGCCCACTCTCGCCTATGATGGCACCCAAGAGGAAAAATCGTCAAACAATGGTTCGGGCGAAGGCACGACACCATCAGTCGGTATTGACGACTTGGAAGTATATGTTCCCTCGATCTCCTCTTCTGATGAGCGCAGTATATTCTATGAGTCATCCGCAGAATGCGCAGGAGTGAGGATATGGGTGTGGAACAGTGATTTCGGATTCACAGGCAGCAATTGGGATGCTCGTCCCTCAATGCAGTTGATGGGCAAGACCTCCGACGGCACTCGCAAGATATTCAAGTGGACATACGAGGGTGGGGAAGAGTCGATGCCCACCGGACTGATCTTCCAGGAGTATGGAGGCAGTCAGACTGCCGACCTTGTGTATGTCAACAACGGATATTACGTAGGTAGCAGTTATGATCATACTGTTGACAACGTCTCGTCCATCTCTTCTGTGATTATCGACGCCAAGTCGCCATCTGCCATATATACGATAGGTGGCAGAAAGGTGTCTTCACGTAGTAGTGCACGTGGAATATTGTGTGGAAAAGGATATAAAATCATTAAATAAAAGGAGGTTAGTATTATGGACAGTTTATTAGGAAAAATTAAAGCGCATTTCGTCATCATGCAGGACATGGAAGACGAACAGGAGATAGTTAAGCAGATCACCAGTGGCATTAGTTTCCGTGGTGCCAATCTTTGGGTACTCATCTTTGCTATTTTCATCGCTTCGCTTGGATTGAATGTCAATTCCACGGCAGTGATTATCGGAGCCATGTTGATATCCCCGCTCATGGGTCCTATCATTGGTATGGGATTGGCTATGGGTATCAACGATCTCAACCTTATGCGTCGTGCAGTGAAGAATTTCGGTGTGGCCACGCTTATCAGTGTCCTCACGGCAATGGTGTATTTCCTCATCACCCCTCTGGGTGAGGCACAGTCGGAATTGCTTGCGCGCACGTCGCCCACTATCTACGACGTACTCATTGCCACCTTTGGTGGAGCAGCCGGCATTCTTGCTCTCTGCACCAAGGGCAAGGGAAATGTCATCCCTGGTGTGGCCATTGCCACAGCCCTCATGCCACCGTTGTGTACTGCCGGATATGGTCTTGCCACTGGGCATTTCCTGTATTTTCTCGGTGCGTTCTATCTCTTCTTCATCAACACGGTGTTCATCAGTCTTGCCACCTATGCCGGTGTTCGTCTGATGCATTTCCACCGTCTTGAATTCCAAAATCCCGCATTAGCCAAGAAGGCGCAGCGTATTGTTGCCGGAATAGCTATCGTCACGATGATTCCTGCCACGATAATGACTATTGGTATTGTGAGGCGCAGTATCTTCGACAACAAGATGAATTCATTTGTCAAGACCGAACTTTCTCAACCAGGAACTCAGGTACTCTCGAGTAGTATTGACGAGGATAAGCAAGTATTGAATATCGTGGCAGTGGGAAGGGCTATTTCCGATTCAGCAGAGGCAGCAGCCAAGAAGCGCATGGAGCAGTATGGTTTGGGCAAATATTCGCTCAACATCATTCAGGGTGAAGGTTCGGATAGTATCTTTATGCTCAATAATCAACTCAAGCAGATAAGCAGCAATCATGATGTAGAGCGCAAGAAACTTGTCGAGATGTCGGCTGAGATAGGAGAGCTCAACAAGTTGCTTGATTCCTATACTCGTTATGAGTATCTCACTCAGGAGGTGTCGGGAGAGCTCAAGGCTCTATATCCCCAAGTTCGCACCATCAGTATCTCTCGTGTAGCGCAGTCTGGTCGTGACACCAAGGATATTAAGCGTTTCATAGCTGCAATAGTGTCGTTGGATGACAAGGCTCGCATGTCTCCCGCCGACAAGGTCAAGCTCCACGATTGGCTTCAGGCGAGAATCAAGGCCGACAGCCTTGTTGTGGTGTATTGACTGGGGGATGCTCATCTTCTGTAGGGTCTTACCTCGTGTAAGACCGTCTATGCGGAGCTTTTGAGTGTGACGCTATTTGGGGCGGTCTTACACGAGGTAAGACCCTACAGCGGACGTTTTCAATATAAGTTGATTCTTTACTTGATATAGTTGAGTTTGATTATATAACAAAAAGGACAGGGTTTTTCGCCCTGTCCTTTTTTCATATCGCCCTTTCAGGCTTTCCAATAACTTGAAAGTGTGTTCTTATCTCAGAATATACTTCTTGTTGTTCTTGATAACAAATCCCTTGTTTGCCTTCATACCAGCGAGATTGTATGCAGGAGCATTCTCGATGTCAGCATTTACTCTGTCGATAGCAGTGGGAACAGTCTGAGTAACAGTAATTCCCTGTGGGTCTTCAACATATACTATGGTCACTGTAGTGTTGTCTTCGGCAACAGTCACTTCGTAATTATTTGAGGGATAATTAATAGTCCATGATCCGTCTGCTCTGACTTTGAATGAATATGTGCCAGCAGCCACTCCTGTAATTGTTGCAGTCCAAGTTCCTTCGGGAGATTCTGTCATAGTGATATCATTATTCCAGTCATCTTCCCAACCACAAACTCCGTATGTATGCTTAATTTCGACAGGTGCTTCATCTGAAGTCTGTGAAACTACAATTTCTTTAGTGGATTCAGTAAAAACAATTGTTACTGTCGAGTTGTTAGCTTTAACTTCATATACATAGTCCTTTTCAGGATATGCATAATCCCATGCTCCATCTGCTCTCACTTTGAATGAATATGTGCCAGCAGCTACTCCTGTAATTTCAGCAGTCCAAGTTCCTTCGGGGGATTCTGTCATAGCAATATCGTTATTCCAGTCTCCACCCCAACCGCATACACCGTATGTGTGGTTGTCCTGTGCATTTGCCGTCAATACCATGCATATTGACATAAGCATTAAAGTAAAAAGTTTTTTCATACGCTTTAAATTTTAAATTGTTATTGTTAATAAATGATTTATGGTGCAAAGATAATAATATATATAATAAGATGTATATGAAAAGACGGAAAAAATATAATAATTTTGCGCAATCGATTGCACATAAAACATAAGGGATGAAACCTCATGATATTGAGGAATCATCCCTTCTTAGACTGGTGAATTGGGTAACTTTTTTGAGCCTCTTGTCGGATTCGAACCAACGACCCCGAGATTACAAATCACGTGCTCTGGCCAACTGAGCTAAAGAGGCGGGTGGGCAAGCTACTTACATCGCGCCGCTACAACCAACTACCTTTGCTACGTTCCCGTCCTGGAGGATTCGAAGGGAGCTGGCCGTGTAAGACTTGCCCGTCTTAGCT
>OBLI01001245.1_pt1 | contig 25273 bp, 20 predicted proteins | sample 1519701 | NCBI WGS metagenome assembly OBLI01 (sample SAMEA3663005, study PRJEB22513) | pig gut metagenome | biome: pig gut; feature: pig-associated habitat; material: faeces | place: France | collected 2012
CTCTCATCTGTAATCGACTCAACCCTCGGTATGAGATGCAGGCTGTATGGTTATCAATACAGCGAAATCATCCGTTGGATTTTATCCGACCGTTTCTCGCCATGGCATTGACCGAGCAAGCTCGTCACTACTCATCTGGCGTTGGGAAAACGCTGGCTGTGCCTTCGTTTTCCCCGCCATGGCATTGACTGAGCAAGCTCGTCACTACTCATCCGGCGTTGGGAAAACGTTCATCGTCTTGAGCTCTATACCGTCGGGGGCGAGCGTTATGAGGCGCCTCTTGTACAAATCGCCTACAGCACGCTTGAAGACTTTCTTGCTGACATGGAACTCTCTGTATATCGCCTCAGCGTCAGACTTGTCGGTGAAGGGACAATAGCCGTCATGCTCAAAGAGATACTCATGAAGCCGCTCTGAGAAATCAAGCGTCTGGGCGCGACCATGCTTCTGCAGTGCGATATCCACCTTGCCGTCGGGACGGACGGCGCTGACATAGCCCCTCAGACGGTCGCCGCCATGCAACTCGCGGAATATCTGACTGTCGTAGACAAGTCCCTGATACTGGTTGTCGACAATGACCTTGAAGCCGAGGTCTGTCTTCTGCCATACGAGTATGTCAACCTCATCGCCTGCCTTATACGGCGGACGCTCCTTTGAGAGATAGTGCTCTATCTTTGCAGAGGCAACGATGCGGTATGTCTCCTCGTCAAGATGTATGTGCACCATGTACGCGCGCCCTTTCTCCATCCTGCGCTTCTGCTCACGGAAGGGGCAGAAGACATCCTTCATGAGCCCCCAGTCAAGGAATGCCCCGAACTCATTCACCCATGCCACCGTGAGGAAGGCGAAATCGCCGACCATGGCCAGCGGACGCTCTGTGGTAGCCACAGGGCGCTCGTCCTGGTCGAGATATATGAAGACGTCTATCTCGTCGCCTATGCGTGTCCCCTTGGGGACATAACGGTTAGGCAGGAGGACATCGCCCGTAGGGCCTCCGTCAAGATATAGTCCGAAGTCTGCCTTTCTCACCACTTTCATGTGGTTCATCTTTCCTAAAGATAGTCTCATGCTGTCTGTTCTGTCTCTGTTATGGTGTTCTCTCTGTCCTTCTCGCTGCTCTCCTCTCGGTCCTCCTCTCTGCTCTCCTCTTGGTTTTCTTCCCCTTCGGCCGCGGTCTCTACTACGGGCATATCTTGGGGTGTGTCCGCTGCCTGTGGCTGCTCACAGTCGGTGACTATCTGTCCGTCACGCATGTGTATGGTGCGGTCGGTCAGGGCCGCCAGCGTCTCGTCGTGGGTGACGATGACGAATGTCTGCCCGAGCTTGTCGCGCAGGTTGAAGAAGAGGCTGTGCAGCTCTGTCTTGTTCTTCGTGTCGAGCGAACCTGACGGCTCGTCGGCGAGTATGACATCGGGGTCGTTGACGAGGGCTCTCGCCACGGCGACACGTTGCTTCTCGCCTCCTGACAGCTCTGCCGGCTTATGGTCACGGCGGTCCTCAAGCCCCATAAGCTCCAGGAGATGGAGCGCACGCTCCTTGGCCTGACGGCGGGGTGTGCCTGCTATGAGGGCGGGTATCATGACATTCTCAAGGGCTGAGAACTCTGGCAGCAGCTGGTGGAACTGGAACACGAAGCCTATATGGCGGTTACGGAAATCGGCCAGCTTGCGCTGTGACAGCCGTGTTATGTCCTGGCCGCCGAATGTCACCGAACCGCTGTCGGCTCTGTCCAGGGAGCCTATTATCTGCAGGAGTGTTGTCTTGCCGGCTCCTGAGGGCCCGACAATGCTTACGACCTCGCCTTTCTCTATGGTGAGGTCTATGCCTTTGAGCACCTCGAGCGAGCCGAAGCTCTTCTTTATATCTCTAATCTGTATCATGTCTATATTTGTTCTGGATGGGAGGGGGAGTTCTGCTATTTATCTGTGGCATGTGTCACTGTGCCCCGCCAGTGTTCTCCTTGGCGGCCGGCGCTGACGACAACACCGCTTGGAGCTGTGCCGCGATGTGCTGATAGACTGGCGATGTGACGTAAGTGACATTCTTCTTCATCATCGACGTGATGCTCTCGAGCGAGTTGGCATAGCATGACAGCTCGTTGTTCATCTGCACACGGTGGACTGCCTGGCGGTGGATTTCCTCCTCACGCTCCCTGACGAGATAGGAGCAGACACAGTCGACAACGGGGACGACGACTTTCTCGAAGAGGTGGTGGCCATGGAGATAGAGGTATGTTGTCTCAGGTGTCACGCCGAGCTCTATAAGGCTGCTCTCCACTCTTGGTATCGTGGCCGCTATGTCGGGGTGGCTCTTGCGCAGCAGGGATAGCCTGTTCTTCACCTTATGGCCCACCCGCTCCAGAATATTGTCTATATTGTAGAGCGAGGGCTTTGCAATGGATATGACCTTGTCCATGTCTGTTATGGTCATGGCGTCAAAGCGGTCGGCACGGTACAGAGCCACTGACCAGCAGAAGAGTGGCCATACGGTGACGGAATACACGCGCATGAACATCTCGAAGTCAAAGACACGGTGGTCATTGAGCGTCACCATGACACAGACATTATGCAGCCCCGCGGCATAACACTGGAGATTCTCTATTGAATAGGCGAATGTATGGAAGACATAGGGTGTATGGAGCAGTGTCCTCGATGCCTCTGTGGCTCCCTGCATGAGATAGTCGTAGTCGGCGTCGACACAGGCTATCATGTCACGCCCGGTATTAGACAGGATGCTCTCTATGGCCGACCGTTTGCCACGCCCTATCACCTTCTTCCCTGTGCGCTCCTTGGTAGGGAGCATTATCTCGAAATAGCGTGATGAATCTTCAAACTGTCCCAGCACAGTACGCCAGAAGAGGACATCATCGTAGCTCTCGACATAGGCCACGATGCGTCGTCGCGCTTTCTGTGACCGCAGGGCGTTTGCGGCGGTCATGTATCGTGATGAGATATGCTGTGTGAGTTTCATCGCTCGTAGAGAGGGATATTATGCCATGCCGATGGAAGAGGGCACAGCATGGATGGTCAGAGGAAAAGGAGGGGATAGTAGGAGAAGGGGTGGGAAGGTTGCCGGAGAAGGAGGGAGGTTGACTTTGAGGAAGGGGAAGGCTGCCTTAGAGGGAGGGTGGGAGGAGGTTATGCCACTGCCTGTCTGTCGAGGTCAGAGTGTTATATCCGTCACCTCTGTCACCTTGTCCATCCATCCGTTCATGATAATTGCCGGGGAGTGTGTGCTGAGGATTATCTGCACCTTCGGATTCAGCCTGCGTATTTTCTCTATAAGTGTCTGCTGCCACTCCATATGGAGCGACACCTCAGGCTCGTCCATGAACAGTGTCGTGCTGTTACCATCCTCGAGCATCACGGTCATGAGGATGACAAGGAGCTGTTTCTCACCGCTTGACAGCAGGTGAAGATGTAGCGGCTCGTCCCACTGGCAGAGCTCTACACGCTTGGCATCACGGACTATCGTCTTGCTCGTGGCGCTGAACATCTCGTCGACAATATCGCAGAATGTCGCCCACCGCTCGCCATGCTCATAATTCTCGACTCGCTCCTGCAGGGCCTCAAGGTTCTCGTCGAACTCGCTTCTTACATCGGGTGTCGTGATGACATCATAGCGCAGCAGCTCGGCATCGTCAGGATAGACCCTTATTGTGATGCCGTCCTCTCCGTTACTGTCGAGGCGTCTCACTCCGCTTGCCATACGGCGGAGTATGGTGCTCTTGCCTATACCGTTAGTGCCGCTAAGCACATTGACCTCGGGGTCGAGCTTCCACAAGATATGCTTACGCCCGCGCCATAGCTCTGCAATCTCCACTTCACGTATGTAATCAGCGTATTTTTTCATCTCTGTTGTGATTTATTTTCGCAAATATAGTCATTTTCCATGAAATGTTTGTAAATTTGCACTGATTTTTAACATTGTTTGGTCGTTCTGAATCTGCTGCCATGCATGTGGTCCTATCAGGCCAGAAAGCCACAGCATGACGCATACGACACACACTCACGGCTTTATACCCCATACTGGTTTCCCTACGATATTACGGGCAAGCCTGACAGGGGGGTATATCCGGCCGGACGGCACAGGCACATAACAACCCATCAAGGACTGATGAAAAAACACAGTAACCCAATAATTGCCCACCTCTCCATGTTCATGGCATGCGCTTTCTGGGGGCTTATGGCTCCTCTCGGGAAAGACGCCATGACGCATGGCATAGACGGCATGGACATGGTAGCGTTCCGCGTTGCAGGCGGAGCAATTCTGTTCTGGCTGACATCATTATTTGTCAGACACGAGCACGTACCGGTGAGAGACATAATGGGATTTGCAGGCGCAGGATTCCTCGGCATCGTCACGAACCAGTGTCTCTACACTCTCGGGCTGTCCATAACATCGCCCGTCAACGCGAGCATCGTGACGACATCAATGCCTATCTTCGCGATGATACTGTCGGCGCTGATACTCAAGGAGCCTATCACGGGGAAGAAGGCATGCGGTGTCCTCATGGGATGCTCCGGGGCTCTTATCCTCATCCTGACAAGCGCGGCGGCTGTCAGCGACAAGGTAGGAGACATACGCGGCGACCTGCTGTGTCTTGGGGCACAATTCTCTTTCGCCCTGTACCTCTCGCTGTTCAACCCTCTGATAAAGCGCTACACAGTCTTCACCACAAACAAGTGGATGTTCCTGTGGGCATCTGTATTCATAATACCCCTCTCCATGGGACATATAATGGAGACTGACTGGCACCGGGTCCCGGAGAAGACTTGGTGGGAGGCGGCGTATGTCGTGTTCTTCGGCACATACGTGGGATATATCCTGACGATGATAGGCCAGCGCACACTGCGCCCCACAGTAGTGTCGGTATACAATTACGTACAGCCTATTGTCTCTGTGACAGCCTCACTCATACTCGGCATCGCCCTGCTGAAATGGTCGCAGGCGCTCGCCGTGGCGCTTGTCTTCTCAGGTGTATGGCTCGTCACAAAATCGAGGGCAAGGGCTGACAACCTGCCAGAGAACCATACAGACGGCAGCACACGGACACAGACACCAAATGGCAGCGACAGCACAACCCATTAACACCATCAGCCTGACAACAAGAAACCTAATGCAGACTCCAAGATGGAACAGTCATATTTATTGAATATATTTGCGCCTTGCTGCAGCACAAGCGGGCAGACAACCAACTGGCTGGGACTCAGTCTCTGCCCAGCTGGTCTGGCCGATGCGTTCCCGATAACCGACCCGACACTGATATTCTTTGTCGTATTGCTCATAATACTTCTGGCTCCTATCATCATGGGCAAGCTCCGCATTCCTCATATCATAGGCATGGTCCTCGCCGGTGTGCTTGTGGGCAAATACGGTCTGAGCATCCTTGTGCGCGACGATTCTTTTGAGCTCTTCGGGAAAGTGGGACTGTACTATATCATGTTCCTCGCCGGCCTGGAGATGGACATGGAGGGCCTGAAGAAGAATATGCGGCGTGTATGCATCTTCGGCATACTGTCGTTCGCAGCGCCGTTTGCCCTTACATATTTCACGTCGGCCTACTGTCTTGGCTACCGCCCCATGTCGGCTCTGCTGTTATCGTGCATAATGTCGGCCTGTACGCTCATCGCCTACCCTATCGTCGGACGCTATGGCCTGCAGCGCCACCGCACCGTCACACTGTCCGTCGGTGCCTCCATGCTCTCCCTCCTCCTCTCCCTTATAATACTCGCCGCCATCTCCGGCGCTTTCTACGGCAACGGGACGAGCATATCATTCTGGATTCTCTTCATCCTGAAATTCTCCGCCTACTGCCTCGTGATGGCAGTCCTCATACGCCGTCTGACACGCTGGTTTCTCCACAGGTATTCAGACGCTGTCATGCAGTTCATCTTTGTCCTGAGCCTCCTCTTCCTCTCTGCCGCCCTGTCGTCGCTGATTGGCCTTGAGGGGATATTCGGGGCATTCTTCTCCGGACTTGTCCTCAACCGCTTCATCCCTTCCGTCTCTCCGCTGATGAACCGTATAGAGTTCACCGGCAACGCCCTCTTCATCCCTTATTTCCTTATTGGAGTAGGCATGCTCATCAATGTCGGTGTGCTCTTTGAGGGCGGCAACATACTCCTCGTGGTAGCCATAATGGTCATCTTCGGCACTCTTGGCAAAGCCATTGCAGCCTATGCCTCCTGCCTGGCTTTCAAGCTGCCATGGTCATCAGGCCACCTGATGTTCGGACTGACCTCAGCCCATGCCGCCGGAGCCATAGCCATGGTCATGGTGGGCATGCAGATGGAGGTGGAGCCAGGAGTGTACCTGATGGACAACACCGCGCTTAACGGTGTCGTCATGATGATTCTCTTCACATGTGTCATAAGTACCATCGTGACTGAGCAGTCATCAAAGAAGATTCTCATACAGTCACGCACAGAGTCGAAGAATGAGCGCCATGAGGGCGACGACGAGAAGATTCTTATACCTGTGAAGTATCCTGAGACCTGCGACACGCTGCTCTCTCTCGGCATAATGATGAGGAACAGGCGTCTCAACCGTGGTCTCGTGGCCCTCAATGTCGTCTATGACGATGACGACGCGGCCTACAACCAGCGCTGCGGCCATGAGCTTCTCGAACACGTGACGAAGACAGCCGCCGCGGCCGATGTGCGCGTCCAGACACAGGTGAGGCTGGCCACAAACATAGCCAACGGCATCACTCACGCATTCAAGGAGTACGATGCGTCAGAGATAATCATGGGCCTGCACATACACAAGGAGGTGACGACACGCTTCTGGGGCGAGTTCGCGCAGAGTCTTTTCAACGGACTCAACCGCCAGATTATCATCGCGCGCTGTGTACAGCCTCTCGCCACACTGCGCCGCCTTCAGGTCGCCGTGCCGTCAAGGGCAGAATACGAGCCCGGCTTCACACGATGGCTGGAACGTCTGGCACGCCTCGCAGGTAATCTCGACTGCCGGATAACATTCAACGGGCGTGGAGAGACACTGACAGCAATAACAGAGTACCTGACAGCGAAACACACCAATGTCCGCGCCGACTATGTCCGCATGGACCACTGGAACCACCTCCCCACGCTTGCCACAGAGATTGGCGACGAGGACATGTTTGTCGTCGTGACAGCCCGCAAAGGCACAGTGTCATACAAAAGCGCAATGGACCGCCTCCCTGACGAGCTGTCGAAATATTTCAAGGGACGCAACACGATGATTATCTTCCCCGACCAGTATGGGAAGGCGGACATAATGACATTCACCACAGCACAGCACACAGAGCAGATGTCTGCTTACGAGGAGCTGCGCGAGATATTACGCAAGATTTTCTGAGACATGCAGCATAGCCTGCACATGGCTCCACATAGCTCCTCGCTGACTCCTCGCTGACCGGAAAGACAGCCCCAAAGAAGGGTCTCAGTGGGTAAATAATAACATTTTTGAAAAATAATCACCAAAAAACTTGCAGGATTCAGAAAAAGTGAGTACCTTTGCACACGCAAATCAGAAATGACACTTTCTGACACCGTCAAAGAGACGACGGGCGCTTAGCTCAGTTGGTTCAGAGCGTCTGCCTTACAAGCAGAGGGTCGGGGGTTCGAATCCCTCAGCGCCCACAAGGGGTGTTCCCCGTGATTCCTTCGGGAGTTGCGGGGATTTTTTATGCCCATAACTCAACAAACATATACAGGAAACCGTGGGTCAGCGGACAATCTCGGGTAGACGGACATTATACAATGTGCAGGCAGCGCAGCCATGGATATGGGACAAGAGGATATGGACTGACGCCAACCATCAATAGCAGATAGAGAGACTGGGGCACGCATTCTATATCAAACAAATGGCAGAAACAGCCTGCGGAGCCCTTCTTTCAGGGCATCAGCATACCCCACTAATTCACCTACCTCCTTAACCTGATACACCAAAGAAGCCTCCTCGTGTCATGATGCATTTTGACACGAGGAGGCTTCTTCTCGTTATTTATGGCTCCTTAAGGACGTTTGAATATAGCTATCCACAGAAAGGATATCAGCCCTCGACAGGTGCCGGCCTGTCCTGGAAACTGTTCTTTCTCAGCACGAACTTGTCTGTCAGGTAGTTCTTACGCACTATAGGGTCGGCAGCCAGCTCCTCTGGTGTACCCTGGAAGAGGATGCGCCCCTCGAAGAGAAGATAAGCCCTGTCAGTAATGGCGAGAGTCTCCTGCACATTATGGTCGGTTATAAGGATGCCTATGTTGCGGTATTTCAGATGCCATACGACCTCCTGAATCTCCTCCACCGCGATAGGGTCCACTCCGGCGAAAGGCTCGTCGAGCATGATGAACTTAGGCTCTATAGCAAGACAGCGGGCTATCTCACAGCGTCGTCTCTCACCTCCTGAGAGTCTGTCACCAAGATTCTTTCTAACCTTCTGCAGGGAGAACTCCCTGATGAGCGACTCCAGTTTCTCAAGCTGATAATCGCGTGGCTTGCCTGTCATCTCGAGCACAGAGAGGATGTTATCCTCAACAGACATCTTGCGGAAGACGCTTGCCTCCTGTGGAAGATAGCCTATGCCCAGTCGTGCTCTCTTATAAACCGGCAACTTTGTTATCTCCTCTTTTCCGAGGTAAATGTGTCCACCATTAGGCACGACGAGCCCTGTCGTCATATAGAACGATGTTGTCTTTCCTGCACCATTAGGTCCGAGAAGCCCGACAATCTCGCCTTGCTTCACATCGAAGGCGACATCATTCACAACCGTGCGTTTGCCATAGCGTTTTACGAGGCCCTCTGCCCTTAGCACAAGTCCATCGTCTGACAGTCCCACATGTGTTCCAGCGCCGTCTGTGGCCGACTGGCCTTCAGGCAGAGACTCAGCTACAGACTCAGCAGCAGGCACAGCTATAGATTTAGCAACGGGCACAGCTATAGACTCAGCAACGGGCTCAGCTATAGACTCAGCAACGGGCTCAGCTATAGACTCAGCAGCAGGCTCTGTTGTCACGCCCATCCCGTCGGGTATATTGTTGGTTATCTGTTCTTCCATGATGATGAGTGATTATTTCATATACCAGTTTCCAGCGCGCTCTACCATGGGCACACAGACCACCTCGCTCACCTTGTCCTTGTATTCTATGACGAGAAAAGCCTCTGCTGTATGGTTTGCCGTGTCTGCCTTACATTTCGAGAGGGTTATCGACGAGATGCCCTTATGGTCGTCATTCTGCTGCTTCATGAACATGGCGGCGTTTGCCTCCATCTGCTCACGGTAGTCTGCGGGAATGGAGTCCGCCCTGTCCATGCCAGCCACGAAGTCGGCATAGTTGCCATTTATGAGATGTGTGTAGTACGCCTCGGCAGTCTTTCCCGCACGCTCCTGTATGGCCTCGATGTCATTGCTGTCAGTGCAGCATGCCAGGGAGAGTACGGCAGCGAGGATTATGGTGAGTGTCTTGTGGTTCATCATTTCTGTCTTACGAAGACATTTATCGGGCATCCGTTCATGTCCCAGTTGTCGCGTATCTTGTTCTCGAGGAATCTCTTGTATGGCTCTTTGACATACTGTGGCAGGTTGGCATAGAACACGAATGAGGGTATCTGTGTGTCCGGCAGTTGTGCACAGTATTTTATCTTTATGAACTTTCCCTTTATCGATGGCGGCGGGAAAGCCTCTATGAGTGGCAGCATGACCTCATTGAGCTTCTTTGTGCCTATGCGGGCCTTGCGGTTCTCATAAACTTTCTGGGCTATCTCAAGCACTTTGAATATCCTCTGTTTCGTGACAGCCGACGCGAAGATGATAGGGAAGTCAACGAACGGAGCCATTCGCTCGCGTATGACATTCTCGAAATGCTTTATCGCCACCTGCGACTTGTCCTCGACTATGTCCCATTTGTTCACGACGACGACAAGCGACTTGTTGTTCTTCTGTATCAGCTGGAAGATGTTCATGTCCTGCGCCTCTATGCCACGTGTGGCGTCAATCATGAGTATGCAGACGTCTGAGTTCTCAATGGCGCGTATGGAGCGCATGACAGAATAGAACTCGAGATCTTCTGTCACCTTGTTCTTGCGGCGTATTCCAGCCGTGTCTACGAGATAGAAGTTGAATCCGAACTTGTCATACCGGGTGTAGATGGAGTCGCGCGTTGTGCCGGCTATCTCGGTCACTATGTTGCGGTCCTCGCCTATGAAGGCGTTTATTATGCTCGATTTGCCGGCGTTAGGGCGTCCGACAACGGCGAATCGTGGTATGTCGAGTGCCTCCTCCTTCTCTGTGTTGGGGAGTTTCTCTACGATGAGGTCGAGCAGGTCGCCTGTGCCCGAGCCTGTCGCGGCGGATATGGTATAAGGCTCTCCGAGACCGAGGCTGTAGAACTCTGAGGCATAGTAGTTGTCCTCATTGTTGTCGGCCTTGTTTGCCACGAGGATGACGGGGAGTTTCGTGCGCCGCAGTATCTGTGCCACATCGCCGTCCCAGTCTGTCACTCCGTTCTTCACATCCACGAGGAAGAGGACGAGGTCGGCCTCCTCTGTCGCGACGATTACCTGCTGGCGTATAGCATCCTCGAAGATATCGTCTGAATTGACTACCCATCCGCCGGTATCCACGACGGAGAACTCATGTCCACACCACTCGCACTTGCCGTACTGGCGGTCGCGTGTGGTGCCTGCCACATCGCTCACAATGGCGTGGCGGGTGTTGGTGAGTCGGTTGAAAAGGGTCGATTTTCCCACATTAGGGCGACCCACTATAGCTACTAAGTTTCCCATTTTTCATTTCCCGCTCCTTGCGGGTTCCAATTTTATGCTCAGCTGTCGATGAGCTGGGTTTATATTACTCTGGGTGTGGGCCGCCATCTTTGATGTCGTGTCATGCACATGGCGGCGCCTTTGTTGTTCTCTGTATTATGGCTTTCTGGGGTCATTCAGGGTTGTACCCGAATGAGTCCAGCTCACGCTCGTTTGAGCGCCAGTCCTTGTCTACCTTCACGAATGTCTCGAGATAGACATGCTTGTCGAAGAATTTCTCAAGCTGTTTCCTCGCCTCGGTGTTCACTTTCTTTATCGCCACGCCCTGGTGTCCGATGATGATTCCCTTCTGCGACTCCCGCTCGACATATATCACAGCCTGGATGTTTATCTGCTTCTGTGTCTCCTTGAACGCCTCACACCTTACCTCCACAGCATAGGGTATCTCCTTGTCATAGAAGAGGAGTATCTTCTCGCGGATAATCTCTGAGACGAAGAATCGTGCCGGTTTGTCCGTCAGCTGGTCCTTGTCGAAATATGGTGGGGAGTCCGGGAGGAGGTCATAGATGCGTTTCAGCAGAAGGTCGACCCCGAACTTGTTTTTAGCGGATATAGGCAGTATCTCCGCATTAGGCAGCAGTGCGTGCCATCTCTCGACAATCTCGCCCAACTGTTTTGTGGGGTTTGCGTTGTCTTTGCCCAGCTCGTCAATCTTGTTCACGAGCAGCAGCACGGGTATCGTCTGCTTCGCCACCTTGTCAAGGAAGTCACGGTTCTTCTCCGGATTCTCTATGACATCGGTCACATAGAGCAGCACATCGGCGTCAGTCAATGCCGACTCTGAGAAGGCGAGCATAGACTCCTGGAGCTTATAATTGGGTTTCAGGACTCCGGGTGTGTCAGAGAATACTATCTGCATGTCCGGTGTGTTCACTATGCCCATAATCCTGTGGCGTGTCGTCTGTGCCTTGAATGTAGCAATAGAAATACGCTCACCAACCAGTTGGTTCATGAGCGTACTCTTACCTACGTTGGGATTGCCAACGATATTTACAAATCCTGCTTTGTGGTTTGTCATAATGGAGGGTGTTGTCGTTAGTGAGCCGAATAATATGACGCTGTCATTCCCGCTCTCTTATTCTGCATTGTATCCCCACTTGAGGAGGAGGGCTCCATGTACGAAACCTGCTCCGAAGGCTGTGAGGATGACATTGTCGCCCTTCTTCAGCTTCTTCTCGAAGTCCCAGAGAGCGAGAGCTATCGAGGCGGCGGATGTGTTTCCGTAATGCTCGATATTGACCATCACTTTCTCCATAGGTATGTTGAGACGCTTCACCACGGCCTCTATGATACGGAGGTTTGCCTCGTGGGGTATCACCCAGTTGACATCCTCTGACGTGAGGTTGTTACGCTTCATTATCTCCTCGACATCATCCGACATGCTTGTCACAGCATAGCGGAAGACGGTACGTCCCTCCTGGTATATGTAGTGCATGCGGTGGTCTACTGTATAACGTGACGATGGGCATACCGAGCCGCCGGCCTTCATATGGAGATAAGGCAGGCCTATGCCGTTTGTGCGCAGGAAAGAGTCCTGGAAACCGACTCCCTCCTCTGTTGTAGCCTCAAGCATGACGGCTGCTGCACCATCGCCGAAGAGGACACATGTCTGGCGGTCCTGGTAGTCGACGATAGACGACATCTTCTCGGCAGCGATGACCATGACACGCTTATAGCGTCCGCTCTCTATGAATGTGCTTGCCATATCCACGGTATAGAGGAATCCGCAGCATGCGCAGGAGACATCGAATCCATGGGCATTTGTAAGTCCGAGCTTACCTATCACGATTGACGCGTTTGAGGGGAAACGGTAGTCGGATGTTGTTGTGGCGCAGATTACGCAGTCGATAGTCTGTGGGTCGACGCCTGTCTTCTGTATGAGCTGCTTGGCTGCCTTACGTGCGAGATAGCTTGAACCAAGGCCTTCCTCTTTAAGTATGCGACGCTCTTTAATACCCACACGGGTTGTTATCCACTCATCATTGGTGTCGACCATACGTGCAAGTTCCTCGTTAGTGAGTATGTACTCAGGAACATATCCGCCGACACCTGTTATTACAGCTTTAACTTTTTCCATTTAAATTTTGAAAGAAAGAAGGTCAAAAAAACAAGAAAGCGGGCATCAGACTGACATATTATGGCCTGATATCCCGTATTCTTGTTTCTCTCGTAAGATATTACTCAGCGATTTCCTTTTCGATGGCTATCTTGCCACGATACATACCACATGTTGGGCATACTGTGTGATAAACGTAGTATGAGCCGCAGTTAGGGCATACAGCAAGTGTAGGTGCTACTGCCTTGTCGTGTGTACGACGCTTGAGTGTACGAGTCTTTGACTGTCTTCTTTTAGGATGTGCCATTTTATTCTTGTATTTTTAGTTTTTGTTATCAATTTCTGTATTATCCTGGTCTGCCTGCTGCAGTTTAGCCAGTGCGCTCCAGCGAGGGTCTACAGTCTTTGTCTCTGTCTCATCGTCACTTCGGGTGGCGCTATGCTCTGAGAGCACGTTGATCATCGCAGGGTTGCATTTTCCAGGTGCATGCACATGCTTGACGGGCAGATTAAGCACTATAGTCTCATAGACTACCCATGCGAGGTCGACAACGGGGTCGTCGTCGGTCACGACAATGAGGTCATCGTCTTCTGAGCGCTCATTGCCCAGCTTCACTGTGAGGCGGTGGCTGACATCCACAGGATGGTCCATAGGGTCGAGACAGCGGTCGCACGGTATCTGGACAATGCCGGTAGCATGGAAACTGATGTCGGAGAAGTGGATGGTCTTGCGTATAAACACGTCCACGTGCACGTCGCCCCGCATAATTTCCTCGCTCTCAAGGGACACAAAATAATCGTCGCCGAGACTGACGGCCACGGTCGATTCTCCCTCCACGAGGGACTTTATATCTATCTTGAGGTCTTCTATACTACACATTTCGGAGTGCAAAATTACTAAATTATTAAATAATACAGATGAAGTGGTAAGCGTAGTTATATATTTTTAACGTTTGAATACTTCTTTTATATCACTCACCCACATATTGCATTCAGGCAAGCTCAACAAAAGCGAAAAGCAGGCCAACAAATAGCCCTGCTGAATCCCGTATATATAATACGGCACGCGAGGTGGACGCAGAAGCGTATAGGACAGGCCAAACGCTTGGCGGAGTCTCCTCCCCCACTCCCTCCTCAAATATTGAATGTTACTGACCGAAAAAACAACGGACGAGTCACAACAAGTCAACCGGACAGCCAATGTGGCAACAGCAGAATATTCGGCAGAGACAACTTTCAAAGAACAGGCCTCGGCTGCGCGCGACTGGCAGAATCAGCAGAAAGATGCATGCGGCATACCCGGATGATACTTTCTCCAATGCCACAGAGAGAGTTTCTCGGCAGAATAAGGATGCAGGCGGATGTGGACAGCGAAATTCACGATTTATGGCTCACAATATCTAAACATCTGTGTATCTGGGCTTTGCGACAAGCATCGCGACAAAAGGCATTTTGGCGCGGAATAAAAGGTAGCGAATGGGGCGTCGACAGATATTGAATGGGAGGCTGACAGATAGTGAATGAGAGGGCAAAAGGTATAATATGGACACAAGGGGCGGTGGTGTGGGCGGCGACGGCCATGACACAGAATGGGGAGAACGGACGACGAAGACGAGCTGAAAGGTTATCTTTTGGAAGAAACAACGCCTTCAGTCGACACCTGCCTATTCATCGAGTAATCACATTCCCGTTCTTTTTGACGAACGGGCAGCCAAAATCTCACCTCTCCGTATGCTGGCAGAATAATAACAAAAGAGCATGACGATGACACTCACCTCACACTCCATGCCCGCAGACAGGCGTAAACCACCAAGGCACAAGAAGGCGAGTGGCAGACGGGAAGATTGCCGGATGCAGCAGGAACAGCCGGAAGACGAGAAGCGCGAGGCCCATAATGGCAAAACGCGGGACGGGCCATACCACACTAACCGATGGTATGACCCGTCCCGCGATATTATTGTCTCAGTTATTGTCTTGTATTATCAGCCATGCCGGCATTCATCGTCCGGCAGACATAAAGTATTCTTCCTGACAATCCAGGCATGGATTGAAGCCAGCCCACAGCCAGCCTGCCGCATTATGAGCAGCGCAGAATCTGTCCTGCCTTTATGCGCTTTGACTTCGAGATACGGTTCATGCGGCATATCTCCTGCACAGACATTCCGTATTTCTTAGCTATGGATGCGAGGGTCTCACCCTTCCTCACCTTATGATAGCGTGTCTCTGCCGCGATGGTCTTCACAGCCTCTGTGGCTGCAAGCTCTGCCTCTCCTGTCACCTGCTCACGTGTATATCCGCCGTTGCCGACCTTTCCTCTGAGTCTGTTAGCCTCAGCCGACTCATCCTTGTATGTATTGCTACGGAACATATAGGAATCGGCCACGACATCCTGATTGCGGAAATCGAAGAGTATGGCTGGGTTTATGGCTACACCGCAGATGCGTGTCTCGAAGTGGAGGTGAGAGCCTGTGCTTCGCCCGGTGTTTCCACCGAGGCCAATCACATCGCCTGCACGCACTGTCTCGTTCTCGTCGACGAGAGGTTTGGAGAGGTGGGCGTAGATTGTCTCCAGCCCGTTATTATGACGTATGACGACATAGTGTCCGTATCCGGCAGCCTCGTATTTCACCATGCGCACCTTACCAGAGAAAGCCGAGCGTATAGTGTCGCCGATATACACTTTGAGGTCGATGCCTTTATGCTGGCGGCCCCAGCGCGCCCCGAAATTAGAGGTCACGACGCGTGATGGTGTCGGCATGCAGTAGTGTCTTAGGTCGACGAGGAAAGAGTCTGGGAGTTGAGTGGCCTTGTGGGCATAGACATTGTTCCAGTCTTCATAGAGGTCCTGGGCGGGCGATGCTGCCTGCTCACGGTGGATAAGGTCTTTCAGAGCGAGAGTATCAACAGCTTTCATCTTGCGGTCAACGGGGGCTTGACGCGCTATCATATCCTGAGCGAGTGCAGGGGATACGGCAATAATTAGTGTGACGACTGTGAATAATACTCTTTTCAATATACTAAAATGCATCGGTTTCTCGTTTGGTTTTACATAAAAGTCATAAAGGAGAGACATCAACGTCTCCTGCGCCCTTGAATAGTGATAGAGAAACGACTTACATAAATAAACAAATGGTTGCCCTGTGAAGTTGTTTTTCCATCCGCACTCAAGCACGTTTGATGCAAAATTAGCAAAAATTATTGACATTCTTGACACTAAGCAATACGCAAAGGTCTATTTTAATTGTATTTAACACATTAGGTGTAATTATTAAGATTTTATTACGTTAACTTCTGAATGTCAGAGTCATACGCAATGGGACGGCCGCAAACGCACCGGGAGAGGTATATGCTGGGGCTTTCTGGCGATATGGAAATGTGGTTTTCCGGGGCAGACCGGCCACCCTTTTCCCGCAAAACCGGAGGGGCATGAGGCGGGCGGGGCGGCATGAGTCAGCTTATGGCGCCCCAGTTTATGTCGTTTCGTCTCAGCTGTCTGAGTCTCTGCCACAGGCAGGCATACTCTGGCTTGTCGGCGTCGGGGTCGTTGTCTATGACATATTGCGCTGTATCACGCGCCAGCTGTACGAGCTGTCCGTCGCGTGCGATATTGGCTATCTTGAGGTCGAAGGCCATTCCTGACTGCTGTGTCCCCTCGAGGTCGCCGGGTCCACGGAGCTTGAGGTCGGCCTCGGCAATGCGGAATCCGTCGTTCGTCTCGCACATGATGTCGAGGCGCTTCCTTGTCTCTGCCGTCAGCTTGTGTGATGATACGAGTATGCAGTATGACTGGTTGGCACCGCGCCCGACACGTCCACGTAGCTGGTGGAGCTGTGAGAGGCCGAAGCGCTGGGCCTCCATGATGACCATGACAGAGGCGTTGGGGACATTGACTCCCACTTCTATCACCGTCGTGGCGACAAGAATCTGTGTCTCGCCAGATACGAACCGCTGCATCTCCTCCTCTTTCTCGGCAGCCTTCATGCGCCCGTGGACTTTGCTCAGCCTCATGTCGGGGAACACTTTGCAGAGCATCTCATAGCCCTGCTCGAGGTCCTTGAGGTCCATTTTCTCGCTCTCCTGTATTAGCGGATAGACTATATATACCTGTCTGCCAAGCTCTATCTGCTTCCGTATGCTGGCATAGAGCGAGACCATATTGTCGTCATAGCGGTGGAGAGTCTGTATTGGCTTGCGTCCGGGGGGCAGCTCGTCGATGACCGACACGTCAAGGTCGCCGTATAGGGTCATGGCGAGTGTGCGCGGGATTGGTGTCGCCGTCATGACGAGAATGTGCGGCAGAGTGTTCCCTGCCGTGTGTACAGTGGCTTCACCGCCAGGCTGTGGTGCGGTCTCCTGCTGTGCCGTCCTCAGCGTGTTCTTCCGCCAGAGGCGCGCACGCTGCTCTACCCCGAAGCGGTGTTGCTCGTCTATGACCGCGAGACCGAGGCGATGGAAGACGACCGTATCCTCGATGACAGCGTGTGTGCCGACGACGATGTCCACGGTACCGTCGGCGAGTCCCTCAAGCACACGCGCCCGTCGTTTCCCCTTTACGATGCCTGTCAGCAGCTCCACCCTTATGTCCATGCCGTCAAGAAAGCGTGTGATGGTCTCAAGATGCTGCTCGGCGAGAATCTCTGTCGGGGCCATGATGGCAGTCTGATAGCCGTTGCCGATGGCTATGAGCATGGTGAGGAGGGCCACAAGGGTCTTCCCCGAACCGACATCGCCCTGCAGGAGACGGTTCATCTGGCGGCCGGAGCACATATCGTTGTATATCTCCCTGACGACACGCTTCTGTGCCCCGGTAAGCTCGAAGGTGAGTTTCTGCTCGTAGAAGGTATGGAAGGGCTCGCCGACACGTGACATCTGGCACCCTCTGAAGCGCTGTCGGCGCTCGTGCATATACCTTATTATATTCAGCTGGACATAGAAGAGCTCCTCGAACTTGAGTCTCATCTGCGCCTTCTGCATCTCGTCGTTGTTGTGGGGATAGTGTATCCACCTCAGCGCGTCGTCACGGCTTGCCATGTGGTTAGGCCTCACTATGAAGTCAGGGAGGGTCTCGGGGAGTGGCGGCATCTTGGAGACGAGGGTCTTGGTGAGGCGCTCCATGCCCCTTGATGTCAGTCCGCTGTTCTTCATCCGCTCTGTCGTCATGTAGTGAGGCTGCAGGCCCATCTCAGAGATGACAAGGGTCTTGGCGTCGTCAATGTCGGGATGTGAGAACTGGTAACGGCCGTTAAATATTGCAGGTTTGCCGAACACGATGTACTCTGTGTGGAGATTGAGGTTCTTATAGGCATACTCCCCAGCCTTGAACCATACGAGATCGACGAATCCGGTGCCGTCAGAGAAATGTGCGACATAGCGCTTTGAGCGGCGCCCGGTATCATATATATCCCACGACTTTATATATCCGCATATCTGTACATAGGGCATCTCTCCCTCCATCTGGCATATCCTGTAGACGCGGCTGCGGTCGACATATTTATAAGGATAATACTCCAGGAGGCCGGCATAGGTCTCTATGCCAAGCTCTTTGGCGAGGACGGCCTTCTTCTTAGGCCCCACGCCGGGGAGGTATGTTATGTCTTGTGAGAGGAAATCCATGGTTGTCGTGGTGGTTATCTTTAACGGTTCATCATAGGCACACTAACCTTCCATACGCCCAAATGCGGCGTATGGAAGGCGTGGGATGGGGCTATATGGCTCTTGGAGACAGCCTCCTGAAGAATGCCCCTACCCTTCTGCCGCTGCACGATGCCCTGGCAGCGTATGGGGGACACTCCCGGAAGAGGCTCCGAAGGGATATGTATCAGGCCTTGGACATGAGGTGGTTATACATCATTCCCTCCCTGATGGCGTCGGTTGTGGCCTTGCCACACAGCATCTCACAGAGTGTGTAGGCATAGGGGAATGTGGCTGCAGGGCCCTCACCCGTTATGACATTGCCGTCGACAGTGACAAGCTCTGCCGTGTATGTGGCACCGTCAAGATGGTCCTCGAAGCCTGGATAACATGTACAGCGCTTGCCTTTCGATATGCCGAGCGAGCCGAATATCATCGGCCCCGCGCAGATGGCAGACACCAGACGGCCAGACTCATACTGGCTCTTTATAGCCTCACGGACAAGCGGGTGGTTGCAGAGATTCTCCGCACCAGGTATTCCGCCGGGTATCATGAGCAGGTCTGCATCGCTGACATCTATATCCTCAATGAGGCTGTCTGCAATGACCGTGACGCCATGGGCTGAGGTGACAGAAAGAGAGCCTGTCGTGGAGACAAGCTGGATATCAACGCCTGCACGGCGGAGGATATCGACAGGAATCAGCATCTCGACTTCCTCTGAGCCGTTGCTGATGAATTCATATACTTTTGCCATAGGTTAATAATGGTTTGTTTATGGTTATTCTCTGTTCTGAGGGACATTCTGACATGGAGCCGGGCTGTGCTCCGGGATAACGAAGATGCGGATTATGGCTCAGCATTCTCCTTTGAACCAGACACCCACAACCTGAAGGAAGTGAGGGGAGAATTTATGAGTCTCAAGAGCGCAAGGAGCTGTCAGCTGAGCGGGCGGGAGCCACGCAGCCCCCGACAACGGGACACTGATGGAGCTGTGGCAGGGGGCAGGGCGAACGATGCGGAACGCCTTGGGGTCAAGCTCATGGAAGCGGCTCGCTCCGTTATGCTGATGCAAAAATACTATTTTTTTCTGTATATACAAAGTCTTTACATACGTTTTTTCGTGACTATGCAATCTGTAGCGCTTCCATTATGACCTCTGAATCCTGCAAGACGGAGGCATGGTGACGATTGGAAACAGAAGAAAGGAGTGGTCTTCCTGCATGAAAGAAGTGATAGCCGCAATGCCACAAACACGCAATTATCTCTTGGCTGCGCCCTCGTTTACTCGCCATAGCATAGCACCAGCAAGCTTGGCTTCCGCCTTCCTCTGTCACGACTCGGGATAGCTCGAGCAAGCTCGGCTCTCCTCTCGCTGCTCTATCGGTTGGTCTCTGCTCATCTGGCTTAACAAAAACGTTGGCTGCGCCTTCGTTTACTCGCCATGGCATAGCCCAAGCAAGCTTGGTCTCTGCTCATCTGGCTTAACAAAAACGTTCATTTTTTCTTTTTTCTGAATTAAAAGCATTAATTTTGCAGCCTGAAAACAACAATACGGACTATTGTCACAACACATGACCAAGAAGCTACGATTCGCCATCTTTGGCAATGAATACCAGCGCCGCAAGTCGGCCTCAGCCCAGCAACTCCTTGAATGCCTTTCCCGTCGCCAGGCGGTGGTATACATCGAGGAGGGATTCTGCCGTTTCCTCAGCGAGAGCCAGCATGTCAAGGCAGACATAGCAGGGACGTTCAGGGACCTCGACTTCGATATCGACTATGTCATATCGATGGGTGGCGACGGCACTCTGCTGAAGGCTGCCAGCAAGGTTGGAGCACGCAGTGTGCCCATCATAGGCATTAACATGGGGCGGCTGGGATACCTTGCTGATGTGCCTGCCACAGACATCGAGGAGGCAATAGAGAGGCTGTACAGTGGCGACTATGTGACAGAGAACCACAGTGTAATAGAGGCAACGGCGATGAGAGGGAGCCTCAGCGGATGCCCAAGGGCTCTGAACGATATCGCTGTGCTGAAGCAGGACAACGCATCGATGATAACAATCCACGCCAGGATAGACGGCAAGGAGCTGATAACATACCAGGCCGACGGGCTCATCATATCCACACCGACAGGCTCGACAGCCTACTCTCTCTCAAACGGTGGCCCCATAATCATGCCCGCGACAGATGTCCTGTGCCTGACACCAGTGGCCCCACACAGTCTCAGCGTCCGACCGATAGTTGTACCGGCAAAGGCTGAGATAACACTGACAGTGGAGAGCCGCTCACACAATTACCTCGTCGCCATTGACGGCAGGTCAGAGAAACTGCCCGAGAGGACAACACTGCGCATAAGGAGAGCACCCTACGAGGTGAAGATAGTGAAGCGGCACGGAGGAGGCTACATCACAACCCTCAGAGGGAAAATGATGTGGGGAGCTGACGCGAGATAATCCTGACCATAGCAAACAGTAACCATAGACCTCATCAGCGCATGAAGAGAATCACCCAGAAATCCATACCGTCAATAATATGCTGGCTGTGGAACGTGGCAAAGGGAAACAGGCTGCAGACAACGCTCAACGCCATCATCGGCATTCTCGATGTCACGATATCGCTGCTGACAGTCTATGCCATGCGCCATGCCATAGACGTAGCGGCACACGATGTGGAGGGCGACCTGATATGGGCAATATGCTTCATAGGGATAATAACGATAGCCGACTTCTCGCTAATCATATCAAGCATATGGGTAAGAAGCATACTCGGAATAAAGGCGCAGAACAGAATGCAGCAGCGCATGATAGAGCGCGTCATACGCTCTGAATGGCAGTCGAAGGCAACACACCACAGCGGTGACATAATGAACAGGCTGGAAGGCGATGTGGGGACTGTCGTCGGATTCCTCACTGAGACTCTGCCAAGCGCTCTGTCCACCCTGTTACTCTTCACCGGCGCGTTCGTCTATCTCTATTCCATGGACAGCATGCTCGCCCTCATCACGATAGCAATCGTCCCGCTCTGCATTGTCATGAGCAAATTCTACGTCCGGAAAATGAGGAAACTGAACCGCATTGTGCGCGATTCTGACTCCCAGATACAGTCTGTCATGCAGGACATCGTGCAGCACATGCTCGTCATAAAGACACTTGAGAGCGACAAGCTGATGGTCTCCAGGCTCAAGAGCTCACAACAGGAGCTGCACGACAACATCGTCCGGCGGACAATATTCTCCGTAATGTCAAACCTCACGGTGAATCTCGGATTCAGCATATCATACTTGTTCACATTCGCATGGAGCGCTTTCCGCCTCTCAGCAGGGACACTGACATTCGGCGGGATGACAGCCTTCCTTCAGCTCGTCAGCCGTATACAGGGGCCAGCAAGAAGCCTTGCCAAACTCATACCAAGCAGCGTGGCAGTGCTGACAGCGGCCGAGAGACTGATGGAGCTTGAGGATATACCCGAGGAGAAGGATGGCGACGCCATAGAGATTGAGGCGCCATGCGAGATAAAGCTTGAGAATGTCTCTTTCAGATATGAAAACGACAGCCCCCTCGTCTTCGACAACTTCTCATATACCTTCCCAGCGGCGACAGCGACAGCTGTGGTGGGAGAGACAGGCGCTGGCAAGACCACTCTGATACGTCTGCTGCTCGCACTGTCACACCCGACAGAAGGCAGGGTGACAATAGCCTCAGCCAAACACCCTGAGAGGTGCGATGTGATGACACATCTTCACCGCTGCAACTTTGTCTATGTCCCTCAAGGCAACACACTGATGAGCGGCACGATACGCGAGAACCTGCTCTTAGGGAAACCAGAGGCAACAGAAGAGCAGATAACAGAGGCTCTCCACCAGAGCTGTGCAGACTTCGTGATGTCACTGCCCGACGGACTTGACACAATGTGCTCAGAGCAGGGAGGAGGTCTGTCAGAAGGACAGGCACAACGCATAGCAATAGCGAGAGCCCTGCTGAGAGACCGCCCCATCATGCTTTTCGACGAGGCGACAGCAGCTCTCGACCCGGAGACAGAGCGCCAGCTGCTGCAGAATATAATGCAGACAAAACAGAAAACAATCATCTTTATCACCCACCGCATGGCCGTATGCGACTACTGCCAGAATGTCCTGCACATAAAAGGCGAAGGTGAAGGACAATAACATGGACAACAAAAGGACAATAACAAGCACACACCCGACACCGCCACCCGAGGCCACACCGTGAGGCCACACCGCAAGGTAGACACCAACAAAAGCAAGAATATTCTAGTCATTCTAGATAATTCCGCAGGGAGACAGAGACACCCCTGCGGGCAAAACAAATCATTAATGTCAAACAACAAATCAATCAAATGGAAGCGCTTCACGCGCTCTTCCTATGCAGTGTTCAACAGTCTGCACAAAGAAGTTGCCATCGGAGTCCTCTCTGCGGCAATGCTCCAGAGTGCCGGATTCTTAGCCAAGGCCAATGCCGCCACATCTCCTGTCAGAGGATATGCTATGGCTGAACCATTGTCCGGGCAGGGAGATGATATTGCAGACTCGTTGTGCATCGCGCTCGGCGACGTTGAGGTCGTCGGCACACGCGTGCCTCTCATGGAGAGCCAGGCAGCGCGAATGGTCACTGTACTGCAGGCGGCGGACATTGCCACTGCGGCGGTACACAGTATCAATGACCTTTTGGAGTATGCTGTCGGCATAGATGTCAGACAGCGTGGAGAGATGGGTGTGCAGACGGATATTGCCGTCAGAGGAGGCACATTCGACCAGGTCACTCTCCTTATAAATGGCGTGAACATATCATCGCCACACACTGGCCACCTATCGGCAGACTTCCCCTTCTCGCCCGACGACATAGAGCGCATAGAGGTTATGGAAGGGCCAGCGGCAAGAGTGTTCGGGACATCAGCGTTCACAGGCGTTGTGAACATTGTGACAAAAGACGCCACAAGCGACGAAAAAGACTCGTCAGGCATTACAAGCCCAGTAAACACAACTCTTCATCTGCGCGGCGGCGCATACGGATATGGAGGCGGTGACATACGCCTCGGCATGAGACATGCTGCCGGGAAAGAAGGACAGATGTCTCACTCCTTGTCTGGAGGATACTCACGTAGCGACGGAGCAACCTCCAACTCATTCTACAGCAACACCCATCTTTTCTATAACGGACGCTATGATGCCCCTAACATCACTGTTCAGGGACAGGCGGGATACAGCTACAAACCATATGGAGCGAACACCTTCTACGGACTTGCATCGACCGACCAGTGGGAGAGCAACGAGCGCTTCATGGCATCACTGCGTGCTGAGACAACTGCCGGCGGACTGCACATAGCACCACAGGCCTACTGGAACCGCTGGCTCGACCATTACCAGTGGCACCGCAATGTGTCACCCGGCGGCGAGAATTTCCATCTCGTCGATGTCTACGGTCTCGGCCTGAACTCATGGTTTGAAACCGCTTTGGGCAAGACATCGTTCGGAATAGAGATGCGCTCTGAGGCTATATGGTCGACTAATCTCGGCAAAGCGCTTGAAGAGGACATGTACAGAGACATCGTTGGGCATGACGCCACATCAGAGAGACAATATACAAAACATGACCAGCGGACAAACATCTCTGCATTCCTCGAGCATAACATAATCCTTGACGACTGGACATTTTCGCTTGGTGTGCTTGCCAACCACAACACTGGGCTCGACGGCAAGTGGAGACTTTACCCGGGAATAGACATCAGCTACCGCCCTACAGACATCGTGAAGCTTTTCGCGTCATGGAACATGGCTCTGCGCATGCCTACTTTCACCGACCTTTACTATAGCGGCACGAATATCCAAGGCTCAAGCAACCTGATGCCCGAGAAGACAAACGATGTGTCGGTAGGCACACGTATACGCCCACAGGGATGGGACATCTCGGCACAGGCATTCTACTCACACAAGTCGGACATGATAGACTGGGTGGTATATACCGACGAGACTGTCGACGAGACCGGCACACCTACCGACCCCAAGACATGGATATACCGCTCCGGCAACTTCACTCTCGACAACTGGGGCATAGAGCTCCAGACAGCTTTCATGCCACGCGAGAAATACGGAGAGTCATTCCCTCTGCGCCGCATATCGGCAAGCTACGCATGGATAACCGAGGACATGGAGCATGTACGCGCTGTGACTCTCTCAAAATATGCGCAGGAGTACCTGAGGCATAAAGTCGTCGTGCAGGCCGACGGAAGGATATGGAACCGTCTGAACCTCTCTCTCTCATGGCGATGGCAGGAGCGCACAGGAACAGGCAACTCTCCCTATGCCCTGCTCGACGGACGCCTGTCATGGGACGACAAGGGATGGTCAGCATACATCGACTGCTCTAACATCCTCGACAAGGAGTATTATGACTACAGCATAGTGCGCCAGCCGGGACGATGGATAAAAGGCGGTGTGATACTGCGTCTGTAGAACAGTAGCAGGTAGAAAACGCCGAGGCGGGGACTTGTGGCACTATACCGGCCAGTGAAGGCTGGCATACCACAAGTCCCCGCTATGGATTCTTAAGAAGGGTCTTTCGCCAGGCGTTATGACTCTGCCCGTCGCAGCCGATAATCCCGGAGGAATATCGTGCGAATGAGCGCAAACAGTGATACAAGGAAAGAGTCAGCCCCCCCATTTGCCATACTCTCCGCAGCTATCAATCGTGCTTACAACTCTTAGCCCGTATTTTATCTATCGTGGCAATCTCTACAACCGAGAATCCGAACAAGAAGAGCCAGA
>OBLI01001246.1_pt1 | contig 25251 bp, 26 predicted proteins | sample 1519701 | NCBI WGS metagenome assembly OBLI01 (sample SAMEA3663005, study PRJEB22513) | pig gut metagenome | biome: pig gut; feature: pig-associated habitat; material: faeces | place: France | collected 2012
GCACAGGCCGGAGCAGTGAAAGCGCAGGCCGGGGCAGCCAAAGCACAGGCCGGAGCAGCGAAAGCACAGCCCGGAGCAGCGAAAGCACAGCCCGTGGCCGCACGGCAGGTGAAGCAACAGCCTATTATTCAATATAAGGAGCATAAGGTAAAGCGCAAAGAAACACTTTACAGCATAGCTCGGACGTATGACATCACCGTGGACGAACTGCTACAGGCCAATCCGCAGGTGGAAAAAGTCGACGGCAAGCTCAAGAAGGGCACTATCCTCCGCATACCCGTCAAAATCATTCCGCCACAGCCGGCCTACGTCGGCTTGGACACCATCCGCGTAGCCGTGGTGCTACCATTCAGCGGAAAGGGTGTGGAGAACGAGCGCAGCGTGGAGTTCTATCGCGGTATGTTGCTCGGCATCGACCAGCTGAAACAGACGGGGACGAACTTTGTGGTGTCGGCCTACAACGAGCCCGCCCCGGAGAAGAGCATTGCCGCACTGGCAGCACAGGTGATGCAGACGAAACCGCACGTAGTGGTGGGGCCGCTCTATCCATCGCACTTCACTGACCTCACAGCCTACTCCTCGAAACAGACGAAAGTGGCTATACCGTTCTCATCCAAGGTGCCGCAGGTGGCCTACCGCCCGGACCTGTTCCTACTCAACACGCCGGTCGGCTATGAGAGCACACTGTCCACAGAACTGGTGATGGCGAATTTCAAGAAAGATGTTTGCATGGTGTTTCTCAACAAAGTGAACGGAAACAAGCAGGAGTTTTGCGCCGAATTACAACAGAGTCTGACTGAAGGGGGCTATAAGGTGCTACAACTTCCGGCTTCGTCCACTCCGACACAACTGCAAGCTTCGCTCGCCGGCAAAGGGCCGTATTTGTTTATACCAAACGACACGGACGAATCACTGCTGAAACAGACGCTTTCTACCATCTCCCAGCTCAACACGCTCTGCCCGCAAACGGCATTCTCGCTGCTGGGCTACGACAAATGGCTCTCGCTGAGCGAAACGGTGCTCAAGAACCAGATGCACGCCGTCGACACGTACATCATCACCCCTAACTACTATTTTCCCTATACCAAGGCGGCCATGGACTTCCATGCGCTGTACCAACACTGGTTCAAGACGGAGCTGCTTGATTGCCAGCCGAAAATGGCTCCGTTAGGTTACGATTTCAGCATCGGTTTTCTCGGCAACATGGCCACTTACGGGCTCGACTTTGGCACGCAGCGTCCGCAGGAGGGCTCCGTGGCGGCACAGCCCAAGCTGCAGACCAACATGGTCTTCATGCCCGCTGCCAAAGGTGGCGGCTACGTGAGCCGAAGCCTGTGGCTCGTGCGCTTCAAGCCCGACATGAGCATCGTGAAAATATCTGCCAACTAACCTCTTTCCGCACTTCTTCTGATAATCCCTTATGAAACGCCTTCTCCGCCCCTCCCGGCTTTTGTTTCTCTTCCCACTTTTTCTCCTCTGCCTGCCGGCCTTTTCCCAAGTTGGCGAGCCGCGCAACGGTATCGCCGTAGGTTTTTCGGGAGGCGTGGTCCTGAACTCTGTCGGGTTCGACCCTACCATCAAACAGCAGATGCACATAGGTCCCACGCTCGGCGTGGTGGCGCGCTTCACGAGCGAGAAATATTTCAGCACCTACTGCGCGCTCCAAGTGGAGCTGAACTATGCACAGCTCGGCTGGAAAGAGAATGTGCTCGACGCGCAGTCACAGCCGCTGCCCGACCGTTACAGCCGCCACATGCACTACATCCAGCTGCCTGTGCTGGCACGCATGGCATGGGGAAAGGAGTATAAGGGATGGATGGGCTATTTCCTGGCAGGGCCACAACTGGGGTATTGCCTGGCGGAGTCGTCGGAACGCTCGGAGTTCACGCTCAACGGAAACGGCGACCCCGACCGCCCAAACGGTATGTTTGCACAATATGACATGGCGATGGACAAACGCTTTGACTACGGCATAACGGCCGGTGCAGGCGTAGAACTCTCTACCGCAGCCGGCCGCTTCTTGCTCGAAGGCCGCTATTATTACGGCCTCTCGGATATTTTCAACAATTCAAAGAAGGACGTCTTCGGACGCTCCAACAACGGAACCATCGTGGCGAAGATTACCTACTTGTTCGACATTCGGAAATAAAATATCCAAGTTTCACGAGTGTAAAGGTTATGAGGAATTAGGTTATGAGGTTATAAAGTTACTATTAGGAGTTTCCGCATAGCAGAAAAAAACTATACTCCAAAATTAACTTTATAACCTCATAACTCTGGGAGCAAAGCGACCCTAACCTAATAACCAATCAGTTTCGCAAGTTGCGAAAATTGAATAATATCCCCCTTCTATTTCTCCAACAAGTCCGGACGCAAACGCTTGGTCCGTTCAAGACTTTGCGCCAATTCCCATTCCTTGATTTTCGCATCGTGACCCGAAAGCAGGATTTCGGGCACCTTCCAGCCTTTGTAGTCAGCCGGGCGGGTATAAACCGGTGCTGCCAGCAGGTTGTCCTGGAACGAGTCGCTCAACGCGCTCTGCTCGTCGGAGAGCACACCGGGAATGAGGCGGACAATGGCATCGCTCATCACCGCTGCGGGCAGCTCTCCCCCTGTCAGCACATAGTCGCCCACGCTTACCTCCTTGGTAATCAGGTGCTCGCGGATGCGATAGTCAATGCCCTTATAGTGGCCGCAGAGAATAATCAAGTTCTTCTTCAATGACAGTTCGTTGGCCATGGGCTGGTCGAACTGTTCGCCGTCGGGCGAGGTGAAAATGACCTCATCGTAATCGCGCTCCGCCTTCAGCGCACTGATGCAGGCATCGATGGGTTGGCACTGCATCACCATGCCCGCGAAACCACCGAAAGGATAATCGTCCACACGGCGGTGCTTGTCGGTTGTGTAGTCGCGCAGATTGTGCAAATGAATTTCCGCCAGCCCCTTCTTCTGGGCACGGGCCAGGATGGACGTGTGTACAAAGCCTTCGAGCATTTCGGGCAACACGGTGATGATGTCTATTCTCATGAAAAGCAGTTTTTACGTTTTTTAGAGGCGCAAAAGTACAAAATAAATGACTGCGTAACTTAATTTTGCCTCGCAAATCCCCTTTTACTACTTATCATGAACGAAACCGAACGCATTCTTCAACTCCGCGCAGAACTGCACCAACATAACCAAAACTACTACGTACACCATGCACCCACCATATCCGACCAGGCGTTTGACGCGCTGATGGACGAGCTGATGGCACTGGAAAAGAAGCATCCGGAAATGGCTGACCCCAACTCGCCCAGCGTACGGGTGGGGAGCGACATCAGCCAGGATTTCGTGCAGGTGGCACACCAACGTCCCATGCTCTCGCTGGGCAACACCTACTCACGGGGCGAGGTGGAAGCCTTCTTCAACCGCGTACGCGAGGGCCTGGACGGTGAGCCGTTTGAAATTTGCTGCGAACTGAAATTCGACGGGCTGAGCATCTCGCTCATCTATGAGCACCACCGGCTAGTGAGAGCCGTGACGCGCGGCGACGGCACGCAGGGCGACGATGTCACCGCCAATGTGAAAACCATACGCACCATTCCGCTCACCCTGCCGGCAGAATGTCCCTGTCCGGAGGAGTTTGAAATCAGAGGAGAGGTGCTGATGCCGTGGCAGAGCTTCGAGAAGCTGAACGCAGAACGCGAGGCACGCGAAGAACAGCTCTTTGCCAACCCGCGCAACGCCGCCTCGGGCACACTGAAGAGCAAGAACTCGGCTATCGTGGCCAAACGCAGACTGGATGCCTACTTCTACTATGTGCCCACCGAAACGCTGGCTTCACCCTCGCACTACGAACGGTTGCAAGAAGCCCGTTCGTGGGGCTTCCAAATATCCTCACACATACGGCTGGCACACAGCGTGGACGAAATCTTTGAATACATTGACTACTGGGACGAACACCGGCGGGAACTGCCCGTGGCGACCGACGGCATCGTGCTGAAGGTGAACAACCTGAAGCAGCAGGAGAGGCTCGGCTACACGGCGAAGACACCACGCTGGGCCATCGCTTACAAGTTCCAGGCCGAACGGGCCTGCACACCACTGCTGGACGTGACGTTCCAAGTGGGGCGCACGGGAGCCGTCACGCCTGTGGCACAGATGGAGCCGGTGCTGTTGGCCGGCACCGTGGTGCGGCGCGCCTCGCTCCACAATGAGGACATCATCCGCCGCCTGGACCTGCAAATCGGCGACCACGTGTGGGTGGAAAAGGCAGGCGAAATCATTCCCCAGATTGTCGGCGTGGATCTCGAAGCGCGCAGTAAACGGAACGAACCGGGCCGCCCCGTGACCTTTATCACCCACTGCCCGGAATGCGGTGCCGAGTTGGTGAGATACCCGGGAGAAGCCGCACACTACTGCCCCAACGATACGGCGTGTCCGCCACAACTCAAGGGACGGATAGAGCATTTTATCTGTCGCGACGCGATGAACATTGACACCTTGGGGCCGGAAACGGTGGATGCCTATTTTGAACGTGGGCTGATACGCGATGCCGCCGACCTGTACTCGCTGAAACTGAGTGACCTTTGCGGACCGGACGGGGCACGACGCCGCTCTGCCGAGAACGTCATCCGCGCTATCGAACAGAGCAAAAATGTGCCCTTTGAACGTGTACTCTACGCATTGGGCATCCGCTTTGTGGGGAAGGTGGCGGCAAAGAACCTGGCGCGCCATTTCCGTTCCATCGAAGTCTTGGCACAGGCTTCCATCGACGAGCTGCAAGAGGCGGAAGGCGTGGGACAGGTGATTGCTTCGAGCGTACGGACTTTTTTCCTCAACGCTGACAACCGCCAGTTCGTGGAACGGCTGAAGCAGGCTGGATTGCAGATGCAGGTGGCCGAAACCCAACTCGCTTCCACCCTTTTGCAGGGGCAGACCATCGTCATCAGCGGCACTTTCTCGCAGCATTCGCGCGAGGAATATAAGAAAATCATTGAGGCACACGGTGGAAAAACCGCCGGCAGCATTTCCAAGAAAACGTCGTTCGTGCTGGCAGGCGAGGCCATGGGACCTTCCAAACGCGAAAAGGCCGCCCAGCTGGGGATCCCCCTCATATCGGAAGAGGAATTCCTGCAAAAAATCAACGAAGACTGACCTTTGCCGACAGCTCGGCTAATGAATGTTCGGCGCAGCCCCGGAAAACTCCGTAGCTGCGCCGAACTTGTCATTTTGCCCCACCTTTCCATAAAATAGGCGGCGGCTCGGCAGTACAAAATGAAAAACCTTCGATTTTTCTTTTGCTCTGCGCTCGCCTTGCACTATCTAAATAAACTTAAAAAAGATGGAAGAAGATGTCGGACTGTCATAGTTGGAGAAGTTTACCAGCTGACAATCACCTGCATCACACCATAACAATGAAATCATACCAGCATTATCCTTGCTAAGCATATTATATTTTTTGATGAATGAAAACATTGTATAAAATTAAGAAAGGCCTGGATTTAAAGTTGAAAGGCGAAGCCGAACTCGTGTTGAAGCAATCATCACTGAGTGGGGAATACGCCTTGATGCCAACCGATTTTCCGGGCATCGTGCCCCGTGCCGTAGTCAAAGAAGGCGATCGTGTGCTGGCCGGAGATGCCTTGTTCGTGGACAAGGCAACCGAACAGGTAAAGTTTGTGTCGCCCGTGAGCGGTACCGTAGTAGGCGTGGAACGAGGCGAACGCAGAAAATTGCTCCGCTTCAGAGTGAAGGCGGATAGAGAGCAGGTTTACAAAGACTTCGGTGCCTGTGCTCATCCCGAAAAATTGACCGGTGCGGAAGTGACGAAGCTGTTGCTCAACAGCGGCCTGTTCGGTTTCCTGCGCCAACGTCCTTACGATGTTATCGCTTCACCACTTGATACGCCCAAGGCTATCTTCGTTTCCACCTTCAGCAAAATGCCTTTGGCCGCTGATTTCAGTTTCGTGGTGAAAGGTCAGGAAGCTGACTTCAAGGCCGGTATCCGGGCTTTGGCCAAAATTGCCAAAGTACACTTGGGCATCTGTCCCTCGCAAATCAACTCCGAGCTACTGCCCGTGAGCGAGGCCGAAGTCAGCGTGTTCGACGGTCCGAACCCTTCGGGCAATGTGGGCGTACACATCAACCGCGTCTGCCCCGTGAACAAAGGGGAAACCGTATGGACACTGGCTCCTGAAATGGCCGTGATACTGGGCCGCTTGCTCCGCACGGGCCATCTCGACCTGACCAGACGCATCGCTGTGGCAGGTTCGCAGGTGAACAAGCCGCAATATGTGGAAACATTGGTGGGCACACCCTTGGCAGACTTGCTGAAAGGGCAACTGGCAACCACAGAACACGTACGAATCATCAATGGCAATCCCTTTGTGGGTTATCCGACTTCGGTTGAGGGCTTCTTAGGAGCTTTCAGCACGGAAGTGTGCGCCATTCCCGAAGGTGACGATGTGAACGAAGCTTTCGGCTGGATTGCTCCCCGACTGAACGACTTTTCCACCAGCAGGAGCTATTTCTCCTGGCTCATGGGCAAGAAGCGCGCCTACGACCTGGATTGCCGCATCAAGGGTGGCGAACGCCACATGATCATGAGTGCCGAGTATGAACGCGTGTTCCCCATGGACATCTATCCGAGCTACCTTATCAAAGCCATCATCACGGGCGACATTGACCGGCAAGAGGCTTTGGGCATCTACGAGGTAGCTCCCGAGGACTTTGCCGTGGCAGAGTTCATCGACTCGTCCAAACTGGAACTTCAACGCATTGTCCGCGAAGGACTGGACGTGCTGAGAAAGGAAAATGCGTAAGCTCCAGGCTGTTGAAGTAAAAATGTCATGAACGCAGGGTTTCTATTTGATACTCCGTGTTTATTTATTGACTTTACACTATCTAAAATACGAAAATGCTTAAACAATTTTTTGACAATATCCGTCCGAACTTCGAGGACGGGGGCAAGCTGAAGGCATTCCGGTCAGTGTTCGAGGGTATGGAAACATTCATGCTCGTGCCCAACGCCACTGCACGTACCGGCGTGAGCATTCACGATGCCATCGACTCCAAGCGCATCATGTCATTTGTAGTGATTGCCCTGTTGCCGGCCTTGCTGTTCGGCATGTACAACATCGGCTACCAAAACGCTGCGGCGGCAGGCCAACTGGAAACGACGGGCTTCTGGTCCATGTTCCTTTATGGTTTCCTGTTGGTGTTGCCCAAAATCATCGTTTCATACCTCGTGGGACTGGGCATCGAATTTGCCGTAGCCCAATGGAAACATGAGGAAATCCAGGAAGGCTATTTGGTGACGGGTATCCTGATTCCACTGATTGTACCGGTGGGCTGCCCGCTCTGGATGCTGGCCGTGGCAGTGGCTTTCTCCGTGGTTTTCTGCAAGGAAATCTTCGGCGGAACGGGTATGAACATATTCAATCCCGCACTGGTGGCACGCGCCTTCCTCTTCTTCTCCTACCCCACCAGCATGAGCGGCGACAAAGTTTGGGTGGCCGGCGAACAGGTGCTGGGCTTAGGCTATAACTTGCCCGACGGCACCACAATGGCTACTCCCCTCGGCGAAGTGGCTGCCGGCAATGCTCCGACAGCGGGATTGAGCGACATGATTTGCGGTCTTATACCCGGCTCTATCGGCGAGACTTCTGTAATAGCTATTGGCTTGGGTGCCTTGCTGCTGCTCTACACGCAGATAGCTTCCTGGCGCACCATGGTCAGCGTGTTTGCCGGAGGTATCATCGTAGCTGTGTTGTTCAACATGTGTGGCCTGACGGGCAACGCCGTGGCTTCCATGCCTTGGTATGAACACCTGGCCACGGGTGGTTTCTGCTTCGGTGCCGTGTTCATGGCTACTGACCCCGTGACCAGCGCACGCACGGAGAACGGCAAGTTCATCTATGGTTTCCTCATCGGCGCATTGGCCATCCTGATCCGCGTGCTGAACCCGGGTTATCCCGAAGGCATGATGTTGGCGATACTCTTTATGAACATGTTCGCTCCTCTCATCGACTACTGCTTTGTACAGCGGAACATTAACCGACGGTTGAAGAGAATGAAGAATGAATAATCATTATTCGTTTTTCATTAAACTATATTTCTACCCATGAATACAAACAACAATACTTATACTATACTCTATGCCTCGGTAATGGTTGTTATCGTGGCATTCCTGCTTGCCTTTGTTTCCTCGGCCCTGCGGCCCACACAGGAGCAGAATGTGGCTTTGGACAAGAAGAAGCAGATATTGGCCGCTTTGAACATCCGGGGGCTTTCTCATCCCGACTCCATCGAAGCAAAATACAACGAAGTGGTTGTGGCCGACATGGTTGTCAAGAGCGACGGCACGGTGGTGAAAGAAGGCTCGAACAAGGAGAACGATGGCTTTAAAGTCGCCAACAAAGACATTTCGGCAGACTGCCTGCCCGTTTACCTTTGCAAGGTGGGCGACGAAACGAAATATGTGGTGCCCATGACAGGACGCGGCCTCTGGGGCGGCCTCTGGGGCTACATGGCCGTCAACAGTGACCTGAAGACGGTTTACGGCGCGTATTTCTCGCACGAGAGCGAAACGGCCGGTCTGGGCGCGTTGATTGCCGAAACAAGTTTTCAGGAAAAGTTCTGCGGCAAACAGATTTTCGCTGACACTGCCGACTGCGAGCAAGTAAGCCTCACGGTGGTGAAAAACGGTAAGGTGGAGCCCGGAAAAGAAGGCTACCAGGTGGACGGCATCACCGGCGCCACACTGACTTCGGTGGGCGTGGCGAACATGGTGACCGAAGGCTTGCAACAATACGTAGGATACTTTAAGTCTATTCAATAACCTTGGCGGCATTTCGCTGCCCTCCGTCCTGCCCAACTGCTATCAACAGACTTCACACGGACGGACCGACAGAAAGAAGTGCCCCGACAAATCAGTTTTCAGAACAATGAGTTTGTTTTCAAAAGAAAATAGAGAAGCACTGACCGGCCCGCTGAACCTGAACAACCCCGTGACGGTTCAGGTGCTGGGTATCTGCTCCGCACTGGCGGTCACCTCACAACTTGAGCCGGCCATTGTCATGGGATTGTCGGTTACGGTGATTACGGCATTTGCCAACGTGATTATCTCGCTCTTGCGCAAAACCGTGCCCAACCGCATCCGTATCATCGTACAGCTGGTTGTAGTGGCTACCTTGGTTACGCTCGTTTCTCAGGTGCTCAAAGCTTATGCTTACGATGTGAGCGTACAATTATCAGTTTATGTAGGTCTTATCATCACCAACTGTATCCTGATGGGACGACTGGAGGCATTTGCCATGATGAATGGCCCGTGGGAGTCGTTCCTCGACGGTATCGGTAACGGCCTGGGCTACGCCTGGGTGCTGGTGGCCGTGGGTTTCTTCCGCGAACTGCTGGGCAACGGCACACTGCTGGGTCTGCGCGTAATCCCCTCCTCTCTCTATGTAGAGCAGGGCGGCTTTTACGTGAACAACGGCATGATGACCATGCCGGCCATGGCACTTATCCTGTGTGGATGCCTCATTTGGGTTTGCAGAGCCTTCAACAAGGAACAGAAGTAATCAATCAAGAAGTCCGGCGATGGTTTGTAAGGTTGCCTTTCATGCCTGAGAAATCTGACAGGCTTTACTGAAACCGCCCTTTCTTGCACCACCGGACCATTCACTCACCCTCTCAGCAAAACATCAACAATGGAACATCTATTCAGTCTGTTCGTTCGCTCCATATTTGTGGACAATATGATTTTTGCATTCTTCCTCGGCATGTGCTCCTATCTGGCCGTGTCGAAGAATGTAAAGACCGCACTTGGTCTGGGCATTGCCGTGACCTTCGTACTGCTCATTACCGTACCCGTGGACTATCTGCTGCAAACCCGCGTGCTGGGTCCCGACTGTATCACCCAGGGCGTTGACCTCTCCTTCCTTTCCTTCATCCTGTTCATTGCCGTCATTGCAGGCATTGTGCAACTGGTGGAGATGATTGTGGAGCGTTTCTCTCCTTCACTCTATGCAGCACTGGGTATATTCCTTCCGCTGATAGCCGTTAACTGTGCCATCATGGGTGCCAGCCTGTTCATGCAACAACGCATCGGGATGGAACCGGGCAGTTCGCAGTTTATCGGCAACATTGGCGATGCCATCATCTATGCGCTCGGCTCGGGCATCGGCTGGCTGCTGGCTATCGTGGCATTGGCCGCCATCCGCGAGAAAATGGCTTATACCGATGTGCCCAAACCGCTCCAAGGATTAGGCATCACCTTCATCACCGTGGGCTTGATGGCCATGGCCTTCATGTGCTTCTCGGGTCTGAATATTTAAATAACGCTTATCAGTTATCCCCATGGATTTCAATCTTATCTTAACCAGTATCGGAGTATTCCTGGTCATGATACTCCTCTTGGTCATCGTGCTGTTGGTGGCCAAGCGATACCTCTCCCCCGGTGGCCAGGTGAACATCAGCATCAACGGAAAGGACACCGTGAGCGTAGAGCAAGGCGGCAACCTCCTCTCCACCCTTTCAGAACAAGGCATTTACCTCCCCTCCGCCTGCGGCGGAAAAGGCAGCTGCGGACAGTGCAAATGCCAAGTGGTGGAAGGCGGAGGTGAAATTCTTGACTCCGAACGCGGACACTTCACCCGCAAACAAGTAAAAGAGCATTGGCGACTCGGATGCCAGTGTAAGGTGAAAGGCGACCTCTCCATCCAAGTGCCCGACAGCGTGCTCGGCGTGAAAGAATACGAATGTACCGTCATCTCCAACAAGAACGTAGCCACCTTCATCAAGGAATTCAAGGTGCAACTCCCGGCTGGTGCTCACATGGATTTCCTCCCCGGATCGTATGCCCAAATCAAAATCCCCGCATTCACCATGGATTATGACAAGGACATCGACAAGGAGCTCATTGGCGAGGAGTACCTTCCCGCATGGCAGAAGTTCGGCCTGTTCCCTCTGAAGTGTGTGAACACCGAGCCTACCGTGCGCGCTTACTCCATGGCCAACTATCCGGCCGAAGGTGATGTGTTCATGCTTACCGTGCGTATTGCCACCCCTCCTTTCAAACCAGACCGCAGCGGCTTCATGGATGTCAATCCCGGTATCGCTTCATCCTACATCTTTACGCTCAAACCCGGCGACAAGGTGATCATGAGCGGCCCCTACGGCGACTTCCACCCCCATTTCGACTCCAAGAAAGAAATGATTTGGGTGGGCGGAGGTGCTGGCATGGCTCCGCTCCGTGCCCAAATCATGCACATGACACGCACGCTCAACTGCCGCGACCGGGAAATGCACTATTTCTACGGAGCCCGTGCACTGAACGAAGTGTTCTATCTCGACGACTTCCAGCAGCTGGAAAAAGACTTCCCCAACTTCCATTTCCATCTGGCCCTGGACCGTCCCGACCCCGCAGCCGATGCAGCCGGCGTGAAATACACCGCTGGCTTTGTACATCAGGTGATGTTCAACACCTACCTCAAGGACCACGATGCACCGGAAGACATTGAATACTACATGTGCGGCCCTGGCCCCATGTCGAAAGCCGTAGTCGGCATGCTCGACAGTCTCGGCGTAGAGCCCGAAAGCATCATGTACGACAATTTCGGTGGATGAAATCATCCGATATACATCCTTCAAGCTACAATAAAGGCCGCCTGCTTCGGGCGGCCTTCATTGTTTGCTGTAAATCATCCATGCAAATCATTTCCAGGAAAAGACACCTACTTATCTTTCTGCAACCGGAACATAGTCCCGTAAATCTGCCACACAGCGATAAGCCGGGCGAATGATGCGGCGGCCGGTAAAACACAACTCTTCGTTGCGGTGGGCGCACCATCCCACAATGCGCGCCATGGCAAACAACGGAGTATAAATTTCCTCGGGCAAACCAATCAGGTCATATACAAAACCAGAATAGAAGTCCACATTGGCACACAGTTTCTTACCCTCTCCTTTTACACTATATACTGCCTGAACAGCGAGTTTCTCCACTCGCTTCATAAATTCAAACTCCTTTGTCCGTCCCTTTTCCGCAGCCAAACGCCCCGCCATTTCCTTTAACAAAACCGCACGTGGATCCGAAAGCGTGTAGACTGCATGGCCAATGCCATAAATCAAACCAGATTCATCATAAGCCTCCTTGCGCACCATCCGACACAGGTAGCGGAATATTTCACCTTCGTCCTCCCAGTCATGAATTGCCTGCTTCAGATGTTCCATCATGTGGTGCACACGGATGTTTGCCCCACCATGTTTCGGACCCTTGAGTGAACCTATGCCCGCAGCTATGGAGGAGTAAGTGTCTGTACAGGTTGACGACGTTACCCGCACCGTAAAAGTAGAGTTGTTACCGCCGCCGTGCTCAGCCTGCAAAATCAGCAGCAGGTCAAGCGTGCGGGCATCCAACGGCGTATAATTATTACCCAGCAGCATATAGAGGAAATTCTCGGCAAGCGAAAATTCCTCCTTGGGGTGGCGAATGTGCAACGATTTGCCCTGCGCCTTATGCCGGAGCATATTGTAGGCATAGGCTATGATGGTCGGGAATTTGGACGTGAGTTCAACGCTTTGGCGCATCAGGTTGTCGCGCGAAATATCATCAGGCGAGGCATCGTAAGTGTAGAGCTCCAACACACTGCGCGCCAATATGTTCATGATGTCCGAACCCTCCAACTCCACGATGTTGAGCATTGTTTTCGACATCAACGGCATATTGTCCACCAGCAGCCGGCGGAACTGCTCCAGCTCCTCCGCATCTGGCAGTCGGCCCGACAACAGGAGAAAAGCCACCTCCTCAAACCCGAAACGTCCTTCTGCCAAAACAGCGCGTGTCAAATCCGCAATCTCGTATCCTCTGAAGTACAATTTACCTTCTATGGGAATAAGTCCTTCAGCGCGGCGTTCATATCCCACCACATTGCCTATGTTGGTCAATCCTACCAAAACGCCGGTACCGTCTTCGTTGCGCAATCCGCGCTTTACATCCAATTTACGAAACAATGCTGCATCAATTTTTATACAGCCCTTCATAGCATCGGCCAATTTGTAAATAAAATACTCCTTTTTGTCAGTCATAAATCTGCATTATAATACTGTCTGTTTCAATTCTTGTATAGCGCAATGCTCTGTATTTTTTCAAAAAACAATACTATTGCACACATTTGGCGGCGAAGATACAACAAAAACATCTGTATTTGTCCGTATTCCTACTATTTTGTTCCTTAACTCACGCTTTTCACGAACTTTTCACATACTGTGTCAAACACTGTATCATCATTCATTTCATTTAAAAAGCTTACTCATTACCAATCAATGTAGGTAGGCTATCCTCCGCAGACAGAATTTAAAACACACATCTTTTTCTCCTTACAACTCGATAAGAAAAATATAAAACTTTTGGTTTTTCATTTTGTCCTGCACTCGCCTTGCACTACTTTTGCATAAAATAGGCTGCGGTTCGGCATAGTAAATGCAAATCCTAAGGCTTTGCATTTACTATGCACTCACCTTGCACTATCTTTGCATAAAATAGGTGATGACAAGGAAGTTTGAGAACCTTAATGACCACCCAAAAACATAAAGATGGATATTGAACGCCTCTACAATAACTATGTTGAATTATATGTCGAAGGACTGACACGTGGGCGGGAGCTGCACCATGCCTGCATTTTGGTGTTGCACGAAAGAATTGGCAACAGATTTTTGCCAATCCTACTCAACCACAAAGGTTACGACATGGTTACTGCCGCTTTGCAAAATGCGGATTTCACACCCTCCCATTTAATGCACCAATTAGCTATACGATTGGGAATAGTTCCGATGGGCATCCGTATCATGCGCCCGGTGAAGGGAGAAACGCAGGCTCTGATTGATTTTGCACTAACCAACGAAGTGGTATCTATGGCAGTCCCCATGGCAGAAGCCGTAGTAGCAGCACTTGACATGCGCATTCCGCTATGGATGGAACGAACTCAATTTGAGAAGCAAACAATCAGACAGCCATCCAATGACTCCATGGCCCTACCTTTAGCAGCCATGACAGAACAACTTTTGGAAGAGGCTTTACAAGCTGCAGTAGAAGAAGAGAACTTTGAATTAGCCGGCATTTTGCATGATGAGCTGAAAAAACGCGGCAAATAATTGTGTTGGATTTCTTGCTAAGCGTTTTTTCTCAACCCATAAACATTGTCTTACAATGAAAGAAACCCATTTATTTTATACTCCGGATATAATACACGGAATTGATATCTTACCCGAAACCGAAGCGGGACACGCTATCAGGGTGTTGCGCATGAAAGAAGGAGACAAACTGATACTTACGGACGGATGTGGACTTTTTTATGAAGCTGAAATAACCCTTGCTTCAGCTAAACGATGCACTTTTAATATTTTGCGAAGTCAAAAGGATCGCAAACTTTGGAAAGGCGGCATCCATATAGCCGTTGCTCCCACGAAAAATATGGATAGAATGGAGTGGTTCACAGAAAAAGCTGCGGAAATAGGTTTGGACAGCCTAACGTTACTCCATTGCAAAAATTCCGAGCGACACACAGTGAAAACTGAACGGTTGGAAAAGATTGCCATTTCTGCCATGAAGCAAAGTCAAAAAGCCTACAAACCGACCATTGTTCCACTCACGGACTTCCAACAATTTATTTCCCAACCTTTTGATGGGCAACGTTTCATTGCTCACTGCCACGATATAGCTCAGAATGGTGAAGAGGCCAGTGAATATGAAGCCTTGCACCATTTATCAGGACGTAATTTCTTGGGCGATTTATTGGACAAACAATCACAGTCCTTAGTATTGATTGGTCCTGAAGGCGACTTTAGTCGTGAAGAAGTGGAAGCAGCTATAAACGCCGGTTTCAAGCCCATCAGTTTGGGAGAAAGTCGATTACGGACAGAAACAGCTGCCTTGGTGGCTGTTCACTTGATGTTTTTAGCCAAACGGGCACCTTTTACAGATACATGTCCGACTTAACATTTCCCAAGTGGTTCACAAGCATCAGCAACACCACTTGCCGGGTTGCTCCCTGAGCCACTTCATGACCGACATCCCCCATTATTGCATCTCAGCCTCCCTCTATATGAATACAATAACCCTGCAAAACGTAGTTCCCAAGATTTTCTGTTCACAACACAATTTGCAAAGTGAAGTATGGAACAAAAACATCTGCTTTGAAAAGGGACACACCTATTTAATAGAAGCAGCATCCGGCACAGGGAAATCCACGTTGTGCAGCTACTTGATGGGCTACCGAAACGATTATTCCGGAAATATTTTGTTCGACAACCAAGATGCCCAATTACATACCTCACAGCAATGGACAGAAATCAGGCAGAAACACGTTAGCATGCTGTTTCAAGAGCTGAGGTTGTTTCCTGAACTTACGGCTTGGGAAAATGTAGATATCAAGAATCGTATCACGCACCACAAGACGCAGGAAGAAATTGCCCAATGGTTCGAACAATTAGACATAGCAGAAAAAATCAATACGCCAGTGGGACAAATGAGTTTCGGTCAACAGCAACGAGTAGCCATGATGCGTGCCTTGGTGCAACCCTTTGATTTCTTGCTCGCCGATGAACCTGTCAGTCATTTAGATTGTCATAATGCAGAGGTAATGGCCGAAATAATGATGGCTGAACTATGCCGTCAAAAGGCGGGTTTGATTGTAACAAGCATAGGTAAGCATTTCAACTTATCCTATGATTATGTCATCAAGCTATAAGTAGGAATAAACAAACAGCCATAGAAGCTTTGAAACAACTTCACAATCCCATTGCTTTACTATAATCCTTCCCTATACATAATCTACCATGAATAACCTGTTGAACCTCTACAAGGAATGGAGTGGACACGCGCCATTGCGCACAGAAAGTTTACCTAAAGCCGGGAGTAACCGACAATATGTGCGTATTTTTGCTCCCGACGGCTCCAGTGTCATAGGCGTTATTGGCCCCTCCGTTTCCGAAAATCATTGTTTTGTCTACCTTGCCAGTCATTTCGCTTCCAAAGGGCTTCCCATGCCACGCATTTACGCTTTCAGCGACAATGAAACCTGCTATATCCAACAAGATTTAGGACAAGTTTCACTCTATGACACCCTGGCCAAGGCACGCAAGAATAATTACGATTACGGCAAGGAGGAAACGGAACTTTTAGCCCATACAATTCGCTTATTAGCTCACGTGCAGATTCAAGGAGCAGAAGGGTTGGACTTCTCGCAGTGTTTGGAGCCCATACGTTTCGACTCCCAAGCAGCCATGTTCGACCTCAACTATTTCAAATACAGCTTTCTTAAAACAACAGATTTGCCTTTCAATGAAATTCGTCTGGAAGCTGATTTGCAGCAGTTGGCATCCGACTTAGCCGGCGACTTAGCTGAAGAGCATTACTTTCTCTATCGTGACTTTCAGGCACGCAATGTGATGCTATTGCAGGGAGAACCTTTCTTCATCGACTTTCAAGGAGGCATGCGAGGGCCGTTAGCATACGATGTGGCCTCATTTTTATGGCAGGCTTCTGCGCGCTATCCCCAAACTCTACGCGACACGCTCATCAATGCCTATATAGATGAATTACAACAACTCCTTCCACGTTTTTGCGAAGAAACGTTTCGTCAGAGATTGCATCTGTTTGTATTGTTCCGCATCCTGCAAGTATTAGGAGCCTATGGATTACGAGGATATGTAGAGCGCAAAAAATACTTTTTAGACAGCATCCCCTTAGCCATACAAAACTTGCGTCGACAACTGATTGACGGAATCGTATCACCCTATCCATATTTGAACACCGTTTTACAGCAACTTGTCGACCTACCCCAATTCAATACAACTCCTGCCAAACGTTGTAGCAAGCATGCAGAGAAGAGCGAGAAAAAAGAGCCTCTTGTGGTGAGGATATACAGTTTCAGTTACAAAAAAGGCATTCCTGAAGACACATCAGGCAATGGAGGAGGCTATGTTTTCGACTGCCGCAGCACGCACAACCCCGGCCGTTACGAACCATATAAAACTTTGACAGGACTTGACCGTCCCGTAATAGAGTTTCTGGAAGACGACGGTGAAATACTGACCTTTCTTGATTCCGTATACAAGTTAGCCGACACACACACCCATCGCTACATAACCCGTGGCTTTACCCATCTCATGTTCTCCTTTGGTTGTACCGGTGGTCAACACCGCAGCGTCTATGCTGCTCAACATTTGGCTGAACATCTTCACCAAAAATTCGGCATTGAAGTACGCCTGTGCCACCGCGAACAAGGCATCAGCCAAACTTTTCCAGCCAAAAACGAATAGTGCTTTTGGTTTTTCCTTGTTAAGGTTTACTAAAAAGAACAAGGTATTTAGGTTATCTTCTCTAAATGAACGTATCTTTGTCTCATTCTACCGGAATAATATGAGCAAACAAGATATATTCCATGACATAAGTCAGGCCATAGCCTCTGACAACATAGCCGAAGCCCGGCGACTAATCACTCTCGCTCGTTTCGAGAATGGTAACCATCCAACCCTTTCTTATTTGGAAGGAAAGCTCCATATGAAACAATCCCGGTGGAGTCAGGCCATCAGTTGTTTTCTTCAGTCCGAAGAAATGGACCCCGATGGTCCTGCCCGCCAATGCAGGCTCATGCTCAACGACATCATGGCCTTCTACAATAAAGATATGTACAATCAATAAATCAGGTAGGACTAAGCCCTGGCAAGCCAACTTCTATCGGTTCTCCCGTTGCAAAGCCCCACTTTGCCAAGTCTTATTCCTTTGAGTCTTATTCATTCTTCCTTCGTATACCATTCCTTAAACAATCACATTATGGGCAAAATCAAAGGAACCTTAGTCATCGACACAGACCGATGTAAAGGATGCGGACTTTGCATTGTTGCATGTCCCACCCAAACAATTGCTCTCACCAAGAACGAGGTAAATCACAAAGGTTACGCTTTCTGTCAAGAAGTAACTGACGCATGTATCGGTTGCGCTTCCTGCGCCATTGTGTGTCCAGATGGTTGCATCAGCGTATATCGTAAAAAAATCGTTGACTAACCTTCTTCATCACCATATCCTCGTTTCTTTTTACGAGATATTATTTTTCTATTTGTGAAAATGGCGCAAGGAAACGTCGAATCAATCACAGCTTCACGTGTTTCTTAGAGGACACATCCGTTCCTTCCCCATTTCATTCAGAGAAATTCATAAAAAACAATTCCATGAAAGAAGAAAACGAAATACTCCTTCTTAAAGGAAACGAAGCCATAGCCCATGCAGCGGTTCGTTGCGGTTGCGATGGCTACTTCGGCTACCCCATCACCCCTCAAAGTGAGGTGCTCGAAACACTGGCCGAACTGAAGCCGTGGGAAACCACCGGCATGGTAGTGGTACAAGCCGAGAGCGAAGTGGCCTCCATCAACATGGTCTATGGCGGCGGTGGCACAGGCAAACGTGTCATGACGTCATCAGCTTCACCCGGCATCGCCCTCATGCAAGAAGGCATCAGCTATATGGCCGGTGCAGAAGTACCGGGCCTCATTGTAAACGTACAACGTGGCGGTCCGGGTTTGGGCACCATCCAACCTTCTCAGAGCGACTACAACCAAGCCACTCGCGGCGGCGGCAATGGCGACTATAACGTCATTGTCCTTGCTCCGGCTTCTGTACAGGAAATGGCAGACTTTGTTGACCTCGCCTTCACCTTAGCCTTCCGCTACCGCAACCCCGTCATGATTCTCTCCGACGGTGTCATCGGACAGATGATGGAAAAAGTGGTTCTTCCCCCCTTCAAGCCTCGTCGCACCGAAGAAGAAATTGCACGTGAATGCCCTTGGGCCTCCAATGGGCACGGCATCAAGGAACGCGGTCCGCAAGTAATCACCTCATTGGAATTACAGCCGGACATCATGGAAGTGCGCAATCAGCACCTTCAAGCCAAATACAAAGAAATCCAGGAGAAAGAAGTGCGCTATGAAGCCGACTGGATGGACGATGCCGATTTTGCCATCGTAGCTTTTGGTTCCGCAGCCCGCATCTCCCGCAAAGCCATCGAGATGGCGCGGGAGCAGGGAATGAAGGTAGGTCTTATCCGCCCCATCACCCTCTGGCCTTTCCCCGAACAGGAAATCCGCCGCTTTGCTGCCCATCTGAAAGGCATACTCGTTGTGGAAATCAATGCAGGCCAAATGGTTTACGATGTACGGCTTGCCACACAAGGTCTCATTCCCGTAACGCAATACGGTCGTTTGGGAGGTATTGTTCCCGACCCCGACGAGATTATCGAAGCCCTCAACAACCTGCGTCAATTAGTCTAAACCCACAAATCTCACGCAATGCTTCATTCACCTTTTAACAACGAAGACGACATACTCGAACGCCTGCAACATCCCGAGCGCGAAGCTGAAAAGCGGAAAATGAGTCGTAATCTCTTTATCCGCAACATCCTCAACAGCCTTTTCATTCTTTTAGCCATCATAGCCATGATAGGCATCACGGTGGCCGACAAGGAAGGAGGATACTTGATGATGTGGTACGGTATCGGGCTATTCGCAGTAGTGGTCAAGATGATTGAAGTAATGTTGCGGATGACAGGAACAAGAAAATAGTCCTCGAAGCTATTATTGCTTCGCGACATAAAGTCAGAGAACATCATGACAAAAGAAGAGATTATCCAGCCGGAGAATTTGGTCTATCAAAAGCCAAAACTCCTCAATGACATGACGATGCACTACTGCCCCGGTTGCTCCCACGGCGTAGTACACAAGCTCATAGCCGAAGTGATAGAAGAGATGGGCATGCAGGACCACACCATCGGCATCAGCCCTGTGGGATGTGGTGTCTTTGCTTATCGCTACATTGACATCGATTGGCAGGAAGCTGCACATGGTCGTGCACCGGCATTGGCCACAGCCTGCAAGCGCCTTTGGCCCGACCGCCTGGTGTTCACCTATCAGGGCGATGGCGATTTGGCAGGCATTGGCACCGGCGAAACCATCCATGCACTCAACAGAGGTGAAAATATCACCATTATCTTCATCAACAATGCCATCTACGGCATGACGGGTGGACAGATGGCCCCCACTACCCTGCTGGGCATGAAAACTGTCACTTGCCCCTACGGCCGCGACCCCCAAATCCATGGCTACCCCCTCAACATGTCCGACTTGGCAGCACGCCTTGAAGGCACGGCATACGTCACCCGTCAGAGCGTACACAGTGTGGCAGCCATACGAAAGGCCAAGAAGGCATTGCGCCATGCTTTTGAGAACTCCATGGCAGGTAAAGGGTCCAACCTGGTGGAATTTGTCTGCACCTGTTCCTCGGGTTGGAAATTATCACCCGTCAAGGCAAACCAATGGATGGAAGAACACATGTTCGACTATTACCACCTGGGAGACCTCAAGGACAAAGAATAAAATGACATCGCCATGAAACAAGAAATAATCATATCCGGTTTTGGCGGACAGGGCGTACTCTCCATGGGTAAGATATTAGCCTATGCCGCATTGATGGAAGGCAAAGAAGTAACCTGGATGCCGGCATACGGACCCGAGCAACGCGGAGGAACGGCCAATGTTACCGTCATCATTAGTGATACAGCCATTTCATCGCCCATTCTCAGTTCCTACGACACCGCCATTTTGCTCAACCAGCCCTCGCTCGACAAATTCCAGCCCAAGGTAAAGCAAGGAGGCGACCTCATCTTTGATAGCTTTGGTATACTGGACAGGCCCAACCGCACCGACATCCAATCCTGGCAAACCCCGGCTATGGAAACAGCTGCCGATATGTCTATGATGAAGTGCTTTAACATGTTCATCCTTGGCGGATATCTCAAGTTGCACCCCATCGTCAGCACAGAGAGCGTCATGAAAGCATTGCGCAAAACGCTCCCGGAACGCCACCACAAACTGCTTCCGATGAACGAACAAGCCATTCTCAAGGGAATGGAAATCATTCGGAAGGCAGACTGATTGCTTAGCAAATGAGATGTTGCGCTTCGCGCAGTTTTTAGGTTATGGCTGAGGTTATAAGGTTAGGGTCGCTTTCGCTCCCAGGGTTATAAGGTCATAAAGTTACTGTTGTAACGCTTGAACATCACCCGCTCAAATAGTAATCTTATAACCTAAATCCTCATACCCTAAGAAATAACCTGCGCTAAGCGCAACACCACCCTACCATCAAACTTAACAAAGTCAGAAACAATGGCAAATCGCAAACAACTCAAAAAGAGCATCCGAAAAATCACAGGCGAGCTCTTCGCAGACTGTGTAGCTCTCAGCCTCTGTCAGCAAGCAGATAGAGACAAACTCGAACAGCTGATGCAGGAGGTACTGAACGTCCACAATGATTACGTTGCTCGTATCAGCCACACCGAACCCGGTTCAGTCAAAATGTACTACAAAAAACTGAAACAGGAATTTACTGAGAAAGTCAACGATTTGAGCGAACGCATCATTCAGGCTTGAACGAAAAGTTAAAGTGTTGAGAGTTGGATGTTTTAAAGTGGAAGAGTTTAGAGTTTAAAAGTTCGTTTTCTCGCCAAGCCCAAGTGAGCAAGCTCCCTTGGGTCTTTTGGCTTAACGAAAACGTTCGTTTTCAACAGACGTTTTCTCGCCAAGCCCAAGTGAGCAAGCTTTCTTGGGTCTTTTGGCTTAACGAAAACGTTCACAATAATGCTCACTGAGTGGGCGATTACTGCGCTTCATTGCGACCTTATAGACTATAAACCATAAACTCTTCCACTTTAAACTGTCCAACTCTCTGCTTTCAACTCTCCACTTTCACCCTCAACTTTAAATCCCCCACATGTTCCAAAAAATCTGCCGAAAAATTCTTTTTGACCTCATGGGTTGGAAAGAAGATGTTGACCAACCCACACCCGATAAGTGCATCATTTGCATCGCCCCACACACCAGCAACTGGGACTTCTTTATCGGTAAGACCTACTACACGGCGCTGGGCCGTACCTCCAACTTCCTCATGAAGAAGGAATGGTTCTTTTGGCCATTAGGCCCTATGTTTCGTCGCATGGGTGGCATTCCTGTGGAGCGGAGTCGCCACACGAGCCTCACCGACCAGCTGGCTAAACTCGCCTTGGAGTCCACACATTTCTCTTTAGCCGTTACTCCCGAAGGGACACGTTCACGAAACACTGAATGGAAACGTGGTTTCTACTATATCGCCCTCAAAGCCAAACTTCCCATTCTTCTCTACGGTATAGACTTTGCCACAAAGACCATTGTCTGCAAACGCACGCTCATACCATCCGGCGACGTTGAAACCGATATGCGCATCATTGCCGACTACTTCAAGAATTTTAAAGGAAAGCATCCGGAAAATTTCGCTCTCCCCACCTTTTCATAACCACGTTGTTCGTATACGTTCTATTGGGAGATGATATAAAAACGCTCCACCCCTCATGCCATCCAACTCCCCTATTCGCCGTCGCGTTTCCATCCTTTCGCTCTGTCTGAAATGGATTTTGCCGTTCATTCTCCTCCTTATTGCCATCCTTTGTATATGGCAGAGCTACCATGCCCCCGTCACGAAGCCCGACGAAGCCATTGCCTTACCGCTGCTGCAAAATTTGAAAAAGCAATACCACATTACTTCCGGACACATCATCTTAGTGGATTTCAGTAAGCACAGTTGTGAAAACAGGCTCTACATCTATGCAGCCGAAACTATGCAAGTGGAATACAGCGGTGCCGTGTTGCATGGCAATGGACGTAACAGCACGGACCAAGTGCCTGAATTTAGCAATGAGATAGGTAGTAACTGTTCAAGTGTGGGCATGTACAAAGTCGCAGAACCCGGCAGGATGCGCATTGGTTACCCCTGTCTGCACATGGACGGCTTGGACTCCACCAACAGCAATGCTCGCATACGGGGCATACTCATTCATCCCAGCATCAGAGTTTCGTTGCTTCCTTGGGAAATGAAAGGCAGAAACTTCAAACTCTCCAATTCGAGCAACGGTTGCTTTGCCGTGAGTTTGCACACATACAACAAGATAAAGAATCTTCCACGACCCATTTATCTTTTTGCCACCAAGCTCTAAGAACTCTCCCCGCTGAAGAGCGCAGTCTCGACCTGTATGTTCTGAGGCGGCTCAGTGGCCCAGTTCATCACCCATCTCCAACGCATTCTTCCTAATCAGCCGGAGCGTGGAGAGGTCATTGTCAAACACAGAATACCAGCCTTGTGGCTCATGCGGCGGATCGCACACATACTCGGCGCCCGGTTGCCACTCTTCTGCGATAGGTCGGCCCTTACCGCCCCATCCCCAAAAATTACAACCGGCCAGCGCACCACCGGTCCGACAGCTTTGCACCACCCGGCTGAACACGAAATCATAAAACGCATCGCGAGCCTGCGTATTGCTTCCCGGCTGCAAGAAATTGGCATCGCGCGGATAACCAAACTCCTCAATAACCCACGGCTTATCCAGTCGATAAGCCATACGGTCGTGTTGTTCCAAATAAGCTTCTGTTTCAGAATAAACCCGCGCCAGTCCGTCAAACAATGCACTCCTTGCCACCCATCCCCAGTTGACGGGCCACACATGCACCGTCAGATAATCCACTGAAGGGCAGGCATGTATCTGTCGACATAGGTTTTCATCCATCAAGCACCCCACTGTTCCTTCACTGCCCACCGAAACCAAATGATTGGGGTCAAGCTGCTTAATCATGGCCGCCGTTTCTCTCACCCATGCCACAAAGCTGTCGGCATTATCCTTAGCAAACGGCCGAGGCTCATTACATAGTTGCCACGCCATGATGGCAGGGTCATCGCGGTAGGGTATGCCCGTGAGCGAGTTGCTGCGTCCTACCACTTGTTTCACAAACTCCGCATAAAGTTTCCTTGCTGCTGCATCTCGAAAGAAGTCGGCTGCATAATCCACATAACGCTGATAACCTTCGCCCGCAGCATTGGGCGAATCGCCATGTCCCGTAGCGCGAAGGTAAAAACCAAATCCTCCGCTCCAATCCCACGAATTGGTGAGATAAATCACAGCCACCATACCGCGTTGTTTCATCTGCACCAAGAGATAGTCCAATCCGGCCATCAATGTGTCGTTCAGCACTCCGGGCACCGGCTGAAGACAAGGCTCAACGGTACGTGCATGACAGCTGCCGCCATCAGCTCCCACCAAAATACGCAAGTTGTCCACTCCCAAAGCACGTAATGAATCCAACTCGGCACACAACCGTTCGCGATTACCGCCTTGTCCCTCACTTCCCAATATGGGAGCATACCACAAGTTGGTGCCTATAAAATAGTAGGATTGAGCACTTTTTCCTTTCAGAAAATGCGTACCGCGAACCCGCACAAAATCAGTAGCATGGCCCATTGCCACACAACAAAGGCAGCATGCCATCAGCCACCATCTAAACCTTTTAACCATCCTTGTCATAAACGTTTAAAAAGTCACTTTGCGCACCCGGTCCATTTCCCTTTTATCCTGTTTTTCTTTGAGCGTGGCGCGTTTGTCATAATCCTTCTTACCTCTGCAAAGCGCAATCACCACCTTGGCATATCCTTCGGGAGTGATAAACAGCTTTAGTGGAACTATTGAATAGCCCGGCGTACGGGTTTCCTGCTGCAAAGCCCTGATTTCCTTCCGGTTTAAGAGCAATTTGCGATCGCGTCTGGCAGCATGGTTGTTGTAAGAGCCCAACTCATAGGGCGCCACATACGAATTTTTCATCCACATTTCTCCGTCTTGCACAAAGCAAAAGGTATCTACCAAACTGGCTTTGCCTGCACGGATACTTTTGATTTCCGTACCCGACAGCACAATGCCTGCCGTGTATTGGTCCACAATGAAGAAATCGTGTTCAGCCCGTTTGTTCTTGATGTTAATCCGAGATGCCGGTATTATTTTTTTCTTTTCCATGTTTATCGTGATGTACAGAAAGTGTATGTCGTTGAGTTTGGATAACAGAATTTCCAAATGCAAAGATAGTGCAAGGCGAGAGAAGAATAAAAGCAAAACGACAGTTTTGATTTAGATGGAATGCTGATTTGGCACTCGAAATGTAAAGTAACACAACAGGGAACGCAGCATATACTTGCCGATTTATTAAATAAAATCTAAAAAAATGGAGCAAAATGTTGATTTAAAGGAGAAAAAGAAGTAAAAAGCTTTTTCATTCTGAACCTATGGTGCATCTTTGCCACGGATAATCAAAAAACTTGTATCTGATTGAATATCAGAATAGAATGGAGGAGTTGCGGATTTATGGTAACGA
>OBLI01001248.1_pt1 | contig 25244 bp, 20 predicted proteins | sample 1519701 | NCBI WGS metagenome assembly OBLI01 (sample SAMEA3663005, study PRJEB22513) | pig gut metagenome | biome: pig gut; feature: pig-associated habitat; material: faeces | place: France | collected 2012
TGAGAGCCGAACTGGCTGAAAAAGGTAAGGAAGCAAAGGAAGCCGGTGAGAAATATCTGGCTGAGAATGCCAAGAAAGAGGGTGTTGTCACTCTGCCCAGCGGACTGCAATACCAGGTGCTCAAGGAGGGTAACGGACGCAAGCCCAAGGCAACCGACAGTGTGGTGTGCCACTATGAGGGTATGCTTATCGACGGCACTATGTTCGACAGCAGTATTCAGCGCGGCGAACCGGCTACATTCGGTCTGCAGCAAGTTATTGCCGGATGGACAGAGGGTCTGCAACTCATGCAGGAGGGTGCAAAGTATCGTTTCTTCATCCCCTATCTCTTGGGATATGGCGAAAGTGGTGCCGGACAGAGTATTCCTCCCTTCTCAGCTCTTATCTTCGACGTGGAGCTTATAGAAGTTAAGTAAACAGAAGATTGAAAGATTGAAAAATTGAAAGATTGAAAAATTGAAATATTTAATAATTAAATTGCAATGAAGAAGTTTTCATTTATGGCCGCTTTGGCCATTGTAGCAGCTGGTATGGTCAGCTGCGGCAAGTCAACTCCTAAGGCAAACCTTAAGAGCGATGTTGACACACTTAGCTATGCCATCGGTATGGCTCAGACACAGGGTCTGAAGGAGTATCTCGTTGAACGTATGGACGTGGATACCACCTACATGAAGGAATTCATTAAGGGTCTTAACGAGGGTGCCAATGCTGGTGACGACAAGAAGAAGGCTGCTTATTATGCTGGTATCCAGATTGGTCAGCAGATCAGCAACATCATGATGAAGAACATCAACCGTGAGGTGTTTGGTAACGACTCTACCAAGACTATCTCATTGAAGAACTTCATGGCTGGATTCGTGTCAGGAGTAACCGGCAAGAACGGACTCATGACAGTTGAGCAGGCTGGACAAACAGCTCAGACAAAGATGCAGCAGATGAAGGCTGAGCAGATGATGAAGCAGTATGGCCCCAACAAGGAGAAGGGTGAAAAGTTCTTGGCAGAAAACGCCAAGAAGGAAGGTGTGAAGACTCTGCCAAGCGGTGTGCAGTACAAGGTTATCAAAGAGGGTTCTGGCGCTATCCCTGCCGACACATCTAAGGTTAAGGTCAACTATGAGGGTCGCACCATCGATGGCAAGGTATTCGACAGCTCATACAAGCGCAACCAGCCTCTTACACTGCGTTGCAACCAGACCATCAAGGGTTGGACCGACGCTATGGTTCACATGCCTGTTGGTTCGGTATGGGAAGTTTACATTCCTCAGAATCTTGCATACGGTGAGCGCGAGCAGGGCGACATCAAGCCTTTCTCTGTTCTTATCTTCAAAATTGAACTATTGGGTATTGAGAAATAATTCATAGAATATGAAGAAAACATTGATTATAGCACTCGCCGTAATGGCGGGTGCTCTTTTGAATACGGCAGACGCTAAGAAGAAAAAGGAAGCAAAGAAGGCTGCCGAGGTGGAGGCTGTAAAACCTCTAGAACTGAACTCATCGTCGGACACACTGAGCTATGCAGCTGGTATGATGCTCACCGACGGACTTATCCCTTATCTCAAGCAGACAGGAGTTGACACTGCATATATGGCAAAATTTATCGAGGGATTTGAAACAGTAACCAATGCTGGTGACAATCCTGAAATGAAGGCATACGTGGCTGGTATGGAAATTGCCAACAGAATGAAGGAACAGATGCTCGGAAGAATGAAGAGCGAACTGAAAGATGCTCCCGACTCAATTATCGATGCCATCGCTTATCGCGGATTTGTTGACGGTCTGACAAGCAACACTGCTGTATATGATACCAAGAGAGCATCTGAGATGTTCAAACTGAAATTTGAGGCTGCAAAGAAGGCCAAGGAGGAAAAACTCTATGGACCAAACCGAGAGGCTGGAAAGGCTTTCCTTGCCGAGAACGCCAAAAAGGACAGTGTAATCACATTGCCCTCAGGACTCCAATATAAAGAGCTCGTAAAAGGAAATGGCGAAGTGCCTAAGGCTACAGACAAGGTGCTCGTAAACTATGAAGGCCGACTTATCGACGGCACTGTGTTCGACGCTTCGAAAAAGCATGGCGACAAACCAGCCGAATTCAAACCGTCACAGGTTATCAAGGGATGGACAGAGGCTCTTACCATGATGCCCGTGGGTAGTAAGTGGGAACTCTACATCCCCTACGAACTGGCATACGGCGATCGCAACACTGGCAGCATCAAACCTTATAGTGCCCTTATCTTCACCGTGGAACTTGTCGGTATTGACAATGGCGAGAAGAAGGCTGAAGAGAAGAAGGAAGATACACAGAAGACCATAAAGAAGACTGTGACTTCGAAAAAGAAGGTAATGCCTAAAAGAAAGTAAAAAATGAATATAGGTAAATTGTTTTTGGTTTCCGCATTATGCCACTTTAGCATCAATGCCTATGCGGAGAATATCGAAGGGACTTTCGTCCCATTCAAGTATGGTGACTTCAACCAATGGATTACCCGTAGCATCAAGGAATCGGGTATCATCGGTGGAGACACCAAGACTCTTTATGAGATAGGACCCACACAACATATCAACGGCAATGTGGCATATACCAATAAGGGCGGTTCACCATGGGCCACCTCGAATGTATATGCCAAGGTGTCGGGCATAACGAAAACCAACAACAGTGTTTACCGTGATAAGCGTGGCAATGGTTATTGTGCCAAATTAGTTACCCATATCGAAAAGGTGAAGGTGTTGGGACTTATCAACATCAAAGTGTTGGCTGCCGGATCTATCTATCTCGGCGATATGAAAGAACCTATCACTGGCACCAAGGAGGGTATTGCGGCTGCCAACTGGGGCATACCATTCACCAAACGTCCGAAGGCACTGAGATATGATTATCGCGTGCAACTGAGCGGAGAAGCCAACAGAATAAAGCAGAACGGATTCAGCAGCGGTAAGACTGTCAGTGGCAAGGATATGGCAATGACTGTATTATTTTTGCAGAAGAGGCATGAGGATGCCAAGGGCAATATCACAGCCAAGAGAGTGGGCACGGTGGTTATCACCTATGACAAGTCATCATCAGGATGGGTAAACGGTGCCACATATAAAATAATGTATGGTGACATCCGTTCGCAAGCTGGATATAAGCCTTCGCTGATGGGATTACGCTCGTGCGACTATGCCAGAAACAGTAAGGGAGTGAATGTGCCCATAAAGGAAACGGGATGGGCATCTGACAACGAAACACCCACGCACATCATTCTGCAGTTCTGCTCAAGTCACGGAGGCGCATATATCGGCAGTCCTGGCAATACATTCTGGATTGATAATGTAGGACTCGTGTATTAATATAAGAAACCCGATTATTGAACATAATAATCGGGTTTCTTGTTTTTTTATTTTCTTAATTTATTCATTCTCTCCACTTGACTGCGTACAACCTCAAGTGTTGACTTGTCGGAAGAGAAGACAGAATTAAGTCCCTGTGCTTCCTGTGCCGGATCGCCAGTATAGTCATCTCCTGGCAACCATTGCTCGTGCTGAGGATTGGCATCGCCACCCCATCCCCAGAAATTACATCCAGCAAACTTTCCACCCTTTTCGGCATTGTCTGCCACCTGCGAGAAAACAAACTTATAATATCCGTCGCGACCCACTGTTGATGTCTGCTTGTCAAACTTAAATCCGTCGCGAGGATAACCAAATTCCTCCATCACCAATGGTTTGTTAAGACGGTCGCATATTTCAATATGGCGGTCGATATAATCCTTTGTACTATCGCATGCTGCTGACAAATCCTCAACAAGACGGTCTGGCTTTGCCCAACTCCAGTTGTATGGCCATATATGGATGTTGCAATAATCAACGTTTTTGTCGCTGCATATCTTCTCGTATGTCTCATAATCACCCTCACATCCCCATGCACCTTCGCTACCTATAGATATAAGGTGATTATTGTCGAGCTTGCGTATTAACTTTGATGTCTTTGCAAGCCATTTGGCAAAGGGTTTGAGTTCTTCCTTTCCGAATGCTCGCGGTTCATTACCTATCTGCCACGACATAATGGCAGGGTCATCCACATATTTCTTTCCAGTATATCTGTTGGTACGTGATATTATAAACTTCACATAGTCATAGAACAGCTTATGGGCCTTCTCGCATGTGGCATATTTTCTAACGAAGTTCATAAATGCCGGATAACCGTCTTCATTTGGACGCGGAGCTATTCCCTCGCCAGCATGCTGCAGATAGAATCCATATCCACCACTCCATTCCCATGAGTTGTTGAGATATAGCACAGCCACCATCTGTCTCTTGCCCATCTCCATCAACAGATAGTCGAGACCGGCAAGGATAGTGTCATTATATACACCAGGAGCCACCTGAAGAGTGGGTTCCACCTTGGTCTTCACTCCTCTTTCACCGTCAGAACCTACGAGTATTCTAAGGTTGTCGATACCCATTGCCTTCATATTGTCGAGTTCGCGACATAGGCGCTCACGATTTCCTCCAGAACCTTCCGAACCAAGTATGGCTCCATACCAAAAGTTTGTTCCTACATAATAATAAGGTTTACCGTCCTTGACTAAATGTCCGTCAACGACTTTCACAAAATCCGACTGTGCAGTGATATTCAAGCATAACACGGTCATAATAAATAGTAAAATAGTTTTTCTCATTGTTTTGATCATTATTGTTTTTGGGTGCAAAGATAATGAGTTTTTTCCAATTACAATGATACTATCTTATTTATTTTGCGTGATATTATGCTAAAAATACAAAAAGAAAAGTGCAGGCATAGAGACCGCTGTCCTTAGCCTGCACACCAATTAACAAATAAACTATTACTTAACGAATTTTTCAGTGCAAAGATAAATATAATATTCTATTAAAAAAAGAATTTCGTATATTTAATATTTAAAATATGTTGAATATTCACCTTTTTAACCAATCATAACATTAAATCATTACTCAAAAAGAAATTTTTGAGCAAATGAATAAATGATTATTCCTGTTGTCACACTTACATTCATCGAGTGTTTGGTGCCAAACTGAGGTATCTCCAGGCAACCATCACTCATGTCTATTACCTCCTGATGTACACCCTTCACCTCATTGCCCATCACTACTGCATACTTTCTTCCTTCTTCGGGAGAGAAATCATGCAACTTGGTGCTGCCATCTGCCTGCTCTACTGCATAAACCTCATATCCTTGTGAATGAAGATTCTCTACGGCCGCAACAGCCGACGGGAAATATCTCCACTCCACACTGTCCTCAGCTCCAAGTGCCGTCTTATGTATCTCGGTGGAAGGAGGAGTGGCACTTATACCACATAGATACACTGCCTCTATGCGGAAGGCATCGCCGGTGCGGAATACACTTCCCACATTATACATCGATCGCACATCGTCGAGCACCACAACAAGGGGCAGCTTGTCGGCTTCCTTGAATTGCTCCACCGACAGACGATTCATCTCTATAGTCCTTAACTTTCTCATATCTGACTGCAAAGATAAGGTAAATTATACACAATACAAAATAAAAAAGAGTTTTTCTTGTGATTTATTTGTGGATAACTATGTTGAAAACCCTACTAATAACCATGTTTATAACTATGTTAATATATCAGGAGTTATGCACATTTGCCACATTGAAACATCAGGATAATGGATATCAACATAGTTATTTTAGCTTTTTAAGTAACTTTTCCACAATTTTTTGATGAAATAAGATATAAACTTATTAATTTTGCACCGAAATTGGAAAATGTGGATAAGTTGTATAGAAAGCTCATTATCACTGAGAAGATATACACACAAGATGTTTATAACCTCATTCTGCATGTTAATATCCAATGAACAATGAAAATAGGATTATAGTTATCAACGTATCAACAGTATATGTTATTACTATTATCTATTTTAATAGAGAAAAGAGAAGATAATAAATATAATAAAGTGATGATAAAACAGGAATGGATGGAAAAAGGTTTTATCGACGAACCAATAGCCGAAGGCACAGACCTGAAGGCTGAAATACGTCGAATGTGCAAAGAGAAGGATGCTATTATCCTGGCACATTATTATACTCAGGGAGAAATCCAGGACATTGCGGATTTCATTGGTGACTCATTGGCATTGGCTCGCAAGGCTGCCAACACCGACGCCAAGATAATTGTGATGTGCGGTGTGCATTTTATGGCTGAGACATGCAAGATATTGAGTCCGGAGAAACTTGTTCTTGCTCCCGACCTCAATGCCGGTTGTTCGCTTGCTGACTCATGCAAGGCCGACGACTTGAGGAAATATAAGGAGGAGCATCCCGGATATAAGGTGGTGAGCTATGTCAACACAACAGCTGCCGTGAAGGCATTGACGGATGTGGTAGTGACAAGTGGTAATGCCAAGAAGATTGTGGATACATTCCCCAAGGACGAGAAGATAATCTTCGGTCCCGACTATAACCTCGGGTCATATATAAATGAGGTGACAGGACGTAATATGCTCTTGTGGAATGGAGGATGCCATGTGCATGAGCGTTTCTCGATGGCAGAGATTGTAAAACTGAAGGATGAACATCCCAAGGCATTGGTATTGGCTCATCCTGAATGTAAAGGTCCTGTATTGGCTATTGCTGATGTAGTGGGTTCTACAGCTGTTCTTCTTGATTATGCCGTGGCACACCCCGAGAATGAGTATATTGTAGCCACTGAGGCCGGTATTCTTCATGAGATGCAGCGCAAGTGTCCCGACACTATATTCCATCCCGTACCTCCAGAGATTAGCGAGGGAGGTGTAGGATGCAGTTGCAATGAATGTGACTATATGAAGATGAACACTCTCAAGAAGATATACAATACTCTTAAATACGAGTGGCCATCGGTAGAAGTGGATGCCGACATTGCCAAGGATGCCGTAAAGCCAATAGAGAGAATGTTGGATCTTTCGAAATAAAAAAATAATCAGCTCATTTGCGAGCTGATTATTTTTTTATTATACTAAAGAGAATTTCTCTTTTGGTTGTTTGCATAATGGACATTTGAAGTCATCAGGCAGTTCACCGTCCACTTCAACTTCATATCCGCACACTTGGCATTTATATTTCTTCTTACCAGTAGTGGCAGCCGTTTGCTCTTCTGTCTTTGGCTTTTCTTCTTCAGCCACATAGGTAGGAGCATTCTTGGGAGCCTTGCCCTTAACTACACGATGATAGTAGTCGTATGTCATAGGAGTGCCATCACCCTTTACAGTATCAACCAGTCGTGCGAGAACAACGATATGTGTTTCATTATCCACAAAGTTGATAGCATCGAGAATAAGTCGTCCGGCAAACTTTCCGTTGACGCATGGAGCTTCGCAGTAGATACGATGTCCATAGTTGGCATACTTGTCGGCATCGCGGCTTGACTGGAATCCGAATGTACCGATAATACTCGGGTCAGTGTCCTCAGCAATGATAGAGAGTGAGAATCTTCGGCTTTCCTTGATAGCCTTCAGGGTGTAGTTGTTCTTGTTCATCGAGATGGCAAGAATAGGGTTTTGGCTTGTCACCTGGAAGCATGTATTGATGATACATCCCACAGGCCTAAGTCCGTCGTAAGCACCTACTACATACAGTCCGTAGGTAAGTTTGAATAGTACTGTAATATCCATAATATTGTAATTAATATAGGTTTATATTCTAAGTTTTTCGGTGCAAAAATAAGGAAAAAAAATATATAATGCAAGTTTTTGTTTATATAATTTGTTCTATTGAAGGAAAATAATTATCTTTGCAACCAAATTCAGATAATTTAAGAATGAAAAAGACGATACTTTTATTTATTATTTTTTCTTTTTCTCTTGTGACATCGGCTCTTGCCAAGTCGCAATGGGAGACTGCCATATCTGAATATAATGAATATTCCCTGCCATTGGTGAATGTTGAGGTTGATGTCTCTGGACTCAAAAAAGAGAGTTATATTCCTGGACATATAACCATTGTGGATGCTGAAATGAGAACCGAAGGCAGATTAATGGCTTCGTTTGATTGCAAACTGAGATACCGTGGCGCTTCATCATTGAAATATGAGAAAAAGTCATTTGCCATCAAACTGCTCGACAGCGATGGCGAAGACCTTGATGCCAATGTATTAGGAATAAGAAAGGAGAACGACTGGATATTGGATGCAATGGCTATTGACCGTATCAGGATGCGCAACCGCGTGTGCTTTGATATATGGAACGAGATAAGCAAAACACCTTATAAGACAGATTTCGACAACAGAAACGGTACCTTGGGACAGTTTGTCGAGGTATATCTGAATGGAGAATATCACGGACTATATTGTATGACCGACAAGATAGACCGTAAACTCCTTGGTTTGAAGAAAGCCAAGGAACAGAGTGACGGCAGTGTATATGTAAGAGGTGTATTATATAAAGGTGAAGCATGGACGGATGCTACACGCATGACTGGTTATGATATTTCAGAATCATTTGACGGAGAGGCTTGGAACGGTTGGGAACTGCAATATCCTGACGATTATCCCTGTTATGATGCCTGGAAACCGCTAATGAATCTTATTGATTTATGTAATACTCGTAATGCCTTCTTCAAGTTGCATTATCGCCAGCATTTTTATTACGATAATTTAGTGGATTATGCTTTGTTCATCATGGGACTAAATATTATTGACAATAATGTGAAAAACACTCACTTCAGTTGTCCGGACATTAACGTCAACGAGACATTTCTTATCACCCCATGGGATCTTGACTGTTCACTTGGTGGACTGTATGAGGGTAGTCATTATGAAGAATATACAAAGATTACCGAGTTGACAAGTAATTATCTATATTATCAGCTATATGTTTACAATGTTGATAATTTCCGTGGAAGTATGAAAGAACGTTGGCAGGAACTGCTGTCCGGGATAATGTCTCCTGATAATTTCAACGCACGTCTTGATGCTTATGCCAAGAGATTCAAGGAGTCGGGAGCTTGGCAGCGTGAGTATGACAAGTGGAACAACAATCCCGTTCCCCTCGACCTTGACACAGAATTGGAATATGTTAAGAACTGGTATGTGAAAAATATAGCAGCTATGAATAAAACATTGGGTGTAATAGCAGATGATATTCCCTATGTATTCCAAGATAGTGATTCCTATAATATGAGGATGTATAATATAGACGGAAAGAGAATAATGTCGAATCCTTTTGGCAGAAGAATATACATAGAGAATGGCAGAAAAATAATCAGATGAGATAAAGTATTTCTTTTATGATACGCACATTACAGTCGCTGAGATTCTTTTTCATTATACTTGTGGTGTTATCCCACTACATTGGTTCAAGTTTTGACTTTGGAGGAGAGTGTGGTGTTTCGTTCTTCTTTATGTTAAGTGGATTCGTATTGTCATTGGCATACAGTGAAAGAATTGCCAAAGGTTCATTCATCACAAAGCCTTTTGTTGTGAAACAGTGGATTAAGATTTATCCCTTGCATATTCTGACATTTATCGTAATGTTTGCGCTTGATATAAGGCTTGAGAAATATTGTGATATTACGGCTGTAATAGCCAATATTCTTCTTCTGCAAAGTTGGGTTCCTGCCGACAGTTTCTATTTCGTAGCCAACAGCCCGTCATGGTTTCTATGCGACATACTGTTTTTCTATGTTGTGTTTTCTTCATTAAACAAGTATATTTTACGTTCTGACAATAGAAAACTATTAGCAATAAGCCTCGTAGTTATTTTATTGTATATATGTCTGATGGCTGTTTTGCCCACTTATCTTGTAAATCCCATACTTTATGCCAATCCATTAACGCGACTATTGGATTTCATAGTAGGTATTATACTATATAAACTTTACGTATCAGACAATGGTATTGCACTTAGGGATAAACTTAACGGCAAATCCTTTCTTACTGTATCATTAATGGAACTGTCGGTAATATTGCTTGTAGTAATCACTGCCATTGTATATCCTCACCTTCCGCAGAGAGTAAGGACAGTGTCAATATTTTGGTTGGCTATTCCTTTATTTATCTTCTTCTTTGCCATGACAGATAAACATAGCGGTGTTATATCCAAGTTTCTGCAAGGAAAAACAATGCTGTGGTTGGGAAATATATCATTCTGCATTTATATCATTCATGCCCCTGTGCTAAGGATATTCAACAGTATATCGGTTCATACCGGTATTGCTGACTCAACCTTGGTCCATTTCATACTGTTTACTACAATACTAATATTGTTATCGCATATCACCAATAAATTAAATATTGCTTTAATATCGAGAATAGGATCAATAATTGTGTTTACAAAATCACTTAACAAGATATATTCAAGTGCAAGTCTAAAACTGTTGAGGTTTTGTTTTATTATTAGTCTTCTGTATGGTATAACTTTCTTGTTAGCTGAATTTTACGATAATCCGTTTTCAAGTTTTCATGACTTTATAATATTGGCTCTTCAATGGTTGGCAATAGAGATAGCCATATTTGGACTTATCTATATCATTAGCATAAACAAATACGTCTTTTGTGTATTTTTTCCCATAATAACGGTATTAAGTACAATAATAGCTTATTATCGCTGTACTCTGCACTTAACATTGATGCCCGAAGTAATAGAGCTTTTATTGGAGAATGACCTGCGTACAAGTATGGACGTTGTAAGTTGGCAGCTTGTGTTATGGATTATGCTCGCTTTGGTAGTGTCAGTATTCATTTCAATGAAACGTTTTCGTATGGAAAATATTCCATGCCAGTGGCTTCATATGATAGTTTCCTTAATAATTGTAATGGTGCCGCTAAATGTGGGTACAACCAATAATGCCATTGTAAAAAGAATACCCTATTCCATATTCTTCACCATAGCAGAATACCTTGACAACCGAATCAGTGTGGAAACCGTACGTCAGGATTTTAAGGGCAGTGCTGTATGTAATACAGATTCCATGACAGTCGTTTTCATAATAGGAGAATCACTGAGGGCTTCGAGTATGCAGGTTAATGGATATGAAAGGGCAACCACACCGTTGTTATGTAAGGAAAAAAATGCAGTATCAATGTCAAATATATATAGTGACTATAACCTTACTCATCTCAGCATACCCCATTTTATGACTCGTTCTGATGAAAAACATCCTGACAGGGCATATAATGAACGTTCATTCATATCATTAATGAAGCGCGCCGGATATTCCACGGCATGGCTTGCAAATCAAGAGAGCATAAAGAGTTTTGTGTATTTTATCAAGGAGTGCGACAGAGTGAAATACGTAAGTAGTGGAAAAGTGTCATATATTTATGAAAAGTGGCTTGATACTGACTTATTACCTTATTATGACGAGGAGTTGCAGCGTCCAGCAGCGCGTAAACTGATAATTCTTCATACAGTAGGCTCGCATTGGTATTACAACACACATTTTACAGATGAATATGAAAAATTCAAACCTATAACCGACAGTAAGATAATATCATCAAACTCTTTTGAACAAATACGCAATTCGTATGAAAACTCTATTATATTTTCCGATTACTTTTGGAATCAGGTAATAAACAGGTTGAGAAATAGAAATGCGGTATTGATATATCTTTCCGATCATGGTGAATGTATGGGTGAGGACGGCCATTTCATTCACGGCAGTGTGGATAATGAACCACAGCATTTGCCAGGATGTTTTATCTGGTATTCCGACGAGTATGCCCGACGGTATTCTCAGAAAGTAAAGGCATTACGTTCAAATAAAGACAAGAGATATAAGTCTTACTTTCTTTTCCACAGTATTCTTGATGCCGCTGACATAAAGAGCGGATATATAAATAACAGTATGAACATATTTAGATACCAATAATAATAACGACATGAAGATATTACTTTTAGGTGAGGCAAGTTTTGTGCATAGCACATTACGCAAGGGTTTTGAGGCTCTTGGGCACGATGTTACACTTGTGTCCGCGGGTTGTATATGGGATTGTCCTCGTGACATTGACCTAAGCAGGAATATGCGCTTGGGAATGCTTAGTGGCTTGAAGGTTATTTGGAAGATATTGGCTAATCTGCGTTTGTTTATTGGCAACGATATAGTTCAGATGAACGACTTTCACACCTTACCGTTGAAATTGGGTTGGAACAAGCTTTTCTTTAAGTTCATCAAGCGGTATAATAAGAGAGTGGTGAGAGGCTGTTGGGGAGATGACATTGTAGTCTTTGACGCCCAAGCTAAGGGAGTTCTTGCCTATTCTGACACACATATTGGTACTCAAGCCATTAATGAGGAAGAAAACAAGTGGAGAATAGAAGAACAGCACTTACCAGAGTTTTTGAGTTGTTGTAGATATGTGAATAAGCATGCTGATGCTTTCGCTGCATGTCTTTACGAGTATTATGTATATTATAATAATGCTGCATATCGTTCGAGACTGCATTATCTACCATTGCCAATAGAAATACCCGATATAAAAGACATAAGAATTAAGGGTGAGAATTGGCCCATAAAAGTACTTGTAGGCATACAAAAACGTAGGGATTTTATAAAAGGAGCAAGTGTATTAGCCTCTCTTGTTGAAAAGATAGCGGCAGAGCAGCCTGATAAGGTTGAGGTCAGAAAAGTGTATGATGTTCCATATATTGAATACTGCAAGATGCTTGAAGAGGCTGATGTGTTGGTTGACCAACTTTATTCTTATACCCCGGCAATGAATTCCCTTGCAGCCATGGCGCGCGGAACTGTAATAATTGGTGGAGGTGAGGAGGAGTATTATGAGTTTATTGGAGAAAAGGAGTTGCGTCCGATAATTAACGTGCGCCCTCAGCAGGATGACTACAATCTTGAAGTATTACGCGAGGCCTTGCTCACTCCTGGCAGGATAAGCGAATTATCGCGTGAGAGTGTGACTTTTGTACGTAAGCATCATGACTATATGAAAGTCAGCAGGCAATATGTTGAAATGTATGAAAAACTGTTGTCATAGTTCATCTATAATATGTATTTGCATATTTTCTCCAATGAATGTATAATTACATTGTCATAGAGAAGAGATGGGACAAACGTGTGAAAAGGAAAAAATAGAACAACGACTATATACACCCATACATTGTTGAATAGTGTGTGGGAATTGATTAAATTCATAATATTGTCAGATGCTTTTTTTATTATAGTAGTTACATCCACTATTATCCCATATTCTTTTGAAAAGTGGAATATGAAGAAAGCTGTATAGAGACTTATTGGGATTGTCCTGCCATAGTCACATGACAGCAGTGTGAACATTGGCAGTTGAACTAAAAGTTGGAAACAAATAACCTTGCTTAAATCATATTTGTCTTTATTAGGAGTGATACTTTTATTATATTTGTCAATTATAGGGATGTGGGTGCAAAGATAATATGCAAGAATGAACACTATTATTAGTGTTGTGGTTGCCAATAACGGATTGTCAGCGAAAGTTATGTCATAATGCATGGCGAACACCTCCTTGTTTGTCATACCAAGGAATTGAATGGCAAGTCCAACATTCTCGTTGTCTATATCAACATATTGAGTAATATAAGGTATCCATGACTTCCATATATCATCCACTTGCTCTGCATTTCCTCTGAATAAGCAGGAAAACATCATACATAACAGTGGTATAGAGAATATGCACAGTGATTTTAATATATTCTTTTCCTTATTCCAATATTGCATTAATAATACTGGAACTAATACAAAAAATACAGGTTCGTAAATGATAATGCTTATCGAAATTAGTATTATGGATATAAGCAAGAATTTGCTCTTGTTGTTGCTTAAATATTTGAAAAAATAATTATATGAAAAATAACACAGGCATAGCATCATGAAATCCCGTCTATATACAGCTATCGATGTAGTGCTGCAGGCTATAGGATACATCGCTCCAAGAAGACTCCATTTATACTTGGTAAATATCCTGAATAATAGATAGAAAAATAATATATATGACATGAGTTCTATTATCAGAATGGCATATCTTACGTCGAATGTATGTATGGTGTTGGCAAAAAGAAGTAATTGCCCCATCAGTCCACGTCTGACGAAGCCTCCCTCATAGTTTATCATCCAGTCGCTTATTTGGTAGGATTCGTAATCTGGAATATATATGAATGAATACAGGGCAATGAAACATATAATGGCAATAAAAACTATTGTCAATATCTTATTTGCATAATATGCTTGATTAATATTTGATGTCATTTTTCTTGTTGTCATATTCATTTATGATGTGCAACCATTTGTTTATGATGTTTTTCTTGGAATAGAGTTTGCCTGTTTTAATTGCATTCTTTCCACATTCTTTTCTCAATTCTTCTGATGACATCATTTTAATTACTGCCTCTGTAAATTGTGCGGTGTTGCCTTGTTCCACTATATATCCATTATAACTGTAGGAAACAATGTCACTTGCACCATATTGGAAGTCAAATACTACAGAAGGTAATCCGCAAGCCTGGGCTTCAATGAGAGTCATTGGAAGCCCCTCATAGCGCGAGGTCATCAAGTGAAGGCTATAATGGGGATATACCGACATTATATCATTGTGCCTGCCGCACAGTTTCACTTTGTCTTCAAGGTGCAGTCTTTTTATCTGCTGTTGCAGTGATTCCCTGCATGATCCATCTCCATAGATATCGAGACTCCAGTCGGGAAATTTCCTTGATATTTCCTTCCAGCAGTTGATAAGTATATCAAAGCCTTTCTGACGTTCAAGTCTGCCCACGGCTATTGCTTTTCTTACGCCATAATCATCAGTATATGACGTGACATCGTTAATGTAATTTGGGATTATATCCACTTGTTTGGCATTCTTAAACTCTTTTGCATCACCACTTGTGAGACATATTATCCTTTCGGCCCTTTTCTCAGTGAGAATGAAGAGTTTGTTGAATGGATTGAAGTTTCTTGCCAAATGCGATTCATATATCTTTATTGCCTTAGTGCGACAGAAAGGCAGTAGTATTGCTCCCAATGTGGTGGCGAAGAATATTATGTCAGGATTGATTTTCGTGATTACTTTGTTTAGCCGGATTATTGCAATAATCATTGTGTTAATGCGAGTAAAAAGTCTTGACACAGAATTATTGGTCTTCTTGGCAAAAGGAACGTCAAGATGTATCAACTTAACCTTATCGGTAAGCTGATAGTATTGTGGACGGTTGTCATGATACACGGAAATAAGAGTTACTTGATGGTTGTATTGCATGGAAAGAGTATTTGCCTTTTCACTCACAATGCGTTCCACTCCACCGTTTTCCGAGAAATCCTCAATAACGTATATGATGTTCATTGCTTTCCATTTTTAAATGTTCTGTAGAACAAATTGAATAACTTGCATGAACCATTTATTCCGAATAAATCCAATGCCAATGATTTAATAAGTCCTTGGATGCCATTATATGGATATGGCATTACTCTCTGGGACGGTATTACAATTTTTCCCGACTGTATATATACGTATAATTGAATATTATACATGTCCATGTATAGTTTGTGCCACTGCTTTTTGCGTGTATCAATGGAATGTTTGCGGATAATGTCCATTTGTGCGTTTATAAGATCTATGTAGCTATCCATTGAAGCCATAAGTCCATTTGGATTCCAGTAATACTTGTATGTACCATGCGATGTGGTGGCTATCACAGGATTATTTTTTAATATCTCGCCCATCATCCACATGTCTTCAAATCTCTTCAGTTGTTTTGGAAACCGAAGATTGTTGAAAATTTCTTTTCTGAATATCTTGTTCCACATCCAGCAATGGTTACTGCCATTGTCTGCAAGCCAGTCAATGGCGTTACGATATACATTGTCGCCAATATTCAGATGACATTCATCATAATGTCCCACATGTTGTTGTACGGAATATTCCAATATATCGTATTCGGTATGAGTGGAGAGAATTTCCATAAGTGGCTTCAATGTGTTAGGAGACAGTTCATCATCACTGTCAACAAATGTTACATATTCGCCTTTGATTACTTTCAAACCGAAGTTCTTTGCATCAGATGGTCCACCATTTAACTTGTGTATGACAGTGATTCTATTGTTTTTTCTTGCCAAATCGTCAGCCACTTCTCCACTGTTGTCGGTAGAGCCGTCATCAACTATTATTATCTCGCAGTCATCAATGTTCTGCCTAAGGACACTCTCTACTGTTCGTTCGAGCGTATCCTCATTGTTGTACAAAGGTATGATTATGCTTAGTTTCATAATAATAGTCTTATGATATTTTTTATAATATTCAATCTAAATTTCATCTGCTGCCATATTGTGAATTTGCTTCCTTTTCCATTACATGATATATTATTCTCATGCCTGCGGAAATGGATGAGTCTGTCGGGAATGAATATCACATTATACATATAGGCAGCTACATTACCAATCCATATATCATGCATAGGTATGTTTTTGGGAAATGGCAATGAGGCTTCAAGAACATTACGCCTAAAAGCCATACAACAGCCTGTATAACCGTTTTTCCATATAGTGTTGTATATGCGTCCTTGTCTCACTTGCATAATGGCATAGAGTGAAGGATACAATGGTTTTAGGCGGTTGTCTGTAACTTCAGCATCACTCACAACACAATTGTATGTCTTCAGCCATTTCATGCATATTTCCACTTTATCAGGTTTCCATACGTCATCTTGGTCTGAGAGGAAGATAAAGTCACCTTTTGAGGCTTTCAGTGCACACTCAAAGTTTAAAATAGGAGATTTTCTCCCTGGTCCTTCAATAATTTTTATCCTTTTGTCACCTATGCCTTTTACAATATCAAGAGTACCGTCGGTTGACCCGTCGTCCGACACTATGATTTCATCATCAACATTCAACTGGCAGACAATAGACTCAATCTGTTGTCTGATGTATCTTTCACCATTGTATGTAGCAATGCAGACAGAAATCATATATCTCTTTGTATCATCTTATTACTGCAATTTTGCATACAGTGCCCTTTTCACCCTCACTTCCGGCTATGGCCACCATATATATACCGGATGCAACTTTTTCACCCATTCTATTACAGCCATCCCACATGAATGAACCGCCATTGCTTCTTCCTTCAGCCACAATAGCACCGTTGGATGACAATATCTTTATGTCACTGTTATTAGGAAGTCCGCGTACCATAATCATACCAGTATAATCAGGTTCCACGGGATTAGGATAAGCATATACATTGTCACTGCTCAAATCATCGTTAGGTGTCGTAGCGTCAGATGTATAGGAGCAAAGACCTTTTTCAGTGCCTATGAATACCTCACCATTGTCGTTGTCAATGGCAATGGAAAGTATAATGTCCGAAATAAGTTTGGATGTCTTGCTTTCTAAATGAAGAGTCTGTGTCAGTTTATCCTGACTGATAACAAAAACACCAGCTCCATTTGTGCCTATCCATTTTCTTCCTCCACCGTCAATGGCAATACATGTTATGTCAATTCCCGACATTAGATAGTCTGCAAGATTGGTGCCGTCGTTTCGAGGCACTTTAAACTGCACAAATCCTTTTGAGGGATCGTTTATATAGTCTTTGGGAAGTATCAGCAGACCAACGTCTGTTCCAATCAGAAATTCATTGTTTTGTTTGTCTTCAACAATTGACTTAAAGTAGTGAAGGTTGCTTATCTCTGCATCGTCCTGATTCTTATAGGTAAAGAAATCATATAACATGTCATTGTTTATGTCGTATCTGAAAGCTGATGAATGTATCCAGTCATGGTTTACAAACCACAGATTATTATTACTGTCGATAAACGAACTGGTCATTTTACGTGCACTTTTCATTGTGCCTCTGTCCTCAAGCACCATAAGTCCGCTTTGTTTATGCGAAACAAAAGTGCCGTTTGACTTGAGTTCGAGAATTGACTGTGATGGTGCCGCACTGTTGAATATCCATAGATTACCATTGTTGTCGTAGTTCAATCCTGTGATAAGCACGTAGTTGGGATTGCCGCTGTTGCTGAATGTTTCAAGAATACTGTTCTCGTGATTATAGAATTCTTTCAGTGTTCCGTTTTCAAATATATAAACTCCGTTTCTGGTACCTGCTGCCAGTTTGTTGCCATAAACGTCAAGGCACATCATGTCCCAGTATTTCTGACCTGTCATTTCTGGTATATAGTCATCTTTATATATATCCCATTCGTTGTTCTTGAGTACTTGAATAGCTGCTGGTTGACTGAAATTCCAGTCTGTTCCGGTACAAGTGTAGAGTGCGCCGTTCTTGAATTTCATAAATCCGAATTGGTTGGTTTTCGGTCCTCCGGGATTCAAAGTCTTTACCAATTCTATGTTATTTGTATATGCAGAGTTGTCCACGTTGAATATGCCGTTAGGATATGAGGAGGTTGACTCCCAGTTGGCCTTGTCTTGTAGATTTGTACTCATTGAGGCTGAGATGGCCTTGTTTTGAGTGTTTAGGGCATATATGGTGCTGCCTGAGATGGCAAAACGCTTGATGGATTGGCCTAATAGGTATGACTCATAGACTTCTCCTGATGCTACGTTTAGCTTTATACCGCCGAAATTGGTGGCGATATAGGCATATTTGTCGTTGTTTATTATGCTGTTCACCGTTTTGTCCTCGGTCATGGATTTGTTGTATAGGTCTGGCACGTTGGTTACGTTGCCTTGCAGGTCGATAAGGTCTATGTTGGAGTTGTCATAGACTACGACGAGACGCTTGGCTTTTTGATTCCAGGATATATTGGTTACTACCACATCGCTCATGCCAGTGGTCTTGTCGAAAGTCTGGATACTTTGGTCGTTCTTGTTGTATAGATAGAGCGAGTTGGAGGCCTGTACGAATAGGTAGTTGCCTGTTTCCTGTATCTGTTGAGGCTCGCTGTAGGACATGTATATTTTCCAGTCGCCTATGGCGGCTGTTACATTCAATGTGATTGATGCAAGTATTATGGCGATGAGGGCTTTTTTCATTGTTGTTCTGGGATTTTATTTTGATTTTAGATAGGATGCGAGCTTGGCTACCGCACGGGCTCTGTGACTGATGGTATTCTTGATGTCGTTGCCTAATTCGGCAAAGGTCTTGTCATAGCCTTCGGGCTGGAAGATGGGGTCGTAACCAAAGCCTTCCCCTCCTCTGCGCTCACGGATTATCTCGCCTTCTACGATGCCTTCGAATAATGAAGAATCATAATCCTGTTGTTCCCCCTGTTCCCCGGTGGGGGATGTAAGGATGAGGGAGATGACGGTGCGGAATCGGGCATTGCGGTTGGTTTTTCCTTCTAATTCTTTTAATAGAGTCGTCATGTTCGCCTCCGAGTCGTGACTTTCGGCATTAGGGTCTTTTATAGAGGCATAGCGTGCGCTATATACCCCCGGTTCTCCTCCGAGGGCTTCCACTTCAAGACCTGTGTCATCGGCAAAGACGTTGCAATGGTATTTGTCGTAGATATATTGCGCCTTCTGTCGTGCGTTCTCTTCCAAGGTGGAGCCTGTCTCGGGAATGTCGTCATGACATCCCAAGTCATTCAGGGACAATACCTCGAATGAAGATCCGAGTATGTCGCGTATCTCCTCAAGCTTATGCTTGTTGTTTGTTGCAAATACTATTTTCATTTGTCTTTCTTCTTTACTTTCACTTTTATTTGGTCGAATCCTTCGCCATAGACTCCGATAGCGGCACTCTGACTGACGAAGGCATTGGGGTCGATACTCTTGATGAGACGGAATATCTGAAGGCTCTCGCGCTTCTTGGCAAGCAGGCAGATGACCTTGGTAGGTTTGCCTGTCCAATAACCGTGACCGTCGAGAATTGTCATTGTATGTTCGGTAGTGCTAGCAATGGCATGGGCAATCTCCTGGTATTTCTTCGAGAAGATAAGAAATTGCACAGACTGGCGCTGATAATACATCACCCAGTCGAGCATCAAGCACTCGATAACCATTGTACACAGACCGAATACCACCATCCGACATCTGGCATCAATAGCTCCAAACCTGTCGATAAACATCGAACTGCCAATAATGCAAATATCAATGATAATCAAGGCCTTGCCAAGGGATATATTATGATATTTGTTGATTACCGCAGCTATAATATCAGTTCCGCCCGTACTTCCATTATTTAGGAACACAATGGCAAGAGCCGTACCAGTCATCATACATCCTATCATCAGCGACATAAAGTCGTTGCCCTCGCCAAGGAGTTTGTAGAAATGTCCGTCAGGTTGCTGTACTATCTCTTGTGCCACTTCCAAGAAGAACGTGAGTGCAAAGGTGGCATAGATGGTTTTGGTGAGAAATTTCCATCCAAGTATCTTCAATGCCGCTACGATGAGTATGGCATTGATGATAAAGAATGTGTATTGCACAGGAAATCCCGTGGCGTAGAAGACAATAGCTCCCACACCCGAGATTCCTCCTGTCACAATTTCGTAGGGCAACAGGAATACGGTGAATCCAAACGTATATAACATCAGGCCAAGCGTGATGTTAATATAGTCTTTTACTTCGTATAGTATTGCCTCGCGTGTCATAAATAATTATTTAATAACGATATTCACTATCTTCTTAGGCACGATGATGACCTTAACCACCTTCTTGTCGCCAATATACTTGGCTGATTTCTCGTCAGTCAATACTGCCTCCTCAATGGTCTTGTTGTCGGCATCGGCAGCAAACTGCATCTGGAAACGAGCCTTGCCGTTGAACGAGATGGTGAGCTGCATACTGCTCTCCACGAGATAACTCTCGTTGTATTGAGGCCAAGCGGCATCGCACACACTTCCTTGTTCGCCAAGAGCTTCCCACAGTTCTTCGGCAATATGTGGAGCGAAGGGAGAGATAAGGGCAACGAGATCCTTGAGTATCACCTTGCTGCGGCACTTCGACTGTGCCAGTTCGCCCACGGCAATCATGAATGCCGAGATACTGGTGTTGTAAGAGAAGTGCTCAATGTCGAATGTCACCTTCTTGATGAGCTTGTGCAGACTCTTGAGCTGCTCTGCTGTAGGTTCGTCGTCATTTGGCAGGAACTCATCGTCGCGATTCCAGAACAATGCCCAGAACTTCTTGAGGAATCGGTGGCAACCGTCGATACCATTTGTGTCCCAAGGCTTTGACTGCTCAACAGGACCGAGGAACATCTCATACAAACGCAGTGTGTCGGCACCGTATTTCTCGACAATCATATCCGGATTTACCACGTTGAACATCGACTTCGACATCTTTTCGATAGCCCATCCGCAGATATATTTACCATCCTCGAGGATAAACTCGGCATTGGCATATTCAGGACGCCATGCCTTGAATGCCTCTATGTCGAGCTGGTCGTTGCTCACGATATTCACATCCACATGGATAGGAGTAACCTCGTAGTTGCCTTTGAGTCCGAGAGAAACGAATGTGGGATGGTCGGCACCTTCCTGGTTTATACGATATACAAAGTTGCTTCGTCCCTGAATCATTCCTTGGTTGACGAGTTTCTTGAATGGTTCGTCGGCACAAGAATAACCGCTGTCATACAGGAACTTGTTCCAGAAACGAGAGTAAATCAAGTGACCTGTGGCATGCTCTGTACCACCGACATACAAGTCAACGTTCTGCCAATATTCGTCAGCCTCCTTGCCCACGAGAGCCTTGTCGTTGTGGGGATCCATATAGCGCAGGTAGTAAGCCGATGAACCGGCAAAACCTGGCATGGTGTTGAGTTCCAATGGGAAGACTGTCTTGTTGTCGATGAGCGACTTGTCAACAACCTCTTCCTTCACGGTGTCCCAAGCCCACTTCTTGGCGCGTCCCAATGGTGGTTCGCCAGTCTCAGTTGGCTTATATTCGTCAATCTCGGGCAACAACAGTGGCAACTTCTCCTTCGGAATCATATAAGGCATATTGTCCTTATAGAATACAGGGAACGGTTCGCCCCAGTATCTCTGACGAGAGAAGATGGCGTCGCGCAGGCGGTAGTTCACCTTTACGCGTCCGAGATTGTTCTCTGTGACGAATTTCTTGGTGGCGGCAATGGCCTCCTTTACTGTGAGTCCGTTGAGAGAAAAGCCGTTAAGAGTCTCTACCCCACTCTTCGGTGAGTTTTCCACAATACCTTCCTTTGCATCGAAGCTCTGCTCACTTACGTCAGCTCCCTTGATAAGCGGGATTATGGGCAGGTTGAAGTGCTTTGCAAAGGCATAGTCGCGGGAGTCGTGTGCAGGAACAGCCATGATGGCTCCTGTACCATATCCAGCGAGTACATACTCTGAAATCCAGATTGGAATAGCCTCGCCTGTGAAAGGGTTGACAGCGTATGAGCCTGAGAAGACTCCTGTTACGCGATGATCGCTGATACGGTCGCGCTCAGTGCGCTTCTTCACGTATGTAATATATTCATCCACAGCAGCACGCTGCTCGGCAGTGGTCAGTTCATCTACCAGTTCGCTCTCAGGAGCCAATACCATGAATGTCACACCGAAGATTGTGTCGGCACGAGTGGTGAAGATAGTGAAATGCTTGTCGCTGTCCTTAACTGAGAACTCCATCTCTGTACCTTCTGAACGACCAATCCAGTTGCGTTGGGTCTCTTTAAGTGAGTCGGTCCAGTCGATAGTGTCCAATCCGTCGAGCAGACGCTGTGCGTATGCCGATACTCTCAGGCACCACTGTCGCATCTTCTGCTGCACCACGGGATATCCTCCGCGCACACTCACACCATCTACCACCTCGTCGTTGGCAAGCACAGTGCCGAGTTTCGGACACCAGTTCACCATTGTCTCGCCGAGATAGGCAATACGATAGTTCATGAGCACCTCCTGCTTCTTCTTTTCTGAGAATGAATTCCATTCCGAGGCAGTGAAATGCAGCTCCTCAGTGCATGCAGCAGATATATTCTCAGTACCCATCAGTTCGAAATGCTCGATGAGCTTGATGATAGGCTGAGCCTTCTGTGATGCAAGACTATAGTAGGACTTGAACATGCGGATGAATGCCCACTGGGTCCAATGATAGTAATCCGGAGCACAAGTGCGCACCTCGCGGTCCCAGTCGAATGAGAATCCAATCTTGTCCAACTGTTCGCGATAATGGTTGATATTTGCCACGGTTGTCACCTCGGGGTGCTGACCCGTCTGAATGGCATACTGCTCAGCCGGAAGTCCGTAGGCATCATATCCCATAGGGTTGAGCACGTTGAATCCCTGCTGGCGCTTGTATCTTGCATAGATGTCGCTGGCGATATATCCGAGTGGATGTCCCACATGCAGTCCAGCTCCCGAGGGATAGGGGAACATGTTGAGTACGTAGAACTTCTTGCGCTTTGCGTCTTCAGTGACCTTGTAGGTTTTGTTTTCCACCCACTTCTCGTGCCACTTCTTTTCGATTTCTCTAAAATTGTATTCCATAATCTTATTTCGTTTTTTCTTTTCTTCAGTGCATAATACGCTGCAAAGTTACACAATTATAATCATATTACAAAAGAAAACCTCGTTTTTTTTATATTATTTAGCTATGAAGACTATCATTCTCAATAGTTAAAAAACAATAACTGCATAGGAAAAGTGTATTTTTTACTAGCTTATTTTATAGGAAAAGTGTATTTTTGCATGGTCAAAAATGATGGAAAAAGTCGAATCTGTCTTTTTTTAGAATAGGTTGACTCCTAAATTTTAAGAAAAGATGAAATATAAAGAAAGAAATTTTGACATTGCGAGTTATTCCGCAGATGAGCAACTAATGTATGAGGTGTACTATATGTATAAGGTGGAGCATCAGAATGTTCCTACAATTATGGAAAAGAAGTCCCTTGGTCGTAGTAAAGTTTACCGAATTCTTCGTACCTTTGCAAGCGTAAACCCCGAAATGGCAGAAAAGATGGCAAAACAAGGTAAAGATGTAACACCTTCGGACTACGAGGAACTGTTGAAGAAGGTCAGTGAATTGGAAAGTAAGCTTAAGCGCGAGACGCTTCGTGCTGATTTCTACGAAGAAATGGTAGCCTTTGGCAAAGAAGTCTATGGTATAGACTTAAAAAAAGCTGGCACCAAGTAGCTAATAGGCTTCACACTCGAGACAACAAGAAATACCCGGTTGTCTCGATGTGTGGACTGCTTGGTGTAAGGAAACAAGCCTATTACAAGCATGTTGACACTTCCATGAGGTCTCTTGCGCTTGAGAGTTTCGTAGTCGAGTTTATAAAGGAGATACGCCGCCGTGATCCCGGCATAGGGGGCAACAAGCTTTGGGAAATGTACCGCAAGCGTTTTGGAGCGATGAATACTGTCGGTTACAATCGTTTCTACGACATAATAGAGAAGTACGGCCTTAAGATCCGCAAGGCCAAGCGCCGCGTAAAGACCACGGACTCAAGCCACGAATATCCGCTCTATCCAGACCTGACTCGTGATTATATCCCAACGTCTCCTTGCCGCTTGTACGTCAGCGACATAACATATATTCCGTATTGGCTTGATCCTGAAACAGGCGCATACCGGTTCTGCTATCTTGCTCTTGTGACGGACTACTACACGAAGGAAATCGTAGGTTACAAGGTAGCTCCGACGTTAGAGGCAAAATATGCCATTGAAGCTCTTAATATGGCTCTTGCCCATGGCTCGGCCTATGACCTCAGCAAGCTCATCCACCACTCCGACCGCGGTGTGCAGTACGCAAGCTATACTTATACGGACATACTGAAATCAAACGGCATCTCCATAAGTATGACCGAAAGCGGAAATCCCAAGGACAATGCCGTGGCTGAACGTGTGAACAACACCATAAAGAACGAGTTGCTCAGCGGTATGCAGTTCTCCAGGATTGACGAGGTCAGAGCGGCTGTCGATACAGCCGTGGAGTTTTACAATAACGAGCGTCCACACCTTAGTCTTGACGGCATGACACCACGTGAAGCAGCCTTATGTAATGGAGAAATAAACAAAAAATGGATAAGTTACAGAGAAAAAGCCATTAAAAATAGGATGGTTTAGGATTTTTTTGTACCTTTGCACCTGAAAACCCCAAGAATGTCCTTTCATAGGTATAGGACCGGAACAAGCGAGGCGGGAGCCTGGCTTCCCCTCTCTTTGTTTCGTTATGTTGTGGTGGTCAACCTTCAGAGTGAACAATGACAAGTAGAGTCAACGTGAATTATAAATAATAAATTAACTGAACTTTCGCAAGTGAATATATATTAACTTGCTTGTTTATAAATATACATTTTACGTAGCATATGGGCAATAGGATTATTATCGATGAAATCTGTCAGCAACTCCGTTGCATCTATAGAATAGCGC
>OBLI01001249.1_pt1 | contig 25223 bp, 21 predicted proteins | sample 1519701 | NCBI WGS metagenome assembly OBLI01 (sample SAMEA3663005, study PRJEB22513) | pig gut metagenome | biome: pig gut; feature: pig-associated habitat; material: faeces | place: France | collected 2012
CAGATGGCGTCATTGCAGAGGCTTTGGCGTCCAGTCTCCTTCTGACTATAGCTTTATCCGTTATGTCATTAATGAGCACTATCCCTATTATGCCTATAATGACCTTAAAACAGCTATTCCCTTTATTTCCGCTCTCAAGAGGAAGAAGGCTGAATTGCTTTTTAGAATTGCTAATTTTAGGCAGGCTTCATCTTGCGCCTTACTTATTGCTGACGATGAGGTCTATCGAACATATATTCATTATGGTTGTAGCAAGACGATAATAAATAACAAATATGAATCAAGTGACTCTTTTGTGGTTATTTCTGCATTATCAGCTGATGAACGAAAGTTATTGCCAATGCTTGATACAATGCAAAGTGATTCAATACTTGTGATAGATGATTTGGATAATAGAAGATTGCGACTTATCTGGGATAAGATTATTGCAGATGAAAAAGCGACTATATCATTTGATTTATATTATATTGGAATCGTGATGAAAATAGATAATAGATATAAACATAACTACATAGTTAATTTCTAATTCAATAATTATGAAGATTACAAAAGTATATACCAAGACAGGTGATAATGGTATGACGAGTCTTGTGGGTGGCATACGCATTAAGAAGACCGACGACAGATTAGAGGCCTATGGTACTGTTGACGAGCTGAACTCGCATATTGGACTTCTGTCTGCCTATGTTAATGATGAGAGTATTGATGCTGTCCTGACAAGAATTCAGTCTGACCTTTTTATCGTCGGTACCCATCTTGCAACCGACCAAAGCCAGACACCTCTTTATCCCTCAGCTATTCTACCAGAGGGAGAAGTAGAATTTGTAGAAGGGGAGATTGACCAAATACTCTCTGAATTACCCGAAAAACTTGGTTTTGTATTGCCTGGAGGTAGTATTGCTGCCTCTCATTCGCATGTATGTCGCACTGTCTGCCGGCGTGCAGAACGATGTGTTTTGCGTCTATCCCAAGAGGCAACAGTGGGTGATGAAATACTGCGTTTTTTGAACAGATTATCCGATTATTTCTTCGTTTTGGCAAAAAAAATGAATAATATTGATGGAAATAGTGAAAAAATATGGCAGAAACCTTGTAAATAAGAATAAAATTATTACTTTTGCGCCAAAATTGAGAAACTTGTAAAATTAGACACTATGTATTGGACACTTGAATTAGCTTCGAAACTAGAAGATGCGCCATGGCCTGCAACCAAAGACGAGCTTATAGATTATGCAATACGCTCGGGCGCACCACTCGAGGTTCTTGAGAATCTTCAGGAAATCGAGGATGAGGGAGATGTATATGAAAGCATTGAGGATATTTGGCCTGATTATCCTACAAAGGAAGACTTCCTGTTTAATGAGGACGAATATTAAGATGAAGAATCACAGAAGGCCGCTCTTTCACATAAGAACGGCTTTTCTGTTATTGATGTTATTGATTTATTTGCAAGCCAAGGCTCAGTATGACCCTTCGTTTGCTCATTATTGGGCGATGGAAACATCGTTCAATCCAGCTGCTGTGGGCAAGCAGTCGAAGATTAATGCAGCATTGGCATATAATATCACCTTTGCCGGTTTTGAGAATAATCCTAAGACAATGTATGCTGCTGCTGACATGCCCATATATTTCATGAAGTCATACCATGGAGTGGGAGTACAGTTGTTGAACGACCAACTAGGGTTATTCTCTCACCAGCGCTTTTCTCTTCAATATGCCTATCGCACTAAACTGTTCGGAGGCATGCTTGGAGTTGGATTGCAGTTGGGAATGCTTAGTGAGAAGTTTGACGGAACAAAGGTTGACATGGAAAACTCCGATGACCCGGCCATTCCTACTACTGATGTCACCGGCTCTGGCATTGACATCGGCGTCGGATTATACTATACTCACGGTTCTTGGTATGCCGGTTTGTCAATGCTACATGCAACAAATCCAAAGGTGGATTTGGGTGAGAGACAGACTTTTTCCATTGATAAAACATATTATTTCACCTTCGGACACAATATAAAATTAAAAAATCCGTTTTATATCATAGAGCCGTCGCTTCTGGCCAAGACCGACGGGACAGCGTATAGAGTGGACATAACGGGCAGACTAAAGTATGTGAATGACAAAAAAATAATGTACGGAGGTTTGTCGTATAGCCCTACCAATTCGGTTACACTGATGGTGGGAGGTATGTTCCACGGCGTATGTATCGGCTATAGTTATGAGGTTTATACCTCTGCCATAAGTATCGGAAATGGTAGCCATGAGGTATTTCTCGGATATCAAACCGACATTAATCTGGGTAAGAAAGGTCGTAACAGACATACTAGTGTAAGATATTTATAGATAAACGAAATATATGAGAATCGCAAATATTGTTAAGGCCATAAGTCTGCTGTCAGTGGCATTATTGATGGTGGCGTGTTTTGGTGGCAAGGTTACTTCTTCTTCAGGAGGTGAGGTGACCGGTGCGGGTGGTCGTGCCTTTACTGAGCCAACTCCATACGGAATGACACTTGTAAAACGTGGTCATCTGCGCATGGGAATGGAAAAGCAAGACAGTTTGTGGGGAAAGCAGACTCCCGTTAAGGATATATCGGTAGAGGGATTCTGGATGGACGAGACTGAGATAACCAACTCCCAGTATCGCCAATTTGTCAACTACGTGCGCGATTCTATTCTTCGTGAGCGTTTGGCTGATCCTGCGTATGGAGGTGACGAGACATACAAGATAGAGGAAGACAAGAACGGAGATCCCGTTACCCCTCATCTCAATTGGAAGAAACCTCTCCCCCGTAAGCCAAATGAGGACGAACAGCGCGCATTAGAGAGTATTTACACCGTAAATCCTGTGACAGGTGAGAAAATGCTTGATTGGCGTCAGTTCAACTACAAATACGAAATATTTGACTATGCTATGGCTGCCATGCGAAAGTATAGGATTAACCCCGAAGAGCGTGTACTTGACACCGATGTCAAGGTTGACCCTTCCAAGGAGGTTTGGATCTCAAAGGACACCGCATACATAGATGATGAGGGTAGAATAGTAAGAGAGACTATCAACCGACCGCTCAGTGGCCCTTGGGATTTTCTTAATACGTATATAGTGAATATTTATCCCGATACAACATGTTGGGTGAATGATTTCCCAAATGCCGATAATGAGATTTATATGCGTAATTATTTCAGTAATCCAGCATATAATGACTATCCTGTGGTGGGAGTGACATGGGAACAAGCAAATGCTTTCTGTGCATGGCGCACCGAATATTTGCTTAAGGGTCTTGGTCCCTCTGCACGATTTGTTCAGCGTTATCGCTTGCCAACCGAGGCAGAATGGGAGTATGCAGCAAGGGGCAAGGATCAGAATGAGTTTCCATGGGACAATGCCGATGTATCGAGTGGTAATGGTTGCTTCTATGCCAATTTTAAACCGGCAAACGGTAATTATACCAAGGACGGCAATTTGATTACAAGCAAGGTGGGCATATATTCAGCTAATAGTAACGGTTTGTTTGATATGGCTGGTAATGTGGCTGAATGGACTAGTACTGTATATACTGAAGCTGGAGTAGAAGCGATGAATGACATCAATCCGCAACTTAAGTATAATGCAGCAAAGGAAGATCCCTATCGATTAAAGCGCAAAAGTGTGCGTGGCGGATCGTGGAAAGACCCCGAGACGTATATAAAGTCGGCATGGCGTTCTTCTGAATATCAGAATCAGCCGCGTTCGTATATTGGATTCCGATGTGTAAGAAGCCTAGCAAACACTACGAGTCAGAAATCAACTAAATCCAAGAAGAGATGACAGAATATAGCAAGTTTAATATGGTGTATCGTCTGCAGAAGTGGATGGACAGTGTCCCGGGGCAGACATTCCTTAACTATGCATACAGTTGGGGAGCTTCGGTGGTAATCCTTGGTACATTGTTTAAGTTGACCCATCTTCCAGGAGCTAACTTTATGCTTTATCTGGGAATGGGAACCGAGGTTATTGTATTCTTTCTCTCTGCCTTCGATCGTCCGTTTGACAAAACCACCGATGGAATGGATTTGGCGATCCATAATACAGAGGAATCAGAAACGGAATTAGAGAATAATCCTTCTGTGAGTGGATCTGGATCTCTTCAAGTGCAGGGTGGTGGTACCGTCATCATTGGTGGTGGAGGTGTCATTACCAATCGTGGAGGTGTCGTTGGCAATGATGGTCAGAGTGCAGATTCTGAGTCCCATATCGCAGCAGTGTCTTCAGCAGATGCATCATGGATACAGCATCAGCAAGAACTGTCTCCGGAAATGGAAGAGGCTGCAAGCAATTATGTAGCGGAACTTAACCGTCTCACTGAGATGCTGGGCAAAGTGTCGGAGCAGAGTATGCGTCTTACCCGTGATTCCGAGGAGATGGAAAATCTCAACCGCACACTTACTGGTATTTGCAAGGTTTATGAGATGCAGTTAAAGGGCGCAAGTTCGCAGATAGGAACTATCGATCGAATTAACGAGCAATCACAACGTATGGCTGAACAGATAAGTGAGCTCAACAAGATTTATGCCCGAATGATTGAGGCCATGACAGCAAACATGGTTAAGAATTGACGAATATTAGGAGTTAATTTTTAAGACAAAAAATCAGACTTAGGGCTAAGTCTATAATAATAAATTAATGTATAAAGAATGGCAATAAAGAAAAGACCGGTTTCTCCCCGCCAGAAGATGATTAACTTGATGTACGTCGTGTTGATGGCAATGTTGGCGCTCAATGTGTCAACAGAGGTGCTTAATGGCTTTTCGATAGTTGAGGAAAGTATAGGGCGCACAGCTGCCAATGTATCAAAGGAGAATCAGGTGATATACGATGACTTCGAGGCTCAATTAAAGGCCAACCCCGCCAAGGTGAAGGAATGGTTTGATAAAGCCCAAGCTGTAAGACGTATGAGCGACTCCTTGTTCAATCTTGCAGATGAGTTAAAAATTGCCATTGTGAAGGAGGCCGATGGTGAGGATGGCGATATAAAGAATATCGAGGCTAAGGACAACCTTGAAGCTGCTAATCAAGTGATGCTTGCTCCAGGGCGTGGAAGAGGTGGTGAATTGTATAATGCCATCAATTCATTCCGTAGTCGTATCCTCGCGATGATTGATGATTCTGCTCAAAAGCAAATAATAAGTAGTAATCTGTCAACATCAATACCGGCCAATGCCGTCACCATGGGAAAGAATTGGCAGGAATATATGTTTGAGGATATGCCTGTTGCAGGTGCAGTCACACTATTGACCAAGTTGCAGAGTGACGTGCGCTATGCCGAGGGAGAGGTACTTCATAAGTTGGTGTCGAATATCGATCTAAAGGATATACGTGTTAACTCGCTCAATGCTTTTGTTATTCCTAATTCCCAAACAATAGTGCGTGGCGACAAGTTCTCTGCACGTATAGTGATGGCTGCAGTAGATACCACTCAAGTACCTGAGATTTATATAGGTAATCGAAAGATGGACTTGCGCGATGGTATTTACGAGACAGTCTGTGGAAGAACAGGAGATTTTACCCTTGCAGGATTCATAGAGACCGTCAATGGCAATGGTGATCGTGTGCGTAGAGATTTCTCCCAGAAATATACTGTTGTTGATCCAAGTGCTACCGTCTCAGCCGATCTTATGAACGTGCTTTATGCCGGATATAGCAACCCTATCAGTATCAGTGTGCCTGGAGTGCCCCTAAATAAGGTGAGTGCCACTATGTCGGGAGGGACATTACAACCAGTAGGAATGGGACGCTATATAGCTCGACCATCCGCAGTGGGTCGTGATGTGATAATTACCGTGTCATCCACAAATACCGGTAGGGCTCAGCAGATGGGGCAATTTACGTTCCATGTGCGAAAGTTGCCCGACCCTACAGCTTATATAGCGATGAAAGACGACAAGGGGGTTCCCACGAGATACAGGGGTGGAGGATTGTCAAAGGCCAGTTTGATGGCAGTAGATGGTATTGGAGCTGCAATTGACGATGGTATTCTCGACATCAATTTCCGTGTCATCGGTTTTGAGACAGTCTTCTTCGATAATATGGGAAATGCAGTGCCAATGGTGAGTGATGGTGCGCACTTTTCTTCCCGACAAAAGGAAACATTCCGAAAGTTATCGCGCAACAAGCGATTCTATATATCACGAATTACAGCCGTAGGTCCCGACGGAATAGAGCGTAAGTTGCCAGGGTCAATGGAGGTAATTGTAAAATGAGGAATGAGGGATTAGGAATTAGAAATTAGAATGAAGTATGAAAAGAATATTTCTGTTTTTGATGCTAGTTTGCGTGAGTGGAGCTGTAATGTCACAGCCCAAAGCTCGACGCAATGAGGCCAAGGCCAAGCAACAGTCAACTGGTGCCGATTCTGGTATGACATTGCGAGCACGTGAGATGTTTCCCACATCGCTCGAGATGCCAGAGAATGTAGTATGGCGTCGTGACATCTATCGCGAAATCGACCTCAATGTAGAAGCCAATTCCACATTGTATTATCCCGTAGAGCCAGTGGGTAAGCAGATGAACCTGTTTACATATATCTTCAAATTGGCTCTCTTTGGATACATACCAGTATATGAATATCGTCTCGACGGTAATGAGGACTATTCAGAGACCTCAAAGGTAAAGATGAAGACCATACTCGACAATTACCATATTTATTATGAGGAGAAAGAAGGTAAATTACGTGTGGAGAATAGCGATATCCCCTCGGCAGAGGTGAAGATGTACTATCTCAAGGAGTCGGCCTATTACGATCAGGCAAATTCCTCCTTCCGTCGTAAGGTTTTGTCATTGTGCCCAGTGATGATGCGCGAGGATGACTTTGGTGGAGAACCATCCAAATATCCTCTTTTCTGGGTGAAGTATTCTGACCTCGAGCCATATCTCGGTCGTCAGACAATGGCAGCCAGCAGTATGAATAATGCAGCTGTCATTGGAGCGGATGATTATTTCACTCTGACAAAATATGAGGGCAAGATATATAAGACCAACAATCTTCTTGGTCGCACTCTTGCACAGTATTGTCCTACAGATTCTGCTATGGCAAAGGAGCAGAAGCGCATAGAAGACGAATTGCTTAAATTTAGCAAGAACATTTATGGCGACCAAGCTCGCAAAGACTCACTGGACAGCATAGCGAAAATTGACCCGAAATTAGCGAAAAAGGCAGCAAGAAAGGCTAAGACCTCACGTCGCTCTTCCACCTCAACTGTAAAGGTAAAGAGCAGTTCAAGCAGCAAGTCGTCCTCTTCGGGTAGCAGTGCTGCACGCGTGTCAGTGCGTCGCCAGCGTCATTAATCAATATTTTTTATTATTAACAATAAAGTTTTTCGATTATGAAGAAAATTTTTACTACTATCGTTTTGATGGCAGCAATGTTAGTTGTCATTCCCGCCAAGGCAGGAATAAACTTTGGTATCAAGGGCGGTTACAACATCACAAATTTCAGTTTTAGTAAAGATGTAATAGCAAAGGACAATCAGCAGGGATTTTTTATTGGCCCGTCTTTGAAGATTGGTATCCCTGTGTTGCCAATTGGTTTTGAGATAGCTGCTCTTTACGACCAGCGTGATGCAAAGCTCGAGGGAGAGAAAATCTCTCAGAAGAGCATTAACATCCCCATTAATGTGCGCTATGAATTAGGATTAGGTGACATGGCTGGTATTTATGTTGCCGCAGGTCCTCAGTTTGGATTTAATATTGGCGACAAGAGTTTCAGCTTTGATGATGTTGCTGACTATAAGCTCAAGGATAGCAATTTGAGCATTAACCTGGGAGCTGGATTGCGTCTTGTTAAGCATCTCGAAATCGGTTTCAATTACAATATTGCATTGGGTAAGACCGGTGAGTTCAACGTTATTGACGGGGCAGGTGAGGCTCTTGGCATAAATGGTAATGGCAAGGCTAATGCTTGGCAGATTTCAGCAGCCTACTATTTCTAATAGTTGGTTTATAGTAGAATTCTCAGAGAATAGAAATTGATAAATGAAGTAGGGCAATACAACCGATAGTGGTTGTACTGCCCTAACATAATCTATATTTTATCATTTATATATCAATTTTGCGGGGCAAAGATACATCTTTTATTTTATAGATTGTGTAAATAAAATGGAAATTGTTTATTCCCGAGTGAAATTGAACCAATTTGAACCAAAATCCTATTGCTATTTTTAGCTTACTGTTGGGAGTATACTATATAGATTCCATAACGATATCCTATACAGGATCTACGTCGAAATAGATAACGAGTGAATTAAAACGCTTGTCCTTCATAAGGTCGGATTGGGCATTGCGCAGATATTGTCTCACCTTGTATATGTCAATGCCGTTCTCCAGTTTTAACATCAGTTTCCTTATGTTCAGCGACTTCACCTTGGCAACTGATGGTTTGTCAGGACCAAGGACACGCTCGCCAAACCACATTCGAAGTTTGAATGCAAGGGTGGCTGCCGCACTCTGTACAGTGGAGTTGTCCTTGTGCTTGAGATATACATATATCAGACGATAGAATGGTGGATAATGGAATTCCTTACGCTCAGCCGTCACACTTCGATACATTGCCTCGTAGTCGTTGTTCACCACCTGTTGCACGATTGGCAACTCGGGACTCTTCGTCTGCATTATCACCAATCCTCGCTTCCCTTTCCTTCCAGCTCTTCCTCCCACTTGTGCCATCATCATGAAGGCATGCTCGTAGGCACGGAAGTCAGGGAAATTAAGCATTGAGTCGGCATTTAGTATGCCCACAACACTCACATTTGCAAAGTCAAGACCCTTGCTTATCATTTGCGTACCGATAAGAATGTTTGTGCGCCCGGCGGCAAAGTCGGTGATGATGCGCTCGTAGGCATTTCTCGTCTTTGTAGTGTCGAGATCCATGCGTGCCACCCTTGCCTCGGGGAAGATGTCTCGGATGGACTCCTCGATTTTTTCAGTACCATAGCCGCGGGTACGCAATTCCGTTCCCTTGCAGTTTGGGCATTTTGTCGGTATCGAATATGTATATCCGCAGTAGTGGCAAGTGAGTTGGTTGGTGTTGCGATGCAATGTAAGACTCACGTCACAATGCTGGCAATGAGGCACCCATCCGCATTGCTTACACTCAATCATAGGTGCAAATCCACGCCTGTTCTGGAATAATATTGCCTGCTTGCCGTTTTCGATAGCCTTGCGCACCTCAGCCAGAAGCATTGGCGAGAAAGGCCCCGACATCATCTTGCGGTGTTGCAGGTCCTTTACATCCACAATGCGAAACTCAGGCAGTTCGATGCCCTCATGCCGCTGTGTGAGAGCCACATATCCGTATTTCCCTGTCATCGCATTGTGATACGTTTCGATAGAGGGAGTGGCAGTGCCGAGCAATGTCTTTGCGCCACCATACATCGAGGCAAGGACGATGGCAGCACTGCGGGCATGATAGCGCGGGGCAGGGTCTTGCTGCTTGAATGATGTCTCATGCTCCTCGTCGATAATCACGAGACCCAGGTTTTGGAATGGAAGAAATACTGCCGACCTTGCTCCGAGAATAACGTCATATGGATCGCCCGACATCTGTTTCTGCCATATCTCCACCCTTTCTGCATCCGAGTATTTGGAGTGGTAGATGCCAAGTCGTCGTCCGAAAACCTTCTTGAGTCTCGACATAATCTGCACGGTAAGTGCAATCTCAGGAAGCAGGTAAAGCACCTGTTTCTTCTCGTCGAGTGCATGCTGTATGAGGTGGATGTAGATCTCTGTCTTACCACTGGATGTCACACCATGGAGCAATGTTACGTTATTCTTCATCATTGAGAAGAGAATACCGTTGTATGCTTCAGTCTGAGCAGTACTCAGAGTGTGCATTTTTTCGGGATGAGGATCCCCCGAGTCATTAAGTCTTCCCACTTCCTTCTCGTATGTTTCCAGCATTCCCCTTTTCACCAGCATAGCGATGGTGGTCGATGTAGAGTGGGATGCGTTCATGAGTTCCTCGCGTGTTATCTCTTCGATATTAGCGTGATGTTCAGCCTCGTCCCAATGAGATAGTTGCAGATAACCAAGAAAAGCCGCGAGTTGCTTCTCTGCCCTATTTAGCATATTGATAGCGATATGCAGTGCCTCTACATTTCTGTATTTTTCCCCCAGTCGGATATATGTTTCCGTCTTCGGTTTATATCCCTCCTCAGCTTTGAGTCCAGATGGCATAGCTGCTTTGTATATGTCGCCAATAGGTGAGAGATAATAATCCGCAATCCATTGCCAAAGTTTGAATTGCTTATCGAGTAGCATCGGTTGTTCGTCGGCAATGTCTATAATCTCCTTAGTCTTGTACCCCTTCGGTTCGTTGTCGTGAGTCTTAGCCACAATACCTACATACGTTTTCTTCGGTCCGAAATTCACGAGGACTCGCATACCGAACGTTATCCGTCCCAGAAGTCGTTCAGGGATGGCATATGTGAATAATCCCTCAAGGGGAACAGGTAAGATTATATCTGCGTATTTCATCAGTTGGTATTCCGGATTTTTTACAATAATGTTCTCTCAGCCCAATCTCCGCGGTCTAGGTTTCGATATCCCACAGCCTCTGCGATATGATTGAGTTTCACAGAAGGTGACCCGTCAAGGTCTGCGATTGTGCGTGCTACCTTCAAAATGCGTCCATAAGCACGTGCAGATAGTTTGAGTTTTTCCATCGCCATCCTAAGCATATCGAGAGATTTCTCGTCGGGTTGTGCAAATTCATGAAGCATGCGCTCTGTCATCTGTGCGTTACAGTGAATGCCGTTGTAGTCCTTGTATCTCTCCTCCTGTATCTTGCGTGCGGCAATCACTCGCTGGCGAATGGCAGAGCTGGGTTCACCAGGCTTCAGATAGGCTAGGTCCTTGAAAGCCACGGGTTGTATCTCGCATTGAATGTCGATACGGTCGAGCAGTGGACCGCTTATCTTGTTCATATATCTTTGTATTTGTCCGGGTGTGCATACGCAGTTGTGCGTCGGGTCGCCATAGTATCCGCAAGGACATGGGTTCATCGAAGCCACAAACATAAAGGAGCATGGATATTCCACGGTGTATTTTGAGCGTGAGATAGTAATCTTGCGGTCCTCTAATGGTTGGCGCATCACCTCAAGCACACTGCGGTTGAATTCGGGCAATTCGTCGCAGAAGAGCACTCCGTTGTGGGCAAGCGATATCTCGCCAGGTTGGGGATTATTGCCACCGCCGACGAGGGCTACGGACGATATGGTGTGATGAGGTGAGCGAAACGGGCGTTGCGAGATAAGCGATGTGTCGCGACTCAGTTTGCCTGCCACACTGTGTATCTGTGTTGTCTCAAGACTTTCAGATAGGGAGAGTGGTGGGAGGATTGATGGCAGGCGTTTTGCCATCATCGACTTACCGCTTCCAGGAGGTCCCACCATAATCAGGTTATGTCCACCGGCGGCAGCTACCTCTAGAGCGCGTTTCACATTCTCTTGTCCCTTCACTTCTGCAAAGTCAAGGTCATACTGGCTTTGCTGCTGATAGAAGACGGCACGCGTGTCGATACGTTCAGGCTGATAGTCATCACTGCCATTAAAGAATTTCACGACATCCGAAAGACTGTCCATACCATAGACATCAAGATTGTTGACCACCGCTGCCTCGCGCACATTCTCACGAGGCACGATAAGTCCGCGGAAATGCTCCTTGCGCGCTCTTATGGCAATGGGCAATGCGCCACGTATGGGACGCAGAGAACCGTCAAGCCCCAGTTCTCCCACGAGCATATACTCACCAAGCCGTTCGCTCTCCACCTTGCAGTCGCCTGCCAATATTCCGATGGCAAGAGGAAGGTCGTAGCCGCTTCCCTCCTTACGTATGTCGGCAGGAGACAAGTTGACGGTTATCTCGGCGATAGGCATTCTGAAACCGATATTAGTGAGGGCGGCTTTTATTCGGTCGTAGCTTTCCTTGATACTGGTGTCGGCCAATCCCGACAAATGAAACATAACGCCACGGTCTATGTTTATTTCGACAGTGACGGTAATGGCCTCAAGGCCCATGACTGCTGCGCAATATGTCTTTACTAACACTGGTCGCTTTGCAAAATTAAAGGATTAAAGAATTAAAGTCCCTTGGTCTTGAATGCCAAGGCATACATTTTCATTTGCTTCATCATCGCCAGCAGACCATTGCTTCGTGTGGGACTGAGGTGATCCTTCAGCCCTATCTGGTCGATAAAGTATAGGTCGGCATCGATAATTTCCTGAGGAGTATGGTCGGTGAGAACGCGTATGAGCAATGCGATGATACCCTTTACGATGAGAGCGTCACTTTCAGCAGTGAAATGCAGAAGTCCATCGTTATAGTCGCATTGTAGCCACACCCTACTTTGACATCCGTCAATAAGATTACTCTCCGTCTTGTATTTCTCGTCGAGAGGTGCTTGTTCGTTGCCCAAGTCGATGAGCAGTTGATACTTGTCCATCCAGTCGTCAAAACCAGAGAACTCCTCTATTATCTCGTCTTGTATTTCATTTATTGTCATATATCTAATAATTTATTATACTTCCACAATCTTAAACAGTTTGTCGCTTTGTCTTATTTTTCCAGGAACAGGAATTGACACGTGAGTGCCTTTGGGCGCATAATCCACCGGGTCGAGTTCAAGTCGTATTTCTTTGGCTTCGAGATACATCACTCCCGTGGTAGGCCCAGTGACGAGCAGTTTGTCTCCCAACTTAAAGTCGGCAGCCTCTACTGTAAATTCCGCTACCCCCAGTTTGCTGAAGTATTTCACTCCCTTGCCTATATACACCTTTCTTTCGGTGGCATTCGACCCGTAGTTTTTATTCCATTCACCGAGAGTTTGTCCTTGGTAGTAACCATCCCAAAATCCACGATTGAACACCGTAGCAAGTTTCTTGTCCCATTCTTCTTTCTTTTCCTCTGTGAATGAACCGTCGAGCACACTTTTGATAGCTTCCTTGTAGGTTTTCACCACGGTATAAACATATTCAGGTCCGCGTGCTCTTCCTTCTATTTTGAACACTCTCACACCTGCTTCCATCATTCTATCGATGAATCTTACCGTTTTGAGGTCTTTCGGACTCATGATATACTTGTTGTCTATCTCCAGTTGGTTGCCTGTTTCGGCATCAGTCACCACGTATGAACGTCGGCATATCTGTATGCATTCCCCTCGGTTAGCCGAACGTCCGGCATTTGCCAAACTGAGATAGCACTTGCCGCTGATAGCCATACAGAGAGCTCCATGGCAGAACATTTCTATGCGAATGGGTTGTCCTGATGGTCCGCAGATATTCTCTTGAATGGCGAGTCGGTGAATTTCAGCCACCTGATCCATATTCAGTTCTCGGGCCAGTACCACCACATCCGCAAATTGGGCATAGAATCTAAGGGCCTCGATATTGCTGATGTTGAGTTGGGTGGATAGATGCACCTCCTGTCCTACACTGTTGCAGTATGTCATTACAGCCACATCACTTGCAATCACTGCAGATATACCTGCTTCATGAGCAGCATCCACAATCTCGTGCATAGTGGGGATATCCTCTCCATAAATGATAGTGTTTACCGTGAGATAGGTCTTTATCCCGTGCTCATTGCATGTGGCAGCAATCTCTCTCAGGTCGTCGATAGTGAATGCACTTGCCGAACCTGCACGCATGTTCAGTTTGCCGATGCCGAAATATATCGAGTCGGCACCAGCTTGAATGGCAGCCGCAAGACTTTCCCTTGAGCCTACGGGTGCCATGATTTCATATTGTGATAAATCTTTGTCCATTTCGCTGCAAAGTTAGTGCAATAATGTGTAAATACAAAATAAAAGGGGCAAAACTTTTAATTTTTTCTCTCTATAAAGTATGTTTTCCCAAATTTTGATTATCTTTGCACCGTTAGAATGATGATATATCGACAAGATGAAGCAATATATATGTATGTTAATTTGCGTTGTCATGATATATGGTTGTGGCAAGGCAACAGACCGTCGCATTAGCAAGGACAGTGTGCAGGGAGATTTTCGTATAGAGCATCTTAATGGGATGACTCCCGTGAAGGACCAAGGTGCTGGAAGCTCCTGTTGGGCTTATGCCATGCTTGCAGCTATCGAGACCACCCATATCTCAATGGGCGACTCGGTGAATCTCTCCCCCTCATGGGCTCTGAGATCAATGATGAAAGAGATGTATATTCGCTATGTGCTCTCGCAAGGAAGTGATAAGGGAAGTGTGAGGGCTACAGGAAAGACCCTGTTGAATTTCATTCAGCGCCACGGAATAGTACCCTATGATTCCTATCCCGATCGTGATAAAAAATCCGTGGCAACATCCCTATTGCTCAACAAGACGAGACTCTTGGCCTCAAAGGCTGTAAATGCTCGAAAGGGTTATTCTATATATATGCCAGCCCTTGAGTCGATGCTCGACGAGAGTCTTGGATATAGTCCCAAGAACGTGTATATGTTGGGAGCCCAATACACTCCGTTGGAGTTTGCTCATAGTGTGTGTCGTCCAGATGAGTATAAAGCCTTAGCCAGTTGCACCCATCATCATTTTGGTGAGTGGTTTGTGCTTGAATCAGCAGATAATTGGGAGCGCGACATGTATTATAATGTCCCGATAGACACGTTGATGAATTGCGTGGATAAGGCCGTTCGCAGAGGTATGGGAGTGTGTTGGGAAGGTGATATCTCTGAAGAAGGATTCTCTTTCAACAGGGGAACTGCAACGTTGGATATTCCTCAGGGGAAGGATATTCAGCAGTTGCGTCAGAGGATGATAGAGAACTATACAACAACCGACGACCACTGTATGGCGGTCGTCGGTATAGCACGCAATAAAAGCGGAGATAAATATTACATTATGAAAAACTCATGGGGGAGAAATAATCCTTACGGGGGACTGATGTTTGTGTCGGAAGACTATATGAAACTCAAGACCGTCGCGGTATTTCTTCCCATGAAGTAGTTTCTTTCCATGAAGTGGTTTCTTGATTTGTAGTATTATCTTGCCCTTAAAGAGCAATGGTTTTTTCAAGTTGCCCAGAATAAGTGTTTATTGAGATATGCACACTGTCCGTCGGGATTGAGTCGCGTGGGATACTGAGGAAATACTGGGTAGAGTATTTCTCGGGCACATCACCTTGCGAGTGTAGCAGGGTGAGATGAGTGGTGGTACGTCCGTCGTCGGTCTTGGTGACCTCCGTTCTCAAAAGTCCGATAGTTTGATGAGCGTTCTCTACAGAAGTGTTTCCCACCTTTATCCATATCGAGAGATTGAGAAACGCTCCGTTTCTGCTTCTCCACATACTCTCGAACGTAATCGGGTCGGTAATAACATTCTCCACCGAATCCACCGGAACCAAAGTGGGAACATTCCCAACACTCACGATTTGCGCCTTGCCATCCCCCACCTTATTATAATATGCTACAGCACGATAAATGGAGTCGGCTGTGGTGATCCATTTGGCAGTAACCGGTTCATCCACAGTGAGCTTGGTGTTGTCGTCGGTCACTATATAGTCGATAGCCTTGTTGGCGTTGGCATGAACCATCATCAAGTCGGCTGTAGTGAGCGAGTTTTCACCGGTTCCTTTGTCATAGTTATCGGTTTCACAAGCTGCGAATAGCAGTGCCGCTATTATCAGTGGGATATATTTCATTTTAACCTTCAATCTTCAACCTTCAATTTATTCAGTGCTGGATTAGCATACATCTTGAGCATAGAGTTCTTTAGGAATTCCACGTCCTTGTTGGGGATAGTGATTTTGTCGAGCTGACCAGCGAGATACTTTTCAAAGCCCACTTTGTCCTCTGCAGAATAGTGTTCCTCCATACGATTGCCACCCTCGAGCATGTCGATGGCAATATAGTTGTTGGGGAAGAGACGATAATTGGCATGAATACCCTCGTCGATATGTTCGGCAATGATGCGGAAGATGTCAGTCTTGGGAGTGTCATCGGGAATAGCCTTAAGGAAATCGTCGATACAAGGAGCGCAATGATAGTGGATACGTCCTTTATATCCCATGATACCAGTTTGCATGCTCAGCACATCGTCGGCTTTGGTTTTCTTCCATCCCTCCACATCACGCTTGAGTTGGAACTCCTGCGCTTTAAGCCAGTCGCATGGGTCGTATTCATAACTGATAGCTACCGGCACGATATGCAATTGCTGCAGTCTTTCGGTCACCGAACCATTGCCTCCCATTGCCATCATCTTGATAATCGACTCTTGAGTGCGGTCATCACTATCCTTGGCACGACCCTCACGTTGAGCAATCCAAATATTGTCATGCTTGTCGTTGATGACGAGATTCATGTATTCAGCCATAGTGCGACTGTTGACGAGCATTTCTCTTATGCCCGCACTACGCTTCACGATGAACGACTTGTTAACCCTCACAAGATCCTCGATCCATGGAGCAGCAAGCAAATTGTCGCCAATGGCAATCTCGCAGGTGGTTTTGAATCCCGAGTCGATGAGCATCACGTCGAGCAGTGCGGAGTCGAGCACTATGTCACGATGGTTGCTCACGAAGGTGTATCTGCGAGAGTTGTCAATAGCCGAGATGTCGATGTCGCATCCTTTACTGGCCTTCGAGAGAAGATCCTTGAGGAATGGATAGCAGAAAGCTATCTGAAAATCGAGGTTGGTTGTGCATTGCTTTAGCTTTGCGGCCAATGCCTCAAATGGAATCTGCGGGAAAACTTTTCCCACAACTGCCTTAAACTGCTCATCAGCGATAAGTCGTTGATATACCTGCTGCAGTTCCTCCGGTTCATATGACCGGATGCTGTCAAATTTCTCTGGTATCTTCATAGCAACAAAAATAAGAAGCCCTAATTCCTAATCCTTAAAACTGATTCTCCACGATGTCGGTCAATACATCACTCATCTTGAGTCCGGCAGCTTTCACTTGCTGTGGAATGAAGCTAGTAGCAGTCATACCAGGAGTGGTGTTGATTTCGAGCAAATGAATCTTATCCACCGTCTCGCCATTGCTGCCTTTGCCCTTTCCGATGATATAGTCGATACGTATGATACCATTGCAGTGGAGGATATCGTAGATATGACTTGTGAGCTCAGCCACTCTCTTGGCTGTGTCCTCGCTGAGGCGTGCTGGAGTTATTTCCTGCACCTGTCCGTTGTACTTGGCATCATAGTCGAAGAACTCGTTATTGGTAACCACCTCAGTAGCTGGCAATACAACCGACTTCTCCTTTGTCTTGTAGCATCCGATAGAAATCTCCGTTCCCTCGAGATATTGCTCCACCATTACGTCCGAGCTTTCGAGCATAGCCTTTCTAATAGCAGGAGCGAGCTGATCCTTATTCTTCACCTTCGACACACCGAAGCTACTTCCATCGGCTGCCGGTTTGACGAAGCAAGGCATACCGATGCGAGCTTCCACCTCGTCGTCGCTTACCACCTCTTCATATCCCTTACGTATTAGCAGACTGTCGGCAACGCTCACCCCATATCCTCTGAGATACTGGTTAAGCACAAATTTGTCGAATGTCATAGCTTCCACCAGCACACCGCTTGTGGAGTAGGGAATGCCCACGATATCGAGATAACCCTGTAGGATTCCATTTTCACCCGGGGTGCCGTGGATGGTGATATATGCATAATCGAAATAAACGGTCTTTCCGTCTTTCTTGAATGTAAAGTCGTTGAGGTCGATTTTCGACGATGTACCATCGCCGAGATCGACGTGCCAGTCAAGTCCCTTGATATCCACGATATAGATATCATATCTGTCTTTGTCGAAGAAAGAGTATAGACCCTGGGCAGAGCGCAGCGATACGTCGTGCTCCGATGAATCGCCACCGCAAATGATGGCTACTGTTCTTTTTGTCTGTACCATAATAATATATATATATAATGAACTATAATTCTTGAATAATTTAATTCTTTAATTTCCATAGATGGCATCCCATTTCTGAATCAGCTTTTCCATGTCGTCGGGCAGTGGAGACGTGAAGTCCATCTGCTTGTGGGTAGTAGGATGCACGAATCCCAATGTGCGTGCGTGCAGAGCCTGACGGGGACATAGTTTGAAGGCATTGTTCACAAACTGTCGATAGCTTGTTGTGCGTTCTCCCCTGAGAATCTCGTTGCCCCCATATCTCTCGTCGCTGAAGAGAGGGTGACCAATGTGCTTCATGTGAGCTCTTATCTGATGGGTTCGTCCTGTCTCGAGAATACACTCCACAAGTGTGACATACCCAAATCGCTTTATCACTTTATAGTGGGTGATAGCGCTTTTGCCGATGTCGCTCCCCACGGGGAACACTGCCATGCGCAGTCTGTCCTTAGGGTCACGCCCGATATTTCCTTCTATTGTCCCGTTGTCCTCCACAAAGTTTCCCCACACCAAAGCGTTATATTGCCGGTGAGTGGTTTTGTTGAAGAATTGCGCTCCGAGAGATGTCTTTGCATCAGGAGTCTTCGCCACCACGAGCAGTCCACTGGTGTCCTTGTCAATTCTATGCACGAGTCCCACCTGTGGGTCGTTGGGGTCGTAGGACGGCAAGTCGCGCAAGTGCCATGCGATGGCGTTCACCAATGTTCCAGTGAAATTGCCACATCCCGGGTGCACTACCATTCCCGCTGGTTTATTGATCACCATCAGGTCGTCGTCCTCATATACGATGTCGAGTGGTATGTCCTCAGGTTCGATAGATGTCTCGAATCGTGGTCGGTCGAGCATCAGAGTCACCACATCCCCAGGTCTTACCTTATGGTTGCTCTTCACCGGCCGGTCGTTGACATGCACATATCCCGCGTCGGCAGCCTTCTGAATCCTATTTCGTGAGGAGTGTTGCAACTTTTCACACATGAATTTATCGACTCTAGTTGCCACCTGTCCCGGGTCAACCTCAAATCGGAAGTGCTCATATAGTTGTTGCTGTCCCTCGTCTATTTCGTCGTCTATATATTCGTTGAAATTGTCTTCTGCCATTTCTATATATGTTCGTTATTCAGGTATGGTCCCTGTCATTCAGGCATTGTTACCTCTTCAAAGTCATCAACAGCAGATTGGTCGGAATTGATTTCTACGGGTTCGCCATATTCCATCCCTGGTCCGATGTCCTCATATTCTCCATTCCCTACCATTAGCGTCAGTGGTAAGTCGATGGATATCCTGTCGCCTGCGCTCACCCTTCGTCCTCTGCATAATAATCCATACACCCAGTCTTTCTCACCAGTCACGATTTTCGGTTCTAGCAGTTTGAATCCCAAAGCCGTCAGTTTGGCAGTAGCTTCGCGCACACTGCTATTGTCGATAATATCGGGGATAGCGACTGTGGGAGACGAAGGCGAATTTACGGTGACATATATTGTATGTCCCATCTTCACGCTTGTTCCCTCTCCTGGGCTCTGGGCTAAGATGCAGTCGGCAGGCATTCTCTTGTTATATCCCGAGTCGCTCACCATGATGCGCAATCCGTTGCGGTCAAGCAAGTTGGCTGCATTGTTGAAGGTCATCCCCGTGATGTTGGGCACAGGCACACCTTCCCCGTGGTGGGTGTAGATGTCAAGTCCAAACTTCACTCCCACGCATAGCAGCACTACCGTTATGGCCATCGCCAAGAGGTTGCCCCAAAGGTATTTGCTCTTAAACTTTCCGAAGAATTCCTTAGATTCCATCTTATGTCGTATATTATATGTGCAAAGATTCTTTCAGAACGATATCCGTTGCTCCGGCTTTGCTCTTCACATATTCTCCAGCCTTGCTTCCACACTCCTTGAGCCACTTTTCGTCATTCATGAATCGGGTCATGGCAGAGTCAAACGAGTTGTAGTCGGTAATCTCCACTGCACCTCCCGATGCAAGCAGTTGTTGAGCCTCTTGGAATCGCTTGTTGTTAGGACCGAAGAACACCGGTACATTCCATACCGCCGCCTCCAGAACATTATGTATTCCCACTCCGAATCCACCTCCTACGTAAGCCACCTCGCCATAGTGATATATGCTCGACAATAATCCGAAGCAGTCGATGATCATGCATTGAGCCTCGGCAGCCGTTTCGGGAGTAGCCTCGGTATAGCGCACAGTCTTGCGATTGAGCTTCGACATTATCTGTTGCAAATGGTCGTCGCCAATGACGTGTGGCGCTATTATGAGTTTCCATTCAGGATGCTCGTTGAAGAACCTGATGAAAATGTCCTCGTCGGGAGGCCAACTGCTTCCAGCCACAAACACCTTATACTCTTGCTTGTATGCCTCTTCGACAGTTTGCTTTTTATTCTTAAAAGCCTCTACAAGAGGCAGTCGTTTCGACTGTTCCTTTATCTGCAGCACTCGGTCAAATCGCGTGTCGCCGCTGATGGTGACCTCAGTGATACCAATCTTTTCGAGCAACTCCCTGCTCTGCTCGTTCTGCACGAAGAAATGCGTTATGCAACGCAGCACTCCCGCATATTTCTTGGCATACCATTTGAAGAACACCTGTTCAGGGCGGAATATCGACGATACACTATATGCTGGCACCTTGCGGTATTTCAGTATGTGAAGGTAGTTATACCAGAACTCATACTTGATGAAAAAAGCCATCACCGGTCTTACGAGCCTCAGGAATCTTATGGCGTTGATTGGTGTGTCGAGTGGCAGATAGCAGATGATGTCAGCACCCTCGTAGTTTTTGCGCACCTCATATCCCGATGGTGAGAAGAAGGTGAGCAGAATCTTGTATTCGGGATGCTCGCTTCTGAGTCGCTCCATTATGGGGCGTCCTTGCTCAAACTCCCCTAGAGATGCTGCATGAAACCATACATATTTCGCCTCGGGGTCAACCTCTTGCTTCAGTACGTCGAATGCTGCTCGCTCTCCGCGCCACATCTTTCGCACCTTTTCGTTGAACAGGCTTGCTATTGCCACTCCCAACAGATAGAAATATATCGCAAAATTGTAAAGCATTTGTCCTTTTTTGTAGCTACGTGCAATGTTGTCGTTTTAGCCCAGTGCCTCGATGGCCCGCTTCATGCGGTCGAGCGTCTCCTGTTTTCCGAGGAAGGCCGAGATGTCGAACATTCCCGGACCCTTGCCCTCTCCCACAAGAGTGAGTCGCCATGCGTTCATGATATTTCCGAGCTTGTATTCCTTTTGCTCAATCCATTGATGAACAATGCTCTCCTGACCTTCCACCGAGAAGTCGTCGATATTCTTGAGCACCTCCATTAGTTCTGTGAGCTGCTGTGCCGAGTCTTCCTTCCAGCGCTTTTTGCGTGTCTTCTCGTCGTATTCCGTGGGAGCCACAAAGAAGAACTTGCACAGAGGCCATAACTCGCTTACGAAGTTGACGCGGTCTTTCATCATCTCCACCACCTTTGTGATGCGCTCCAACGACTCGTTGACACCATTTTCAGCTACGATAGGAGCGAATATGGAAGCGATCTCCTCGGCACTCTTGGCGAGGATATATTCATGGTTAAACCATATACCCTTTTGATAGTCGAATCTCGCTCCAGCCTTGCTACATTTAGTGATGTCGAAGAGTTCGGCGAGCTCGTCGATTGAATACATCTCCCTCTCCGTACCAGGATTCCATCCCAAGAAAGCGAGGAAATTGATGACCGCTTCGGGGAAATATCCGCTTTCGCGATAACCCGATGACACCTCTCCTGTCTTTGGGTCGTGCCATTCGAGTGGGAACACGGGGAAGCCCAGTCGGTCGCCGTCGCGCTTACTCAGTTTGCCTTTTCCCTCAGGCTTGAGCAGCAATGGCAGATGGGCAAATCTTGGCATTGTGTCTTCCCATCCGAAAGCCTGATAGAGCAAGACGTGGAGCGGTGCACTTGGCAACCACTCCTCACCACGAATCACGTGGGTGATCTCCATGAGATGGTCGTCCACAATGTTGGCGAGATGATATGTCGGCAGTTGGTCGGCACTCTTGTATAGTACCTTGTCGTCGAGGATGTCGCTCATTATTCTCACGTCGCCACGTATGAGGTCATCCACATGCACAGCCACTCCCGGTTCGATCTTGAATCTCACCACATATTGGTTGCCTTCGGCAATAAGTCGGTCCACCTCTTCTTTAGAAAGAGTGAGCGAGTTGCGCATCTGCATGCGTGTAGTGGCGTCGTATTGGAAATTCTGTATTTCTGCGCGCTTAGCCTCGAGTTCTTCTGGCGTGTCGAATGCTATGTATGCTTTCCCGTCCTCAAGCAATTGGTTGACATATTTCTTGTATATGTCTCTGCGTTCGCTCTGTCGGTAGGGTCCGTAGTTACCACCGAAGGATACACCCTCGTCGAATTTTATTCCGAGCCATTTGAATGATTCGATGATATATTCCTCAGCTCCGGGCACAAACCTGTTGGAGTCTGTGTCCTCGATTCTAAACACAAGTTCGCCACCGTGCTGGTGGGCAAACAAATAATTGTAGAGGGCCGTTCTGACGCCTCCGATATGCAATGCCCCCGTAGGGCTTGGTGCAAATCGCACCCTTACTTTTCTCTCTGTCATACTGACCAAATCATATAATATTTGTGCAAAAGTACAAATAATTTTTGATTTATCGTTCATTTTTCTCAATTATTCTTTGTCAATTCGATTTTTTTTTGCATTTTTGCACTGTCAAACCAGATATAAGGACAAAATTATGAGTTTATCCGTATTGAAAGACGACTATTCATGGCGCGACTTTTGGGTCAAGACTGGTATATCAATTCTCACTATTGCTATCATCTGCTGGATGATGCCGAGAGACGGAAGTACCAATTTACGGTGCGAGCAAGGTAAGCCTTGGCGCCTGTCCGACCTCACCGCCCCTTTTGACTTCCCCGTCTATAAGTCCGACGCGACGATGAAGATGGAGAGGGATAGTATTATGCAAGCCTACGAACCATATTATAATTATAATAAGGATATTGAGGCTGTGAATGTCAGTAAGTTTGTGTCCGACTACTCCGAGGGCATCCCCGGTGTGCCCGACGATTATATCAGTATCATTGCCAATCGCCTTCACGGGTTGTATAAAGTGGGAATAATTGGCACTGCCGATATTGCCCAGATGAACAATGACACCACTCGCACCTTTCTTCTTGTCAATGGCAAGAATGCTGTGCCAGTGGTCCTCGGTCAGGTGCTGTCCACCAAGGCTGCTTATGAGTCGCTCTTCCTCGACAAATCGATGGAAGCCTATCGTTCTGCCCTTCAGAAATGCAATCTCAACGAGTATATACAAGCAAATATCGTGTATGACAAGCAGCGCAGTGAGTCAACGCTTGCCGATATGCTTGCGAGTGTGCCCCTTGCTATGGGTGTAGTGCAGAAGGGTCAGAAGATTATTGATCGTGGAGATATTGTGGATGAATATACCTACAGGATTATCGAATCTCTGACGAAGGAGTATGAGAAGCGCCAGACAGATGAGGTGCAGGTGAGACTTACTGTTATGGGACAGACCATATACGTGTCGATGCTCATCATCTTCCTCACTGTTTATATCTCCCTATTCCGCAGGGATTACTTTGAGAAACCGCGTAGTGTGGCGATGCTCTATGCTCTTATCATCTTATTCTCAGGCATCACGGCCTTGCTTGTGCGCAACACCATAGGTCATGTGTATATCATCCCTTACGCCATGGTGCCAATCTTTGTGAGAGTGTTCATGGATTCTCGCACGGCATACTATTCACATTCCATCATGGTTTTGATATGTGCTTGCATGCTCCAGCACCCCTTCGAGTTTATCATCATCGAGACGGTGTCGGGACTTGCTGCCATCTATTCACTCCGCGAATTGCAATATCGCTCGCAACTGTTTAAGACGGCATTTGTGGTAACACTCGTGGCAGTCACTATGAATTTCTCCTACGACCTTATCCGCTTGTCGGCATTGGAGGAACTCGACTACAGTCCTTACAACTATCTGGTGGTCAATGGTATGTTGCTCCTCTTTGCCTATCCTTTATTGTATATCATCGAGAAGGCTTTCGGTTTCACCTCCGACATATCCCTCATTGAATTGTCGAACACCAATAATCCTCTGCTTCGTCGCATGAGTGAGGTGGCTCCAGGCACATTCCAGCACTCCATCCAGGTGGGCAATCTTGCTGCCGAGATAGCCAATAAGATTGGGGCAAAGAGCCAACTGGTGCGCACTGGTGCTCTGTATCACGACATTGGAAAGATGCTCAATCCCGTTTATTTCACCGAAAACCAGTCGGGAGTGAGTCCTCACGACAATCTCTCCGAGATAGAGAGTGCGTCGATGATCATCAGCCATGTTACCGAGGGTCAGAAGATGGCCGAGCGATACAATCTGCCCAGTGTCATTCGCGATTTCATCTCCACCCATCATGGTCAGGGCAAGACGAAGTATTTCTATATAAAATATAAGAACGCCCATCCAGATGAGGATGTGGATGAGTTGCTCTTCACTTATCCCGGTCCTAATCCCTTTACCCGCGAGCAAGCCATACTGATGATGGCCGACTCGGTTGAGGCCACGTCGCGCTCGCTCAAGGAGTATTCAGAGGCGAGCATCCGCAATATGGTCAACACTCTTATCGACGGGATGGTTGCCGATGGGTTCTTCCGCGAGTGTCCTATCACCTTCCGCGACATCACTTATTCCAAGACTGTGCTCATCGAGAAACTCAAGACCATCTATCACACTCGCATCAGCTATCCAACCTTGGATAAAAATTGAAAATTGAAATAAAACAGTTAATTAAATATAATTATATAGACAAATATACGGAAATTCCGAACAATTTTACTACCTTTGCGGCGAATTTTTGAAAATATTTGTTTATAAATGAAGAAGATTAGATTAATCTGCCTCTCAGTGATGACGGCAGTATCTGCAATGAATGTTTGGGCAGGAGGTCTGCTCACAAACACCAATCAAAGTGTAGATTTTTTGAGAAATCCGGCTCGCGATGCAGCAATCGGTATCGACGGAGTGTATAGCAATCCCGCCGGAGTAGTGTTCCTCGGCGAGGGTATCCATCTCTCGCTCAATCTCCAGAACGCCCATCAGACACGTACTGTAGAGAGTGCGTTCCCTCTTTTCCCCTTCAATGCCAACAATCCCGGTAGCGACCTTCATAAGTTTGAGGGCAATGCCGATGCCCCAATCATTCCCTCGCTCCAGGTAGCATACAACAAGGGCAATTGGAGCTTCCAGTTTGGATTTGCCATCACTGGTGGAGGTGGAAAATGTGAGTTCCCTTATGGTCTCGGTTCATTCGAG
>OBLI01001250.1_pt1 | contig 25217 bp, 26 predicted proteins | sample 1519701 | NCBI WGS metagenome assembly OBLI01 (sample SAMEA3663005, study PRJEB22513) | pig gut metagenome | biome: pig gut; feature: pig-associated habitat; material: faeces | place: France | collected 2012
CAGCAAAGTCGTGTGCCACGAAACCGCCGGTTTCTTTGGATTCTTCCTGCCACGGAGGGCCTGCCCTCCGTTGGATGCCTCCCGCCAAGGCAGCGCCGCCGCCTTTGGAAACCACTGCCAGGGGTACTCTGTCCCCTTTGGAAACCTCTGCCAGCAGGGCGCTCTCACCCCTATTGGATAACCCAGAGCCAAAAGAATTGCCGCCCCTTTGGATTCCCAGCTCGTTTTGAAAGGAGTACCCACAAAGGGAAAATGGTTTATGGGCATTCCTATCAAAACGGAAGTCGTCTCAGATATTTGGGGAATCTTTCTGAGACAGCCTTCTACATGGAGTTATTTGCTTATCGGAATCGTCGTTGTCTGAGTAATTCATTCCGAATCTTCCGTTTGCTAAAATCATACTGCTTTAGCGGATTCAAAGCAAAGTTGTATCCAATTTCCGTCATAGTTCTGACACTGTTTCGTATGGGGATATACAGCTCTACCAGACTTAACGCCGTTGCATTTCCGGCAGAATAGTCAATGCCATCACTGAGCATTTTGAATTGCCTGTTCTTTCTCCCGCAAGTCCTTTAACGTCGCCGCATAAAACTCGTTGCTCTTTCCATGTTTTTATACCGATAGTCGTATGCTCTTGAGCTAAAGCGCGATTACGTAGAAAACATGAGTGCCACAGCAATTGCTATCCTGCGTCTTCCGCTCTAATTCATTGATTCAGGTACTGCTGTTGCGAAGTAAATGATATCACTGATTCTGCGCTGCGAGCCGTAGCTGACCTTGTTCATAAGCTGACAGTTCATTGCAATTGTTGCGGTCTGCCCACCATCCAGTGCATATGCTTTTGGAATGCCCATATGCACCAGATTTTCAGCAAATTCGTGAACGGTCGGGACAGAAAGATATGGGTTTTCCATATTCGCTGCAACAATCAGGTAGTGAAGCTTGCCCAATTGGCACAGGGCAGCTCTGGCATAGTCCCTGTTGATTTCCCCGGAATTATAATTAGCTGGGACGCAGTTCGCACCGTTTTCAATCATTACCGGTCCAAATGAAAGGCTGAAACGGATATGATGATCTTCAATATACCGCTTCAGAATGTCTGCGTCAGAGATTTCGCCCGCATAGGTAAACAGCAAGTCACCGCTGTCATCAATATAACAGGTATCCAGAAGCTGCCCCCTGTCACGGAATATCTGCCCATTGTTCACAACAATGCCAATGCTGCGGTAGCCATAATAATCCCCGGATGCACCTACCACAGCGTTGACCGTCTGCGCCATTTCCGTTGTTGTGTAGCGCTTTTGAGAGCCAAATTGATTATCGGCTAAAAAGCGGCGGAATTGGGAGGGATGACCGATCTTGACCTCCGAAAAGGTATAAACACCGTCGTCTACCACCTGCTTCCAGGTAATAGCTAGGATCGTCTCGTCCAGATAGTAAGATACGATGCTGCCTTCTTTGACCATCGTTTCCGCCGAGAACAGCGTTTTCTGTCCTCCAAGAAGCTCTTTGGCGTCCTCCAGCAGCCATGGCAGGGTATTGGGGGCATCCGTCTGTCCATAACACGCCGGGTTTGGCTTTGGCGCGACAATGGTATTGTCACTGAGGGTAAAGCGTCCGTGCGTCTGAGCTTGGCTGTTAAATGAAATATCCATACTTTCGCCGACGGCCTTGTCAACCCTGTCTGCCACGTTTATGCCGGTTATCTTCGGCGGTTCCGCGTTTCCAATATTGAGCAGCATCCATTTCAGCAGCATGACCGTGGCCACGCTGCTGAGCGCAACTGTTACTATGTTAAGCAATAGGCTTCTGGATAATTGATATTTCTTCTTGTTCACAGATAGACCGCCTCGAATTTACCCTTTTAGTCCGGACATTTTCCAATCACCGCCTCAGCTGGCGGATCAGATGCTCTACCGTTTGCTTGGAACAGGAAAAGTGAAAATAACTCTCGCTGGTGTCATCTTTCCTGTACTGTATTTCTTCGTACTGGCATATTCTCTGAGCAAATTCATCCAGCGTCACACTTTCTCCATTGATCTTATACTCCGCCAGCACTTCAGGGGCATTTATGTCACCGGTATAGGTGTACCTTTCCTCAAACGTATCCAGGATCTGATAGGTGCTGTCGTAGAAAACAGTCTTATAAATGAACAGATTTCCAATTCCCCAGCCGGTTCCATAAGGTGATTCGAACTTTTGTACGGCAAGAAACACTTTTCCGTCCTTATGCACAGCGCAGCCCCTTCCGCCGTATCCCGCAAAAGATATACTTCCAACGGTTTCCGGCCCCCAGCAGATCGACCATTCGCCATTGCTGTAATCGTAGACGCAGCATTCCTGAACCGTGTCAGGATATCCATCGTTATCGAGGTCACCCGAACCTTCCCTGTTCAAAAGCAATTCCTCAATGCCATCCCCGTCAAAGTCGGCAAGAACAGCCGCGCCTCCGTCATAATAATAACTTTCAATAAAGTCTTCATATTCCAATTCATAGTTTTCCAAAAATGTAATCAGAGCCTGTTTGGCATCATCTGAAAGCGTGCTCGCATTTTCACTTATCTGCTGTTCTGCTGCAGATGCTTCGGTTTGTTCTTCCGGCAAAGCGAACAGATCTTCCCACGGATGACCGTTGACCAGTTTGCCCGGCTCCATGAAGTCATCATGATTCACTACATTTCCCGTATCAAAGTTACTAAGATCCAAATTCGTTAATCCATCGCAATAAGCAAACATATTGCCCATATCCGTAACTTTGCTGGTATTGAAGTCACTGAGGTCTAAACTTGTCAGCGAAGAGCACTGATAGAACATACCAGCCATGTCTGTGACGTTGTCCGTGCTGAAATCGCTGACATCCAATGCTCTTAGAGAGGGACAGTAGTCAAACATGGACTTCATACTCGTGGCATAATCCGTGTGGAAGCAGTGATTAAAGTTGATTTCCAAAACATTATAATAGCCGTAAAACAGGCTTTGGCAGTATTTGGCGTTGATTCCGCCGTTTGCACCAACGTAAAGCGCGTTTCCGTTCGTAATCCAGGCAAGAACGGAGCCGTCCTGCTTTTCGGAGACGTCCCAGCTGTCGGCAGGCACATCCTTCAAGGTATCCAGGAACGTAATGGAGTTGATCTGCGCCCGCGGGACGGAACTGCCCATTACGAAAGTTCCATAGCCGTTGTACACAATATAGTTTGCAACTTCATCCGACATCAGGATGTTTTCCGTCCAGGACATTTCTGCTGCCTGTTCCATAGCGGCAGACTCGGCGACTGTGGGTTCTTCCGGTATGATCTTTTTTTCTCCTGCACGTAAGCGAATCGCAACCAGCACCGCAGCGGCAGCAGCAATCGAAAGAATCACAGACACGATTCCAATCATTATCTTGCGGTTGCTTTTGTCAATTTTTCTGCCGCAATTTCCGCAATAGACCGCATTTCCCTCATTTTCAGCATTTCCGCAGTAAGGGCACTTTTTTCTCACCGACTGGATCCTAACGCCGCAGTTACTGCATATTCGCGCATCGTTGTCCAGTTCAGCTCCACAATTCCAGCAATACTTTTTCATAGAATCAACTACCTCCCGCGTTTCCGCCTGTTCACTTTTACCCCATGTATTTGTTGATCAGTCCATCCACAGCTGGGACGGCGATGGTTCCCTGCGTTAATGCCCGCACGCCAAGTCCCATAAACAGCAGTTTCTCAAGGATATCAAGTGCTTCCGTAACGGCATAGACCAGGCTCGAAAGGAAGCCAATATGGAAGCTGCCGCCAAATATGGAAACGAGATTGTCAAGGACCCCAATTACGTTGGGAATCAGGTTCATTACGGCTGCCGCCAAGGAGAAGACTACCATCAGTGCCACAGCTTTTACAGCACTTTTTCTCAGCCACTCATTTTCCTCGAACAGGAGTACATATCCAATGAGCAGCACCACCGTCAAATAACCGCTGAATAACCCCATGAAATAGATTGCTGCCCCCAAAAGGCCAACTGAAACGCCAATTTTTGTTTTCTGCATACTTTCTTCCTCCATTGATTGTGTATTTTCTGATTCTCTCGATTATTTTCCAGAGTCCGAATGTACTCCTTCCACGCTATGCCCGCAGGCCGCACAGAAGTGCGCACCTTTTTCCAGTTCCGCACCGCAGAATCCGCATGTCAGGGTTTCTTCTGGCATTTTGCTCTGCGGTTTAGGTATCGCAACACCGCACAAACTGCAAAATGCCGCTCCCTTTGGAACCTCTGCGCCGCAGTTTCCACAACGCTGAACTCCTTTGATGTCCAGAATCTGGCTGTGATATTGGTCAATCTTATCTTCTGATTCGATAATCGCCTTGATCATCCCGGCAAAATTCGCTTCATAGTCGTTTTGATGAAGTGTCCGGTAAAGCTTGCCAATCTGCGCATACAGATCGCTGATAGTTCTTTCCTCATCGGAAATCATGGAGTTAATCCGTGCTACATCTGCCAATTCCATGGTCTTTGCCATAGTTTTCTGACTTGCTTCTGTAACCGTTTTACTTAATTTATCAAAAAAAGCCATTTTCTGTTCTCCCTCTATATCGATATTCAAAGCGCACAGCTGTCTTCATGGGGATACCTTGGCGGCATTTGCCTGGATGGATTCGGCATCAATATAGTCGTCGTCAAGTTTGCTGATTGCGTATTCAAAAACATATTGAATGTCATTCATCATGCTTTGCCCGGATGGCTCGCTGAAATCCATCCAGTTTGCAAATGTACAAAGGTGCATAACCTGCTGCGAATACAGATCATCCTCGGTGATGCCCGGATCGCAGGCCTGATAGAATGCCTCCGCAAGCTTAAAATCAATTGGCTCCAGGCCGTCTCCTGTTTTCACATTGATCTGACACATTTTTCCCAGTCTCACACCCAGAATTCCGGATGTATTCACATCCTTTTTCGTCAGATAGTACCCATTTGCTCCCACAAAGGATAAGCCATAATAGTTTTGAGAAGATTCTTCCGGGAACAAGGAAACATACAGTATTTCATCCATATTGTCATTGCTGTCGGAACCGATGGTATACCGAAAATTCGGATAGGACTGCTTTGCAAAGTATGCGAATCGTTCAATATATTCCCGAGGGGAAAAGAGAAATAAATCATCCCGGATAAAAGAGGCCAGCGATTCATTGTCGGAATTCAAAACTGTACCGCAAACTGTACATACGCGTTCCCGATGCCGGCTGGCATTCAAAATGTCAACTATCTCATCCCACTGTCCGGGTGTGTGCCCTAAGGGTGTGCCTTTCGTTGCCCCGCACACACGGCAAGACTGCATGGTGGTACAGGTAGCAGCCTGCCAATCATGGTCAAGTGCCTCTCCTTCCGTTTTTCCGCATAATATGCAAGTTTTAGGAGATGTACAGGTAGCATCCTGCCATTCATGCAGGCACAGGAAACTGGGGAGCTTGATAATGCCGAGATGCCTGAGTCCACATATTGCACCAAGGCTTGTCACAAGAATCACTATGATTGCCAGTATGATTATGAAAGGACGCATAGAACGTTGTTTTCGTCCTCGCCGTGCCTGTTGCCCTAAATCGCATTTTGGGCATGATCCGGTTTGGGGATCAAGCGGTGAGCCGCATGTTCCACAAAAGTTCGCCATTGTCCATCCTCCTCATCACTCATAAATGTTCCCATCATGCGGTCATTCGGTGCCATTCTCTGCGGAACTGCTGTACTCAAATTCAAAGTACGCACCGTCTTTGTAAGAAATCCGGGTTAGGTATCCGTCCGCGTCAGCCTCCAGCGTACCAATATCAGCATTTGCGTTTTGGAAGTTCAGCACGCCGTTTTCCTCCAAGGGTGTATAGTGAACACCCACATCAATTGTCCAGCTGCTTGTTCCATCCTCATTTTCGAGCAGAAGCGTGTAGCCACCTGTCTCATACGTGCAGATAGCAAAGGGCTTTATGTCATACCGGTAGGTCATGCCATATTCTCCGTCCGTGCCGGAATAGCGCCATTTTGTTTCCCTGCCCAGTTCATCGTATTCGATCTGCTCGGTGGCACGGCTTTGCTCACCGGTACTTAACACAGTTTCGACCCGCTCTTCCCGTGTGGGTTTACCTTCACCATTATATTCTGTGACTGTGGTGTCCCGTCTGTAATAGTCGTCTGTCTGAATGACCTTGAAGAGTCTGCCACTGGAATCATATTGGTATGTGGATTCCTCGTAGCTGTCTTCTGTCGCAGAACGGGAGGACAACAGTTTCCCATCCGCACTGTAGGTATTCTCCTGACAGACAAAGCTGTAGTCTGCTGAAGACTGATCCTGCCGAAGAAGCTGCCCGCGTTCATTGTATTGGAACGTCCACGTCCGAACGTTATTCCAGTCCGTTACATCCTGCACCCGGATCAGTCTTCCATTTTCGTCCCAGGAGAAAAGATGGCGATACCAAACAGCGCTATCTTCTGTGTACGTGGTGAGAGAAGCCAGCTGCCGGTCTGCTTCTGCGGCGCTTTGGCCTTGAAGATCATTCTTTTCCAGCGTACCAATAAACACAAGATTGTATTCGGGATACGAATTGTACAGAATATAAGTATCCAATGTGATCTCTGACATGGAGTGGCCACCGTTTTGACTCACGGAGTCAATGAGACCTTGCGGAAGCTCAGACAGCGGTACTCCCGGCAGATACAGATAGAATTCAGAGCCATCGTCGATAATCCCCATTCCATCTTCCACAACATAGCGGCCGCCGTCCGACAGGTATGTCTCTCCGGCCTGTTGTGTCTTCTCCGCTTTGTCCACAATCATTTTGTATGAATAATCGCTTACCTTTTGAACCTGAGAGAAAACACCGGTCATATTTATGATGGAACAGGTACCCATGGGAAAATCTGGCCCATTGTCGCCCCAGTTCCATACACCAAAGCTGCCGTCAAAGGACCCATCGTCCTCTGGCATGATCCTCCAGTCCGCGATTCCAACACTGACGGTAATGCAGGAGAAGGAGTCGGGAAGCGGTACCTGAATCATGGCAGCGGGATCCACCGCATCCCATTCGCAAATATACCCGCTCTGCTCATAAAGATTTCCGCTGGCCAAGTCGTTCCACCCATCCGGCCAAATGGCCGCGCAGCTCTCGGCGGGCATTACGTTGGAAGAGTTGTTCGGCTCACCATCGTTCCAGTTTGTGTACTCCCATGACTCTCCGGTGACCCAGGCCCAGTTTCCGCCGCTGTCACAATTGGCACCAATCCAGAGATTTTCATTTTGAAGATTCAGGGCTTCCAATGTTTTCTGCTCTTTGGCAGATGTGACCGTCGCCAAGTGTCCGCCCATGGCTTCACAGGCACGTTTTGCTTCCTGCCATGTCAACACATTGTGGAATACCTGATAATGATGCTCCGTAGAGGCAGCATCCTGGGATGCCTCGGTAGCTTTCGGAGTGGCAGATGCCTCAGTCGTTTTTGTGTTTCCAAAAGCAAAAAGAATGCTGCCGATCAGACTGACCAGAACCGCAAGGGCAGCCAGCAGAGCAGCCCATCTCCAAAACCTGGGTTTTCGTGAGCTGTTTGCAACCGTTCCCTCCCTCCTGTGCCCGCAGTGGGGGCAATACCGCACGCCAGCCATCATAGGCTTTCCGCAGTAGCCGCAATAGGTGACACCATTGGGCGCAGTACCCCCTCTATTCCAGTGATTTTCATCGGTTGACTCAGAATGCGGGATGCCGGAGGCATGGTTTCCCCAATCTCCGTGCAGACCAGATAAAAGGTCATCATCCGTTGCCTCCCCCGAGAATGCCGGCAGCGGTTCCCCGCAGCTTATGCACCATATTTTGTTGTCGGGATTTTCTTCCCCGCATCGGGAACATTTTTTCATACTGGGCACCTCCAAGCTCCATTGTTACAAGTCTTCAGGCGGTTTTAACTGGTCGTTACCGGTCTTGACGTCAAATTCACAGCTCGGCAATCAGGCCTGAAATGCCTCTTCTCACCGCGCACATATCTTTACGAAACAGCTTACAGTTTGTGCCCGCAATGGAGGCAGAAGCTGGCATTGGGGTTATTTTCTGTTCCGCATTCCGGACAGATCATATGTGTCGGTTCGGCAGGATGAAATGCGGTGTCGACCAGCGGGCGGCCGCATTTGCAGCAAAATTTTGCACCCGGCGCATTCTCCGTCCCGCATATATTACACCGCATTCGCACGGAAGGCTCAGGACGGGGATTGCCGCATCTAGTGCAGAAGGCCCCCGTGTTTTTCTGACCGCAGGAGCATTTCCAGTCCGACTGATTCGAAAGAGGCTTCCCACAGAAGACACAGAATGTGGCCCCAGACTTGTTTTTTGCACCACAGTGCGCACATACTCTCGCACTTTTCAACACTTTTCCATCTAGCCGCGAAACAAGGATTGCTGCCGCAGCGAAGATCACAGAGAGATAGAGTGCGGAAGAAACGTGGAACAGGTTTAGGTTCAAAATACCCATACGCTTCAGTGCTGTGCTGTATTCCTCCCAAAAATAAGGCTGGATCCAGGCATTGAGTTTTCCAACGGCCACAAGCATCACCGCCAGCATCAGTGCGATTGCAGCCGTGTATACCACGGTCCATGTCGTATGTCCCTTTTCCAAAGTAAATATAGACACCAGAGCAAGGAGCAGTAAAAGTGCAAGGACACACCAGATCAAAACAGCGACGATTCCGAAATTGGAACCGTATTTTGCTAGCGATGTGTTTGCGTAACCGTCTAGGGATGCCGCAGTGCGCAGCAGCTTTCCCACATTGCCGCAAATCGATGCTGCTTCTGGAAGGGATACCTTGCCATCCAGGATCCTGCATATAGAGACGGCCGTTTTCCTTGCAATAAAGTAGGTGTCAGTGTTACTGCTGCCCATCAGCTCTTCAAAACCGTCTATAAGTTCTGTCTGCAGCTCCTGAACGGATACACGCGCCACTTTATTCAAAACATCATCTGTGGTGTAATTCCCGTTTGCCGTGTTTAAGGCAATATTTGCCGCAGGGAGCAGCAGCATGATAAAGCTGACCGCTACCAACAAAATTGCGGCAATCGATTTTACAGACACGTTTGCTTTCCTTTTCATAGAAATTCTCCCTTTCTGGATCATTTTAGGTTATCGGCTGCCAGCCTGTATGCCCTGTTGGGTTTTATGCTTTTTCCTGCTCACTTGGAATACCATTCAGAACATGATATCATAGATCATTCCATTATTCCACACCCCCATATCAATTTGATGCTTGAATTTTTGACTGCTCGTTGACAGGAGCGGCACCCTGCAAGCTTCTGTATGCCTGCATCCTATCACGGCTGGTACGTCCTTTTTTCAGTCAAAGTTTCCTCATGTATGAAATATTGCGTATATGATCTGCCCCTTGGAAACTCCATCTGATAAGCCGCTGAAAGTATCTGCTATGATTGGAGGACACAAAGGAGTTGATGATCATGCAAATGCGTTTATCTCCATTCAGTGCTTCTGTTGGCGCAGCCGTCAGCATTGCGAAAAGCGGCAGTCTCGTCAATCAGGACTGTTGGCTGCTCAATCAGCATATCAGCCTGTTATCCGCCCGGGAATGCCACGGTTCTGAGATATCACGGCATTTTTGGGAGCTGGCGGGAGTATTTGACGGGATTGGAAGCGGTCAAGGCGGCGAACTTGCCTCCAGGATCGCTGCCGAAGAATTCCAAAAAGTATGCTCCCGTTTGGATTCCTCTAAAGCCCCCGCGTTTCTGGATCAGTGCATGGATTCCGCATTTCTGCGGGCAAATAACCAGATCCTTCGTGCGGCACCGAAAGCGCTGGGAACCACCGGAACGGTAGTCTGCTGGAACCGCAGCGTGTTTCGGCTCTACTATTTGGGCGATTCCCGGGCCTATTTGCTGAGGGATGGCGAACTGTGCTGCATAACGGAGGATCACACCTTGGCCCGGTTAAAATCCCGGGCACAGCTGCCAGTCAGCCCAGAGGACAGACATACTCTGACCGACTATATCGGAAGGGACAAGCGCGGGAAGTATCTGACACCCTCCCGCTCTGCGTGGATTCCTATTCTGCCGGGAGATTTGCTGCTGCTTTGCAGCGATGGTTTGTATAATTCATTGACAACAAGCCAGATGCGCGATAGTATAGAATCAGCTTTTTCGCTGGAAGAAAAGGCGGAATGTCTCGCACTTTTCGCACGCGACAACGGAAATACGGATGACGTCACCTGCGTTCTGGTGCAACTGTCATCATAAAAGGGGAATGCCATGTGTTTGCCTATCAAACAGGTGTAATTGCCGGTTTTCTGGATCACTGCGACAGCCTAAGTCAACTGAAAGATGAGATTCTCCCTCTGGTCGAGGCCCAGAAGTGCGCATGGATGAAAAAGATCGATCAGATCATGGAGGACAGGCACTTTTCACAGAATGCTCTGGCTTCGCTCTGCCAGGTGTCCCGTCCCGCTGTAGGAAAATGGTGCAGGGGAGCCCTGCCTCAAAGCCGGGATATGTACATCCGCATTGGCTTTGCTGCTGGCTATGGTCTGGAGGAAATGAACGCATTTTTACAGCGCTATGGCCGGGGTCCCAAGCTGTATGCCAAGTCTATCGAGGACGCGGCCTGTATTTTTGTCCTGTCTTCCCATACGCTGCCTCACACCTATAAGACCGTTCAGCTCATTCAGCAGGAGTTGATCTGCGCCATGTCTGAGGATGAAGCGTCTCCCATCATTCACACCGGTGACTTGGAATCGCTGACCCGGCAATTTTCAGGGGTGGGCGAACTGAAGGCGTTCGTGCATGCCAATGCCCGCTCCTTCCGGGACGCGTATGCCGGGCTGTACAGCTTCATACTGGCGTTTTTGTATGAAAACCTGGGCGTTATCTACACGGCCCCCCAGGAGCGCGAATCCTCAGTTCACGCGATGGCGGTGGAGAACAGCTGGCCATCTTCTCTGCGGGTCTGCATTTCGGAGATACGGAACAAAAAATGGGTACCCCGGCGGGACAAAATCCTGTCCCTGGGCATCCATCTGAACATGGATGTGCCGGCAATCAATCAAATGCTGACGCTGGCGAAAATGGAGCCGCTCTATCCCAAAAATCCTGTGGAAGCGGCGATCATCTGGGCCATCAATGATGTGATCCTCAATTCAGAAGATGGGGAGCTGTATCAGGACGGTTCTTCTTACCTGTGCAGGGAAGTATACGCAAGGCTGTGGGATCTTGACCAGCCGGGATTTGAATTGATTCTGGAAGATTTGAAAGGCGGTGGTATGGGTTATGCGTAATTCCGCGAGGCTTCTGATCGTCGAGGACGATATTCTCCGAATGGAACCTCTGGCAGACCGCTCCTGTTATACGCTGGGACGCGGAGACGCAGACATTCCTTTGGATTCCTTCTATGCCAGCCGCGAACAAGGGAGCCTGCGCAATGTGGAAGGGTACTGGTTTTACACGGACAACCCTCAGAATCGGAACCAGACCCGGTATAACGGTGCTGTCATCAGCCGTCCCATGAAAGGGCTGCGGCAGCCCATCTCCATCCACAGCGGCGACGTGCTGCGTATAGATTCCGCGCCCTGGCAGGAGCGTTCGGGAGAAGGGACTGTTTTGCTGTTTCTGGAAGAAGAAATTCCATCGCTAAATCTGACGGTACTGCCGCGGCGGGATCTGGATTTGGGCGGCGGTGCCATGCTGCGGTTCCTGAATGACGGATATTATCTGACCGGAGGCCCGGTGCGGCTTAACAATGAGCAGCTTGCGGAGCCGACCCTGCTGCATGAAGGAGATCGTTTTTCTTCCGAAAAGCATCAGTGGTTTTATCTTGGGGACTACCTGATCGGCACAATGTAAGTGAGGGGTTATCTATGCTGATAGAGAAGAGAGCAAATCAATACGGCGTCGTATTTGACCACTGGCAGCTGCGTGAATTTCTGGGCTCCGGCTCCGGGGGGAAAACCGCGGTATACCGTCTGACCCACCGGGAAAACCCAAAAATGCAGAGTGCGCTGAAAATCATCAGCCTGATTGAAAGAGAGGGTACCATAGAATCTCTGAATACGGCCCAGCGGCAGCAATATGATGCGGCCTTGGAGCAGTACACCCGGCACGCGGAGAACGAAGTGGATCTCATGTACGCACTAGGAGGACACAGCAATATTGTCGGATATCTGGATCATACTGTTGCTGACTGGGCTGTGGACGGACGCTTCGGACGGGATCTACTGATCCGAATGGACTATATGACCTGCCTGCGCAGTGAAATGCGCAGCAGGGAGGAAAGAAATTCGTTCTATTCGGAAGCTGAAATTCGTAAAATCGGAACCGATATCTGTAACGCTCTGATCCTGTGCCATGAAAACAATATTCTTCACCGGGATATCAAGCCCGACAATATTTTCCTTGGGAACAACCATCTGTACAAGCTGGGAGATTTCGGCGTATCGAAGATCGTAGCCCAAAACGTGGAAAATATCACCGCTACGTCCGTGGGTGCCATCGGCTACGCACCGGCTGAGCAGGCAATGGGTGTCTATGACCGCCGGGTGGATATCTACGCCTTAGGCCTGACCTTGTATGAGCTTGCGAACCATTACTGTCTGCCGTTTAATTCCTCTCCTTATCCCAGTATGGAGAGCGTTGAGAGGCGTCTGCGGGGAGAACCGCTCCCACCCCTGACCACTGTCAGCAGCAGCCTCGACCGGGTTATCCGCAAAGCCTGTGCCCCTCGCCCGGAGAATCGGTATTCCACAGCGGAAGAATTTCTGGCTTCTCTGAAGGCCTTCCAGGTAGAGAAGACCGTCACCCAGCTGAAACTGGTAGATGTTCATGAAAAAATCAGCGTGTTTCCCTTAACACCGGGACAGAAAATACAGGTTCCCGACAGAGCAACGCCCCTCTGCTATGGATGGGAGCTGACGGGATGTGGCGATGATGGGTCTATCACTTTTCGGGAGCGGGAAGCAGCCACAGATGACACGATATCCTTCCGGCCGTGGAAGATTATCTTCGGCGATGCTCCGGCGCAGACCGTGAAACGGAGAGCGGACATTTGGGTTCCTGAGATTCCCAATTGGGCCGGCAGCTGGGCAGTGGAAATCCAAGGCAATGTCGTTTCTTTGAAGGCGCAGAAAAAAGCGGTGTCCTCCTCTGCGCCTTCCTCGCCGTCTGCGTTCCCATGGGCCTGGGTGAAATGGCCAGCGGGCATTCTGGCTGCGGCAGTTTTGCTGGTCAGCGGATACGCCCTTCTGCCCCTTGGACTGGAAAAACCGGAACCCGTTGCGGCTGTGCAGTCAGGCATTACAGAGACGTCAGTTGCGACAACTGCTACCGAAGCACCTGCAGTGACAATGCCGCCAAAGGTTGAAAGCCTCTCGGCACCGGTGAAAACCTATACCATGCTGAAGCCCAACGACCTGTCCGATGTCGAGCTCGAGGAGCGAGGAGAACAGGGGTTCTGGCGGCAGCTCAACGTCAAGCGTCAGGATGTGGAATCCATCACGTTTCTGGATTCCACAAGCAGCGCTCCCAAGCATATCCTTGACTTCTCCGCCGACGCGGATATGAGTGTCATCGGCTGGATCGTGGGCAGCGATGTGTTCGTAGCGGCGGATGGAAAGATCGCCCTGAATGAGACATCTTCCTATCTGTTCGCCGGTATGAAGAACCTGACGCAGATCAACTTTGGCGGCGTTGTGGATACCTCCCATGTGAAGGACATGGGCCATATGTTCCAAGGCTGCGAAAAGTTAGAGGAGATCGATCTGAGCGGCTTCGATACATCCAACGTGCTCGACATGAATGCCATGTTCTATGGCTGTAAGCGGCTGGATGATCTGGATGTATCCGTCTTTGACACCTCCGAGGTCAGGAGCATGAAAAATATGTTCACCTCCTGCCATGCACTGACACGGCTGGATCTGTCCAACTTCCGCACCCCGGCCCTTACGGATATGAAGGCCATGTTTGACAGCTGTCGGAATCTGGAATATGTGGATATGACAAATTTTGACACCTCAAATGTTACTGGAATGTCCAATCTTTTCAGCGGCTGTGCCAGTCTGAAGGAAGCCGATCTCAGCGGCTTTGATACCGCCAAAGTGCAGAACATGAACGCCATGTTCTACGGCTGCGGAGATCTGACAGTCCTGGATCTGTCTGGCTTTACCAGCAAAAGCCTTTTGAGTACGACCAAGATGTTCACCGGCATCGGTCAGCTGGAAAGCTTCCTTTGCGAGGATGCGGCGATCCTGAAAGCGTATCGAGCAAGCTAACGGGTTTCATGCAATTCCAAGCAGGAAACTTTGCCTAATAATCCTAATCTCCCGCTGTGTTATCCTTAAACCAGCAAAAAAACACAGGTTAAAGGAGGACACAACCATGAAAAAGTACGCAGCATTTATTTTGGCTCTGATGTTGTTTACCTCGCTTCTCCCCGTAACAGTGCTGGCCGACCAGTACGTCACCGTAAGTGGAAGCTGGGAGCCTGTTACCATCGAATGGGAAGACAACATCAGTGATCTTCAGGCCTTTGTTCTGGATACGCCGTTGGCCGATTGTAGCCAGATGACGGTGAACATGACGATATCCATGTGCAATGGCGTCAAATGCCGGTTCTGGCGGGTACTGGGCCGGGTGAACGGAAGCTATGAGGAAATTGGAAAGATTGGCCTTTCTTCCGGTAACGGACGCACCGTGCAGACCCTGAATTTCAAAGCGCCCGTTACCATTGAAGCCATTGCCATCCGGCCGACGCTGCCCGGCAACTATACCTGGACAAACGAGTTCACACTGACGGATGTGATGTGCGCGGACGATTGATTGGTAGCGGTAACTTTGCCTGACAAACCGTTCGTGCCGCTGTGATATTCTTAGTTCATCAAAGGAAACCCACAATACATTTCAACAAGAAGGAGATTACGATTATGAAACGAATTGCAGCTCTGTGCCTGACCCTGATCCTGATGCTGAGTGCCCTGCCCCTGACGGCCTTCGCTGCCGCGGAACCCACCCATACCATGCTGAAGCCCAACAATCTGTCCGATGTCGATATCGAAGAACGCGGGGAACTGGGCTTCTGGCATCAGCTCAACGTAAAGCGTCAGGATGTGAAATCCATCACGTTCCTGGACTCAACCGAAAGTGCCCCCCGGTATGTCCTTGACTTCTCCGCCGACGCGGATATGAGTGTGATCGGCTGGATCGTGGGCAGCGATGTGTTCGTAGCGGCGGATGGGAAGATCACCCTGAATGAGACATCTTCTTATATGTTCGCCGGCATGAAGAACCTGACGGAAATCAACTTTGGCGGCGCCGTGGATACCTCCCATGTGAAATACATGGACCATATGTTCCAGGGATGCGAGAAGCTGGAAACGCTTGACCTGCGCGACTTCGATACCTCCTGCGTGGTGGACATGACAGCCATGTTCTATGGCTGTAAGCGGCTGGATGATCTGGATGTTTCCGGCTTTGATACTTCCAAGGTCAAGAGTATGCGCCATATGTTCACCTCCTGCCACACTCTGGAGCTGCTGGATCTGTCCAGCTTCCACACCCCGGCGCTGACGGATATGAAGGCCATGTTTGACAGCTGCCGGAATCTGGAATATGTGGATATGCGGAACTTCAACACCGCAAAGGTTAAGGATATGTCCAATCTTTTTGGCGGCTGCACCAATCTGGAAGAAGCGGATCTCAGCAGCTTCAGCACCGCAAAGGCCCTGAACATGAACGCCATGTTTGCCGGATGCAAAAGCCTGACTTCTCTGGATCTCTCCGGCTTCACCAGCAAAAGGCTCCAGAGCACAACCAAGATGTTCGCAGATGTAGGTAAACTGGAGTCCTTCCTCTGCACGGATGCTGTGATTCTCAAAGCTTACCGGACAAGATAAACCCATCTATATTTGAGCGCACCGGGGAACAGAACCTGTTCCCCGGTGCGCTGTGCTCAATACGGTATCACACAATGTACATTTTGCAGATAGAAGGATGAAGTATAGCTGGCATTGCCCTCCACCGTTGGGTGGGCAGTGATGGCATCAAAGGTCTTGGGTTCATCCAATTTGATGTCGAAATATCCTTTTGGCTGGGTGTAGTCGATATCCTGCACAAATTCCCATTGGCCGTTATGTCTGATATAAATTTTCCATGTACCGTTGACCTTTGCTCCATACATACCGCTTGCCTCCAGGCAAAAGCGGAAGGAATCGCAGTTCATTATCTCGCTGGAAAACTCCAGAACGGAACTGCTCCCGCCATTTCCGAAGCGGTAGGATTCTTCTGCCCAGTCTCCGTACATGACACTGAACGTAAAGGCTTCGATTGAACCATCGCTGCTTGTATGAAAAGTGGTACTCCCGTAGCGTACATTCTGGCCTACGGCCATCACGCCATTCTTGTCGAAGTAGTAGAGCGCACCGTCAATTTCCTGAACACCCACGTACTTTTCTCCATCTTGATAGTAATAACGTTTTCCATCTACAGTTTTCCAGCCATCCTCTGGAATCTGCGTTTCGGTCGTCGGGACAGGTGCTTCGGTTGGCGGTGTGGTTTCAATTTGGGATTCCCTTGGCTCAGTAGCAACGGGCATGTCGTCCCCATCAAGGGCAGCGCACACCGCAAACAGTCCCACAACAACAATGGCAATGACAGCCAGGCCAATAAAAACTCCGCGCGGCCAGGGATTCTTTCCTTCAACGTTATTCCCTGACTGATTTTCCTGCCCCGGAGCTCTTTTCTGCTCCGATCCGCAATAGGGACAGAATTTTGCCGTATCATCAATTTTTCTGCCGCAATTTTGACAATACATTCTTTTCTCCTCCTGATTTGCTTGGGTCCGATGACTAACGGTCGAGCTTGGAACCGCACTCCGTGCAGAACAGCATATCATCATTCATGATCGCCCCGCAATTCGGATTTGGGCACTTCTTTCCGCCGGGCTTGCCGCTGAGCGGGGTAGCGGTATCTTCCAACGCTTTTCCGCAGATCGGGCAAAATTTATTTTCTATTCCGACAAACTCTTTACAATGCGGGCACAGTATCCGTGAAGTATCCGCAGATCCCATCGGGCGAGAACAATTCGGGCAAAGCCGCTGCCCTTTTTCAACCAGGCTTCCACACTGGCTGCACATTTCGTAATTATCAAAATCTATCTCCGGCAGCTTAAAACCGCACATGTTGCAAAAAACGGAACCTTTTGGTGCTTTGTGTCCGCAATTTGTACAGACGATCACCCCAGTCACAAACTGCATTTGCAGGGAGTAATCCGCCAGCTTTTTCTGAGATGCCGCTATCTCTTTCATTTCCTGAAAGAATGTCTCCTCGTAGTCTGCGGCATGGCTCTCTGCGTATTTTTTGCCGATGGACAAATACAGTTTTTCAATTTTTGCGTTCTCGTCCGCAATCGCAGCGTTGAGCCTAGCGACAGCTGCATCTTTTTTGCTGACCCAAGAATTCGACTGGGATGCGGGGGAAGCTTTTTTGTTCCATGTAGCCATATTACGACCCTCCTACGTTATGACGGTATATAGATAATATAGACATTCACTTGAGAGATGTCAATGGTTCATTTTTGGTATGCAGACAAGTTTCTGAGGATCAATTTTCCCCGAGATGGATCCACGGAGCCGGATGGAGGGAAAGATTCATTTTATCGGCCGCCCGGTTGTAAAGTGCGTATTCCAGATGGGAAAAGCACGGATTTTCAAAGCGTTTAGAAAACACTATATCCGATTATCTTTCCTCCATTACTTCGAGCATCATCCTGGCCCCCAGGCGGAAGCTGTTCTGGAACAGAAGACATTCTGCCATATCCTGAAATTCCCGCACACTGTCCGCATACCGGGAGAACAATTCTTTCTGTGCATCCGTCATGGTGGCCTGGAGCTTTTCTTCGTTCCGGCTGATTACTTGTAGGGCTTCCTTGTATTCCACACAGGGGCATGTGTCATATTCCGTTGGTTCGATGTTGCCGTACCAAAATTCTTCAAGAATTCTCATTTTGCATCCTCCCCGGAGATTAGCTCCTGGAGTATGATTTCCTCTGCCCTGTTTTGGATGTTGTTCATAGCACCAACCCAAGCCATTGGGTCGCTAACTTTCAAGTCTTCCGTAATTCCCTCGGCGGTTTTCATCTGCTCGATTATCCGATCCAGCCTGTCCTGCGCTTGCTCATTCAAGTCAGCCAAGTATGTCCAGAGTTTGCCGGACAGGAGCAGGCGGTTGTACAGAATCGGCTTGTACTCTTTCAGATAGTCCCGATGTATCCGTCCCCCACTTGCCCATGGGATGGGGTTCTTCCGGCAGCGTCAGGTCTGGGATATAGTAATCCCCCACGCGGATATAGTTGATGTTCATGCTCATTCCTCCTTTACTTTGATACTGCCATTGTATCGGAGTGTGGAAGAAAAGTTGATTATGACGCAGGTAGCTTCCTAACCTGGTGAAAAGCCCTGGAATCCATACCATTATCTGGTTCGTATATTTATTCACTATATGCGAAACCTGCACATTGGTGCCGGAAAGCATACTTGAATCCGTACTTGAATGCGTACTTGAATCAGAATATCAGGCATTGGAATTATTGGATTTTCGTCCAATATTTGCGTACAATAGTTCCAATATTTCTTGTTTTTCGGGGAAACGTGCGGTTTGTCTATTGATTTTTGCACCAAATGAGCCATGGCATTCAAGAGGTCAGCGGTTCGATCCCGCTTATCTCCACCACGAGTCCTGAAAACCATTGGTTTTCAGGACTTTTTCTTTTGCATTTTGGCGATTTTTCCGTCTTTTCAGCCTTTCCGCGAACCGGGGCGTTACACCCCGGTTTGCGTTACTCACCGTACCGGAATCGTACCGGAATTACAACGGTTCTATGTGGTCCAATACGTCCAAATCCGGGTCTTTTCCCCCGGAAAAGGCACTGGAAAACTTCTCGATTGCCGCCAATTTCACCGGCTCCTGAACGTGCAGATAGTGCTTTGTCATGTCCACATCCGCGTGACCGACAATGCTCTGGATGGTTGCCAGGTCCACGCCCAGCATCTGCATTTGAGAAACATAGGTGTGTCGGCAGCTGTGAGGCGTCAGAACCCGAACCCCCTCCACCCCTTTCACCGCCTTTTGAAACTGGGTTCGGAAGGTGGATGGATTGCAGGGCATCCCCGGCTTTCTGGGAGATTCCCAGATGAATTTGTCCGGTGTGTCCCGGAGCAGCATTGCATAGCAGCGGAGGTTTTCAGGCACCGGGATGCAGCGGTAGCTGTCAAAGGATTTGGGTGTCCCCAGCGTCGCTGTGCCCTTGTCCATGCACACTGCCTGCTCGATGGTGATGGTGGAGCCGTCCTCGGCGATGTGCCGGGGTTCCAGCCCCAGCAGCTCCTGGGTGCGCATTCCCGTGCCCAGCATCAGCCGGATGCTCCAGCCGATTCTGTTCTGGGGTAGCTTGTCCAGAAGGAGCTGGACTTCCCTGGTGGTGAAGGCTTCCTTCGGCTTGGGTCGTGCCTTTCGCATTTTGTCCGCATAGGCCGCCGGGTTCTTGTTCAGCAGATCGTTGGCAACCGCCTTGTTGAAGATCTGAAACAGCATCCCCCGGCATTGAGCAATCCTGGAATTGGAGGCCTTGCTCTGGCGAAGCTGTTTCAGAAACTGCTCGATGTCATAGGCTTTGATCTGATCGAGCTTGCGTCTGCCGAAATGCCCTTCCAAAATCCGCAGGGTGTAGCGGTAGCTCTCCTGTGTGGTGGACTGGATGTTGTCCTTGTGGTTTTCAAACCACAGCTCCGCCCATTCACTGAAGGTATACTCATGGGCGAGAATTACCCCTTCTTCCTTCGCCCGGAGATAGGCTCGCATCTTTTTCTTGACTTCCGACTGGGTGTTGCCGTAAAAGCTTTTGTACTTGCGTTTGCCGTTGGGCTGAAATCCATCCATGATGGTACACTCCCAAAGGCCGTTTTTGCGCTGGCGAATATGACCTTCGCCGTTGGTTCTTTTCTTTGCCATTGAACTCCTTTCCGCTGGCACAATGTGTTTCGTCACGGTCATTGTACAGCATGGCGGTTTATTTTGTAAAGTTTGCGGCGGCACAACTTCGCCGAATTTTTCGGCGAAGTGAATTTGTGCGGTATGTGCGATTGGTGCGATAATCAGGCACCGGGCGGGGCGTCTGAAATATCGCACATATCGTTTTTATCGGACACCCTTTCCAGAATCAGATACTTCACATTTTCCTCCCGCCGTCCCATATAGCGGATGCCGTAGCGTTCGGACAGCTCTCTGGTTTTGGCGTTAAGCTTTCGCACCAAAGAGTTGGGCTTAGCAAGTAGGTTGATGTTGATTTTCAGAAGGGCATCCAAAAGTTCCGTTGCTGTCCCCTTCCACGAAGGCTTGTCTTTCAGAAAGTCTCCCACTGCCGCGAGGATTGGATCCTCCGGTTCTTCCTCCTGAGAATCGGCGTAGCTTAAAAATTGCCAAATCTTTTTCTCCCGGTCAAAATCCAGCAGCAGCTTTTTGTCCGGGTGCTCCCGGCTGGTGACGGTAAGCGAGCCTTGCGTCCCCAGCCGGTTTTCTTTTTCCAGAATCAGAGAACCATCAGCACAGCCGATCAGACCGGTGGTTCCGGAGATTTTGTCCACCGCGTCGTCAGCCTCCTGCTTCCGGGTGTGATGCACCAGAAGGATAGTCAGGTCGAAGCGATCTGCGATTTGCTTCAGCACCGTCAGGGTGGCGTAGTCCCCGGCGTAGCTGTAGCTGTCCGCTTTCAGCTGGCGGATTTTTTGCAGGGTGTCGATGATGACAAATCTGGTCTCCGGGTGGTCACTCAGGAAATTGGTGAGCTGTTCTTCCAGTCCGCTTCCCAGAAGCTCTGCGTCGGTGGCAATGGTCAGGTCGCCGGTCTCACCGCCGGTGACCTCCACCAGACGGCGCTGGAGCCGCTGGTCAGTGTCCTCCAGGCTCAGGTAGAGCACGCCGCACTGCCGGGTTTTCAGCTCCCACACCGGAAGGCCCAGACTGACGCAGTGTGCCAGCCACAGCACCAGCCAGGACTTGCCGATTTTGGAAGCACCGGCAAGCAGGTACAGCCCCTTGCCCAGCAGCCCTTCAATCAGTTCCGGGTTGTCCGGGAACTGCATATCCATCAACTCGTCAGCGGCGATGGTGTGGAGGCTGCATATCTTAACCCCCAGCACCCGGCAAACGTGCTTGAGGGCATCGGCTGGTTTTCGGAAGCCGTGGCTTTCCATAGCATAGTCCACCACATCTCCTTTGCTGCCGCAGTTGGGGCAGTTCCAGAGAAAATCCCCCACCACCTGTGCGTGCTGCCCGCAATGCGGGCAGACGGTGAGGGAGGGTTCGTAGTAGGGAATCTGGGCGGCTTTCAGATAATCGATGAACCGGAACTTGACTTCCGTTCGCAGAATTTCAGTCGTTTGCATCGGCGCTCCCTCCTTTACGCGGCGCTCTGTTCTTCCATCCATACCAGCAGCTTGTCCTTGGGTACAACCATGCGTTTGCCGATCTGGATGGTGGGAAAGCCCTTGGAGTGCATCAGCGTGTAGGCTCCGGCCCGGGAAATTCCCAGAACCTGCGCCACATCCTCGGCGCAGAGGGTGATGGGAAGCTGATCGATTGAGGTATAAGTATTTGTCATGTTGTTCATATCCTTTCCATAAAAATAGGTTGTTTTCACTAAGGGCAAGCAATGCAGCCCGGTACCCAGGCCGCGAACTGGCTTGTTGGGAAATGTACCCAAACCCTTGAGAACGCAGAAACTTCTGCGGCTGCGCACCGTTCCGGCGCTTAAGTTATCTTTGAGAGGGAATCCAGAATCTTTCGTGCATAGTCGTACAGACCATCGATTCTGTCGCGTATCTCGTTAATGTCCGCCTCGTAAATCCGGCCTGTGGAATTGAGGGAGCGGGCAATCTGGTTGATGTTGTTGTTGGCAATGCCCAGCAGCCGAGTCATCTCTTTCAGCTCCGGAAGCTCCAGCTTGATCACATAGCCGTCAATGGCCATCTTACGAAGGTAAGCGCCCATATTGCCGGTTCCGTACAATTCCATCTTTTGAAGAATCAAGTCTTTCTCTTCCGGGGTTGCCCAGAATTTGATTTGCTCTGTGCGGTTTCGCTTTGGCGTTTCTGCTTGCTTACGCATAATCATCCCTCCCAACTGCCCGCTTGGAAAAATATCGCGGGCACTCCACCACGGTGGCACGAAAGCTCTGCTTGCAGCTGTGGATGCACCGCCTGCACAGGCTGTTGTAGCAGCGCCGCCCCCGGTGGTTCAGGAACAGCGACCATTCGTGTTTCAGTTTCTTGCTCATTCTCGGCATTGGTTTCTCCTTTCATTTCTCGTTGACCTGTTCTGAAAAATCTCTTCATAATAACATTAGGACACGGAAGCCTCGTTTTTCTCACTTACCTCAAAAATTTTTTCACCGCCCTTAATAAGTCCCTCATAATACCACTATTGCAAAGAAGGCGAAAAACGGAAATCGAATCTCAAAAAAATTTTTCTCTCACTTGTTAGGCAGCGAAAACGCGATTTTGTCCGGGTCGCGTGCAAAGATTTTTCATTTTTGTATGGTTGAACAGAATTCTCAGGCAACATTTGTGAACAGTTCCAAACAGCGTATGGCACAGATAGATTGCACCGGCTCAGAATTTGCGGTATACTGTCGTTAGGTTTGAGGAAGCGCATCGGCGCAATGTGGGCAAAAAAGTACCGCCCGGAAACCGAGCGGTACAAGCGGGAGGAATCTGAATGGATGCCAAACAGAGAAAATACTGCGATTTGATTGAAAGAGTCAAAGCAAGCTATCCAGCGCGAAATCCTTCAGTCGATGGAAAGGAACCGCGCCTTTACTGGTGCGATGATTGCAAAGAAATCAATCTGTGGACATATTGGCAGGGCAGAGGAAATCTGGATGCGATAATCATGCTGGTTGGGCAGGACTGGGGCTGTCCTTGGGATGACGGTTCTCAGCCTACGATGGATGAAGTACATAAAGCAAATGAGGGTCTTGCCTACAATTATCTAAACAACAATCCCAGTCCCACCGATGCGAACCTGACACGGCTGTTCAAAGAACTTGGTTATGATATTACAAAGCCCTGCTCCGATCTTTTCTTCACGAATTTTGTCCTTGGATATCGCAATAAAGGCACCAGCGGCGGATACAAAAAGGCTTGGGAGAAGCATGACAAAGGCTACTTCAAAGAACTGACAGACATCATTCAACCAAGAGTGATTCTCTGCCTTGGCAAGTCAACCTTTGAAGGTGTTCTGTCTGCCTTTGATGCAAAGCTTCCCTGCTCCATCACGGACTACAACGAGTTTATCGAAAGCACACGCAATCCGGTTTCCGTTACCTTGGAGGACGGCAGTACTGCCCATGTATTTGCACTTGCGCATTGCGGTGCTATGGGTACGCTGAATCGAAATCGTAAAAAGAGTACGGATCTCACCAACCAAGTTGAAGATTGGAGAAAAGTGATTCCTTACCTTCGAAAGGAAAACACGGGTATGTTCCAAGACAAAGTAATCGTCATCACCGGCGGTGCCAATGGAATCGGCAAGTGTATCGCTGAGGAATTTCAGAAGAACGGCGCCCATGTTTGCATCATCGACCGGGCAGAAGGTGACCACTATGTAGGCGATCTCGCCGACAAGTCCACGCTGGAGGACTTTGCCCGGACAGTCATAGAGAAATATGGTCGTGTGGATGTGCTGGTGAACAACGCACCGCCCCTGTTCTTGGGGCTGAACGAATGCACCTATGAGCAGTTCCAGCAGTCCATGGCAATCGGCGTTACCGCACCGTTCTACCTGAGCAAGCTGTTCGCGCCATACTTCGCCCCGGGGAGCAGCATCATCAATATCTCCTCCTCCCGGGACCGGATGAGCCAGCCCCAGAGTGAAAGCTACACCGCAGCCAAGGACGGAATCTCCGCGCTGACCCATGCGCTGGCAGTCAGCTTCGCCGGAAAGGTGCGAGTTAACTCCATCTCACCCGGCTGGATCGACGCGGCATACACCGTCTACGAAGGCCCCGACGCCATCCAGCAGCCTGCCGGCCGGGTGGGCAATCCCCTGGACATCGCCAACATGGTACTGTTCCTGGCTTCCAGCAAAGCCGGTTTCATCACCGGCGAAAACATCTGCATTGATGGCGGTCAGACCCGGCTCATGATCTACCACGGCGACAACGGCTGGACGCTGAACCCATAGAATCTTCGTTATTGACATATTAAAAGGAGCAAGAATTATGAAAAATGTCTTGATTATTTCCACCAGTCTCAGAGGCGGCAGCAATTCAGAACTGCTGGCGAAGGAGTGCGCCAAAGGCGCAGAGGAAGCGGGTAACCGTGTAGAGCTGCTCAGCCTGAAGGGCAAGAAGATTCAATACTGCATTGGCTGTCTTGCCTGTATTAAAACTGAGAAATGCGTTCAGAAGGACGATGCCCCGGAAATCATGGAAAAGCTGCGCCGGGCGGATGTGCTGGTATTCGCTACGCCCATCTACTACTACGAGATGTGCGGTCAGATGAAGACATTGCTTGACCGCATGAATCCCCTGTATTCTTCGGACTACGCCTTCCGGGAGGTTTACATGATCGCCACAGCAGCCGACGGTGGGGACGCAACTTTTGAAAAAGCCTACAACGGCTTGCAGGGTTGGGTTGACTGCTTCCCCAAAGCCAAGCTCTGCGGGCTGGTAGCCGGCGCGGAAATCGGTGACCCCAAGGACGCGGTGAACCATCCCGATGTGATGGAAAAGGCCTACCGGCTGGGAAAAGAGGTTTGATTATGGAATGCTCCAAGGAGGATTGGAAGCTGTTCCGCGCGAAAATACCCGTTTGGCAGGAAGCCTATATGGAACGGCTAAACAAGGAATACATCCAAATACTAAGTTCAGAGGGAAACGCCTCCGCCAAATTCTGGGCATTGGAAAAGCGCATATATCAAGATAAACGCAGCCCCAGTGTGATGATTCAATTACGGAGAAGTGCTATGCCCATGCAGCTTCTGAGTATGCTGCGGGATGGCGTCATTGAGTGGGATGATCTGAAAGGATTCAGCCCGGAACTCCAGGAAATCTTAGGCTGCCTGCTGGGAGAAAACAGGAAGAAGTGTAATCCATGAAATCTCAAAAGCGTACGTTTGTTTCCGGCGCCATGGCGTTCATCACCCTGATGGGCATTGTCAGCCTGTTCTCCGACATGACCCACG
>OBLI01001252.1_pt1 | contig 25193 bp, 25 predicted proteins | sample 1519701 | NCBI WGS metagenome assembly OBLI01 (sample SAMEA3663005, study PRJEB22513) | pig gut metagenome | biome: pig gut; feature: pig-associated habitat; material: faeces | place: France | collected 2012
CTCGCCCGCGTCATTCTTGTAGTCCATGGGGGCAAAATCGGTAATGCCCACGATCAGGGTGCCTTTGCCCTGGACATAGGCCAGGTCGCTGTCAGCGGCGGGGGCTTCGGCAGGTGCTTCGGCAGGAGCCTGGGTGGCGGCAGGGGCCTGCGTGGAGCCGCAGCCGGCGAGCACGCAGACGATCATGGCGGCAGCCATCAGCAGAGCGATCAGTTTTTTCATTTTTCATGCCTTCCTTTCAAATGTAAGCGATTTTATTGCAACACTCAAAGGAGCGGTACGCCTCGCATCGAGTGCAACAAACGAAAAAGCGGCTGTTTTCTTTTTTTAATTTAAAAATGATTCAGCCGGTTGCATCCCCTGCCGGGGGATTACAAACTCAAAATAGCACAGCCTGTCTATAAAGTCAATCGTTCTCCCCGGGATTTTGGGCAATTCTACCTATTGCACAATTTTCCGCATCCGTATTTATGAAAAATATTTAAGGAATTTGGATTCCACTTTTTTCTGTTGATTTCCCCGAAAACAGCAAGTATAATGACAGAAAAACCACATCTGTACCCGGTTTCTCTTCTGTATTGCCCGGTTTCGGGAGAATCGGTTCAGGAAAGGACAGCCGCTTATGTATGAAAAGGGCGCGAATCTCCCGCTGATCAAGCTCCGAAATAATGAACTGGTCAAAAAAATGATCTACCAGCATAGCCCCATCTCCCGCAGCGAGATCGCCCAGGCGCTGCACCTCACCGCTCCCACCATCACCGCCTGCGTCAACCCTCTGGTCAGCGCCGGGCTGCTGCAGGAGTCCATTGCCGAGGTTTCCGGCAATGACGGACGTCCTCTGGGCCGCCGCCCCGCAATGCTGGAATTCGTCCGGGACGCCTACCGGCTGTGCGGCGTGGAGCTCGGGCCTTACCACACCTATCTGGTGCTGACGGACCTGTTAGGAAACACGCTGCGCCGTCAGGAGCTGGAGCGGATGGTGGACGATTACAGTCAGGCCATTGCCCTGCTGGCTCAGTGGATCGGGCAGTTTCTGGCAGGTGAGGACAAGATTTTGGGCGTTGGCGTTGGCCTTCCCGGTTGGGTCATGGGAAAAGCCGGCACCATCTATAACAGCTTCCGAAAGGGTTGGAATGACAAGGATCTGGCCGGGGATCTGAGCCGGATTTTGGGGGTGGCCGTGGTCATGGAAAACAACGTCCGTGCCCGGCTTATTGGCGCCGACCTGTTCGACCGCCGCATTTCCCGGGACCCCGCGGTATACTTCTACACTTCCTTCGGTCTGGCCTGCCCCGTTATGATGGAAGGCAAGGTGCTCTACGGTCTTTCCGCCGGGGCCGGCGAGATCGGCCACACCAGCGTGGATCCCCACGGTCCGCACTGTGCCGTGTGCGGCAAAAACGGCTGTCTGGAATCCGTTGCCAGTGAAAAAGCCATCCTGCGCCGGTGCCGGGCCATGATGGAAGCCGGTGCGGATACCCTGCTGAACGTTCTTGCCCCTTCCCCGGAGGCGCTGACCATTTCGCACGTGCTGGCAGCTCAGGACTGTGACGACAGAGCCGTCAATATGGTGGTGAACGATGCCATCCGGCATCTGTCTGTGTCTCTGGCGGGGATTATCAATCTCATCAGCCCCGAGACCGTGCTGGTGGATGCCCATTTAATGCAGAGCCAGCGCAATCAGGCGCGGATGCTGGAGGTATTGCAGGAAAATATCTACGATCTGTCCATTCATCATTCTGAAATCACCTTCATTCCCTACGACGCCTTCAACGGCGCCCGCTGCGCCGCCGCGCTGGCGGTCAAGGTGCTGCTGCTGGAAGCGAATCAGGAATAAGGCGGTCGGTGACCGCTGACAATGCGTCACGAACACTGGTGGGCAATCTTCGTCCTTCGGGCCCCTCAGCAGGAACGGCTCAGTGAAATTGTGCTTTAGCTGACTAAGAAAACATGTCATTGCGAGTCAGTCCGCAGACTGGGGTGGCAATCCGTATTCCCTTTCGCACTCTGATGACGCAATTTTCAAAAAGGAGAACGGATTGCCACGTCGCTTCGCTCCTCGCAATGACATCTAAATCAGCAAGATTCCCCTTCCGTTGACGATCGTGGTGTGGGGCATGGCCCTGCCCTGTGAATGGTTTTGTGATTTTATCCGAAAAAACGGCACGGTTTTTGCTGTTTCCTCCAATCTTTCCGGAAAGCAGGGAAAGTTTGGGGTTTTGTGTTGACTTTTCTGCCGCCCCATTCTATAATTTTAGCGAGTAGGTAGATATGGCGAGCCTGAAATCGTCATTTTTCTTATTCTTAAATTTATTAATTAATTTATTTAAATAATTGAACAGCATTCAGGAGGTAATTTCTATGGCACTCGTCCCCATGAGAGCAATTCTGGAAGCCGCTGACCGCCACCGCTATGGGCAGGCCGCCTTCAACATGAACAGCTTCGGCCAGATCGAATCTGCCATCCGCATCCATGAGCTGCTGGGTTCCCCCGCCATTTTGCAGGGCGCGGAGGCCTCCAACGCCTTCATGGGCGGGGAGCTGGACTTCATGCACGGCTCCGCCGAGGCCAAGCGCAGGGGTGCAAAGAACATCGGCGACATCGTGAAAAAGTTCGGCGCGGACAGCCCCATCCCCATCGCCCTGCACTTAGATCACGGCAAGTCTCTGGAATCCGTGAAGGCCTGCATCGACGGCGGCTACACCTCCGTGATGATCGACGGCAGCAGCCTGCCCTATGAGGACAACGTGGCCCTGACCCGGGAAGTTGTCAAGTATGCCCATCCCTACGGCGTCACCGTGGAAGGCGAGCTGGGCGTGCTGGCCGGCGTAGAGGATCATGTCTTCTCCGCTACCTCTACTTATACCAATCCTCTGCAGGCCGTGGACTTCTTCAAGAAGACCGGCTGCGACGCCCTCGCCATCAGCTACGGCACCTGCCATGGCCCCAACAAAGGCAAGGATGCCAAAATCCGCAACGAGATTGCCATTGCCATCAAGGAGTGCATTCAGCATGAGGGCATTTCCGGCTATCTTGTCAGCCACGGCTCCTCCACGGTTCCCCAGATCTATGTGGAGCAGATCAACGCTCTGGGCGGCAAGCTGGTGGACGCATTCGGCATTGACGTGGCCCAGCTGGTGGAGGTCGCAAAGTGCGGCATCAACAAAATCAATGTGGACACCGACATCCGTCTGGCCTGCACCCGCAACGTGCTGCAGCTGTTTACCAAGTACCCTGAGCTGAAAAACAGTCCCTCCATCGGCGGCGTTTACGAGGCGCTCATTGCCAATCCCAAGAACGTTGACCCCAGAAATTACGTTGCCACCGTCATGGACGCCATTCTCTACGGGCAGGAGAAGGACGAGGATGTGTCCCGGCTGATGCAGTGCATGAAGGACGGCGTGGTAGACGCCTGCGCGCCGCTGCTGGTGCAGTTCGGCTCCTTCCGCAAGGCCCAGCTGGTGGAAATGGTCACCTGCGAGCAGATGGCAGAACGTTATAAAAAGGCAGGTATTTGATTATGAAGCATATTTTTCTGAACCTGAAACGTTTTGACGTGCCGGTCTGCTACGGCGGCGTCAACCGCATTGCCCCCCTGAACGAATGGGGCGGCTACATCGTAAAGAACACACAGGAAGCCCTGAAAGCCTACGACCCCAGTGAAGTGGAATTCGTCCAGTATTTCCCCGAGGCCCACATTCTGGGCGCGGCGGCGGCCCGGTGTGAAAATAGCCCCGTGCAGGTAGGCTGCCAGAGCGTCTACCGCATGAACACCGCGGTAGGCGGCAACTTCGGCGCCTTCACCACCAACCGCCCCGTCTCCGCCATGCTGGCTTGCGGTGTCGGCACCACCATCATTGGTCACTGCGAAGAGCGGAACGACAAGATGGGCATTCTGGCGGAAGCCGGTGTCACCGACACCAAGGCCGTCAACCGGCTCCTCAATCAGGAAATCAAGCTGGCGGTGGAAAACGGCATGACCGTGCTGTACTGCATCGGTGAAAAGGACACCGAGTTGGACCGCTGGGACGAGGTTCTGCGGGAGCAGCTGGAAATCGGTCTGGACGGCGTGGACAAGAGCAAGGTGGTCATCGGCTATGAGCCCATCTGGTCCATCGGCCCCGGCAAGACCCCGGCGGGCAAGGACTACATCACCAAGATTGCCCGGTTTGTCAAGGAAGTCACCGGCGGCATCGATGTGGTCTACGGTGGCGGCCTGAAGGTGGACAACGCCGAAATGCTGGCATCTATCCCGGAAATTGACGGTGGTCTCATTGCCCTGACCCGGTTCTCCGGCGAAATCGGCTTCTACCCCGAGGAATACCTGGAAATCATCCGCACCTATCTTGGAAAGTAAGGAGAAATACATATGAAACTGGATTTTGAATACGGCCACGGCCTGATGTCCGCCAACCTGCCCGACAACACCGATGTGTTCATCCCCGGCAAGACCGTACCCGACCCTGAATGCCTGCCTCAGGACTGGGACAGCCTGTACAACGCCACTCTGGAGTCCATCCGCAACCCCTACGGAATGCCCGCTCTGCGGGAGCTGGCGGCCCCCGGCAAAACCGTGGTCTTCGTCATTCCCGACATCGTCAAGGGCGGCTGTCAGCCCACCGCCCACCGGAAGGTGGCTATCCGGGCTTGCCTGGACGAGCTGTACGCCGGCGGCGTACGCAAGGAGGACATTCTGTTCATGTTCTCCAATGGTCTGCACCCCCGGGCCACCGTTTCCGAGATGAAGCAGATTCTGGGGCAGGAGCTGTTTGACGAGTTCTACTATACCAACCAGATCACCTCCCACGACAGTGAGGACTACGATCACATGGTGGATCTGGGCACCACCGGCCGGGGCGACCCGGTGCTGATGAACAAGTACGTCTTTGACTGCGACATCCCCATCCTCATCGGTCACACCCAGGGCAATCCCTACGGCGGCTACTCCGGCGGCTACAAGCACTGCGCCACCGGTATCACCCACTGGCGCAGCATCGCCTCTCACCATGTGCCCAAGGTCATGCACCGCAGCGACTTCACCCCCGTGTCCGGTCACAGCCTGATGCGCACCAAGTTTGACGAAATCGGTCAGCACATGGAAGCCAAGATGGGCCACCCCTTCTTCTGCTGTGACGCGGTGCTGGACACCTACTCCCGCCAGATCGCCATTTTCTCCGGCTACGCCAAGGTCATGCAGCCCATCTCCTGGGAATGCGCCGACAAGCGCACCTACGTCCCCTTCGCCGAGGAAAAGTACGACGTGATGGTTTTCGGTATGCCCCAGAACTTCCACTACGGCGACGGCATGGGCACCAACCCCATCCAGATGATGCAGGCCCTGTCCGCGCAGGTTATTCGCCACAAGCGGGTCATGAAGGACAACTGCGTCATTATCTGTTCCTCCATCTGCAACGGCTACTTCCACGACGAGCGGTGGCCCTATCTGCGGGAGCTGTATGAAATGTTCCAGCACGACCACATGAACATCCTGCCCGACATGGACCGCTATGGCGAGTACTTTGCCACCAACCAGGAGTACATCCGCAAGTACCGCTTCGCCAACGCTTTCCATCCCTTCCACGGCTTCTCCATGATGAGCTGCGGACACATCGCCGAGATGAATACCTCCGCCATTTATATTGTAGGCGCTCAGGAACCGGGCATCGCCCGGGGCATGGGTCTGAAAACCCGGGCCACCTTTGAAGAGGCTCTGGAGGACGCCATGAAGAAGTACGTCGGCCCCAACCCCAAAATTCTTGCCCTGCCCCAGACCTTCAAGGTGGGCGCGGTGCACCTGTGCATGAAGGACGAGCCTTATCAGGGATAACCCGGAAAGGAGCCAGCTATGGCCGGAAATCTGATTATCGTACACGGCGGCGGCCCCACCGCTGTAATCAATGCCTCCCTGTACGGCGCCATCCGTCAGGCCCAGAAAAGCCCCGAGGTTGACCGGGTGCTGGTTGCCATCGGGGGCACCGGCGGGCTGCTGAAAGAGCACATCAAGGATGTGACCGACTATCCCGACGAAGCCCTGCGGGGGCTGCTGACCAGCCCCGCCTCCGCCATCGGCACCAGCCGGGACGCGCTGGAAAAGCCGGAATACGAGGCCATGGTTCCGATTCTTCAAAAGCACAACATCCGCTACGTCCTCATGAACGGCGGAAACGGCACCATGGACACCTGCGGCAAGCTCTACGCCCAGTGCGCCGAAAAGGGCATTTCCGTCATCGGCATTCCCAAGACCATGGACAATGACCTTGCCGTCACCGACCACGCCCCCGGCTTCGGCAGTGCCGCCCGGTATGTGGCGGGCAGCACCGCGGAGCTGTGCTGTGACGTGGAGGGCCTGCCCATTCATGTGGTAGTTCTGGAAACCTCCGGCAGAAACGCGGGCTGGCTCACCGCCGCCGCGTCTCTGGCGACCGACAGCTACGCCCACGGCCCCGACCTCATCTACCTGCCCGAGCGGGACTTCGATCAGGAAGCCTTCCTGCGGGATGTAAAAAAGCTGATCGAGGAAAAGGGTCACGGCGTGGTGGTCGCCAGCGAGGGACTGCATTACGCCGGGGGAACGCCCATTGTGGAGCCCATTTTCACCGTGGGCCGGGCTACCTACTTTGGCGACGTGGGCTCCCATCTGGCAAATCTGATCATCAAAGAGCTGGGCTACAAGGCCCGGGCGGAGAAGCCGGGCCTGCTGGGCCGGGCCTCCATGCTCTGGCAGAGCGAAACCGACCGGGAGGAAGCGGAGCGCTGCGGCCGGGCCGCCGTGGACGCAGCCACCGCCGGAGAAAGCGGCAAGATGGTGGCTCTGCGCCGGTGCCCCGGAGAGGGCTACCGCTGCGAGACCTTCCTTGTGGATATCCAGGAGGTCATGATGACCGAGCGGAAGCTGCCGGACGAATTCATCAACGCCGAAGGCAACGGCATTACCGAAGCCTTCCGCCAGTGGTGCCGCCCCTTGTTGGGCAGTCCCCTGCCCAAGCTGATGGATCTGCGCTAACCCACCGCCCCGGCGGCGCCGCCGGGGCGATCTTCCATTTCCATAGGAGGGAACGAACATGAGCAGTCTCTTATTTTTCATCGTCAGCCTGCTGGCTTCCGTGGCGGGAGCCATCTGCGGCATCGGCGGCGGCGTCATCATCAAACCCACGCTGGACCTGTTCGGTCTTGCCAGCGTCAGCACTATCAGCTTCCTGTCCGGCTGCACCGTGCTGTCCATGAGCTGCTATTCCGTGGGCAAGGCCATGCTGGCAGGCGACAGCAAGGTGGACACCAAAACCGGCACGCCCCTGGCGCTGGGCGCCGCCGTGGGCGGTATTGTGGGGCAGAATCTGTTTCGCACAGTGCGGAGTCTCTTTGCCAATCAGAACGCGGTAGGTGCGGTGCAGGCAGGCTGTCTGGCATTGATTACCGTGGGTACCCTGCTCTACACCCTGAAAAAGGCCGGTATCCGGACAAAGCACGTCCGGGGAATCCTGCCCTGTCTGGTCATCGGTCTGCTGCTCGGTATTATGAGCTCCTTCCTGGGCATCGGCGGCGGCCCTATCAATCTGGTTGTGCTGGGCTACTGCTTCTCCATGGACACCAAGGTAGCCGCGCAGAACAGCCTGTACATCATCCTGTTCAGCCAGATTGCGAACCTCTTAACCACCCTGATTACCCGCAGCGTCCCGGCCTTCGACATTCTGACGCTGGTGCTCATGGTCTGCGGCGGCATCGGCGGCGGCATGATCGGACGGAAGCTGAATAAAAAGCTGGACAACAAGGCCGTGGATAAGCTGTTTATTGCCCTGATGGCGGTGATCATCGGCATCAGCCTGTGGAATGTATGGCAGTATTCCGGCGTTTGACGGTGTCCCTTTCCCGGAGCGGTTTTTCCGCTCCGGGAATTCTATTGTGTAGTCGCATGGGCCAAAGCTTGCATTTCCAACGCAATCATGGTATGATAGCTGGCAGAAAGCAGGCGGGCTGCGCCGCCGGAAAGGAACCTACATGAATCGAATCGTTACAATGGTGCTGAAAAATCTGGCGATCGTCCCCGGCGCCTGGTTCAAGCTCTGCAAGTACGCCAAGCACACCGACGACTACCCGGAAATTGAAAAATACCGCCATATTCAGTATATTTTAAAGCACGCCGTCACCGGCGGCAACGTGGATTTGCAGGTCACCGGTCAGGAGAACATCCCGGCGGAGGGCGGCTTCATGCTCTATTCCAATCATCAGGGTATGTTCGACGTGCTGGCCATCGCCGCCACCTGTGACCGGCCCATCGGCGCGGTGCTGAAAAAGGAGCTGTATAATATCCCCTTCCTGCACCAGATCGCCCTGTGCACCAAGTCCTTCTCCATGGACCGGGAGGACGTGCGCCAGTCCCTGACGGTGATTCAGAACGTTACCGCTGAGGTCAAGGGCGGCAGAAGCTACCTGATTTTCCCCGAGGGCACCCGCAGCCGTAAGGGTAACGAAATGCTGGAATTTCACGGCGGCAGCTTCCGCTGCGCCACCAAGTCCGGCTGTCCCATCGTGCCCATCGCTCTGGTGGACTGCTTCAAGGTGCTGGATCAGCCCGGCAGCAAGCCGGTATCCGTGCAGGTGCACTATTTAAAGCCCATCACCAGCGAAGAGTATGCGGGCATGAAGCCCGCCGAGGTCGCCGTGCTGGTCAAAGCGCGGATTCAGGAAAAGCTGGACGAGTGTCTGGCAGAAAAGTAATGAATAAGCCTTCCCCGGCGGGGAAGGCTTATTTCTATTTCAGCGCCGCGCTGCTGTTCAGCACCAACGTGCTGTAGAGGAACAGTACGTCCTGTCCGTGGAAGTCCAGATACTGCTCCAGTAACTCCGGCTGAACGTAGCGGATGTCCACAAGCGTCACTTTCGCGTAATCTGTCAGAAGCAGCGGGGCGATGGAACTGCCGAAGGAATCCCGGAAAATCACCAGTTCCCGCCCTGTCCCGGCATTGGGATTTTCGATGGTCAGCAGGGCTTTGGCCCCGGACAGGTACACATCGTACAAATCCCGGCTGTCTAATTTGGTCATATCGTACACGCTTCCCGTTGTGCCCGTCTCATAATCAAAAATGGTACACTGGGACAGGGTGTCGTTTTCCAGAAGGTACAGCGTGTCCGGCTCCATGGGCAGGGCCGCCTGCCCATAGTACACGCCGTAGAAAGGCCTGTCTACCGGGGTACACCTGTAGTCCTCTGTCTTTGGGGCCGTCACCCCCAATCCTTCACACAAGGCTGTCGCAGCGGGAATCAGGGCTTCCTGCCGCCAGTGGGTGTCGGTGCGGTAATAGTCCTGCCCGGTCAGGGCCGGGCGCAGATCGATTTCTTCTGCCCAGGGCAGCCCCGCTGCCACTTGGGCGTACAGGGCGTCGTAGTCCATAGCGAGATGCCCGCTTTCCTCCGCCAGATAGTAGCCCTTGTCCGGGACAATGGCGTAAAAGCACCGGTTTTCTTGCAGATATTGGTCATAAATCCGCTGGAACCGTCCAAGAGCGTGGTTTACAGAATCTCCGTTCAGGGGGTACTCCTGTTTGACGGCGGTGCCGTTCGTCAGGTAGATACCGTTGTTGTCTTTCTGCCCCAGTACCCCAGTGTGAAACAGGGATTTGACGCTGCGGAAAGACTGCCGCAAAGGGAACTGGTCTAAGCTGTAGCTTTCAAAATCCTCGCGGAATTTGCCGGAAAGCAGCGTTTGGACGGAAAACGCCGGTTTCTGGGCCAGCGGGCGGCGTTCCGCTTCCGAAATCTGCCTGCTTGGGATAACCCATGTCCAGAGCGCCAGCGCCCCCCAGAGAACCAGCACAAAAATGGTCTGATGTTTTTTCATGGCGCTACCTCAGAATCGGAAATACAGGAAGGGGCTGAAGGAGCCGTCCACCAGATAGGCGGTGCAGATCAGCAGCAGCCCCAGCCAGAGAATCGGTTCCAGCGTCTGCGTCAGCTTCTTCCCCTCCAGTTTCCGGGCTGTTCGTTTGACCAGCGGCGTGGCCCCGATGCAGGCCACAATCAGCAAGGGCGCATAGCTTCGCAGATAATAACCGGTTTCCGTCGTGAACAGAGGCAGCCCGGCACAACCGAACAGGGCCGCGAAATCACTCCCGGCCTGGGGAAGCGACTCGGCGTTGAACAGGACAAAACTCAGCACCACCGCCAGCAGCACATAGCCGTGGCGAACGGCGTTCGGCAGCTTTTGCAGCCCCGGCAGGGCCTTTTCCATCAGCAGCAGCGCCGCGAACAGCAGCCCCCACAGCACAAAATTCCAGGCCGCCCCGTGCCACAGGCCCGTGAGCATCCAAACAATCAGGATATTTCGTACCCATTTGGCCCTGCTCACCCGGTTGCCGCCCAGGGGGATATACACATAGTCCCGGAACCAGCTGCCTAGGCTCTTATGCCACCGCCGCCAGAATTCCGTGATGCTTTTTGAAAGGTAGGGATAGTCGAAATTCTCCGGAAAATGGAAGCCGAAAATTCGGCCCAGGCCAATGGCCATGTCGGAATACCCGGAAAAATCGAAGTAAATGTTCAGAGTAAACGCAATTGCGTACAGCCACGCGAACGTCACGGATGGCGACCCACTGTCCCGGTAGAGCTTTACCAGCATGGCAAGGTTATCCGCCAGAATGACCTTTTTCGCAAGGCCCATGAGGAATCGCCGCAGACCCAGCCCCACATTTTCCCAGCTGTGGGTTCGCCCATCCAGCTCCTTCGCCACATCGGAATAGCGGACGATGGGGCCGGCAATGAGTTGAGGGAACAGAGCAACGTAGGCACCGAAGGCGATGAGATTTTTCTGGGGCGACACCGTGCCCCTGTACACGTCCACGGTGTAGCTCAGGCACTGGAAGGTGTAGAAGCTGATGCCCACGGGCAGGGCCAGCTTCAGAAGCGGCAGGCGCAGGCCGGTGACGGCATTGACGCTGGCGACGAAAAAGTCCGCGTATTTGAAAAGTCCCAGCAGTCCCACGCCCACGGCAATGGACAGGGTCAGCCACGCCTTTTTATGGTGCTGGCTGCGCCCGATGGCAAGGCCGCACAGGTAGAATACCACGATGGTGAAAACCATCAGGAGCAGCAGCTTCGGCTCCCCCCAACCGTAGAACGCAAGGCTTGCGAGAAGCAACACGGCGTTTTTCCCCCGCCGGGGGGTGAGAAAGTACACCGCCAGCACCGCCGGGAGAAAATAGTATAAAAATGGGATGCTGGAAAAGATCATAGGCGTTCCTCATTTTTGAATAATGGCAGCGGCAATGCCGCTGCCATATCTATCAGATTACAAAATCACAGGTTCTTCCCGCCACGCTCTGGAAGGCGTCCACAAAGGACTGGGCGGTCATGTCGCCGGTGGTGGACACCATAATCAGCATCACCACATCGCCGATGCCTGCCACCTTCAGGTCGTCCGCCTCCACGCAGATCCACTTCCGGGGGTCCACGCCGGACTTCATGCTTTCCGCCACGGCTCTGGTATCCGTGCCCTCGGCGGTGCGCACCATGACCATGGAGAAGGCCAGAGAGCCCATCATCGGCTCGTAGGCGGCAGCCTCGGTGAGCTGGGAAGCGTCGTCAAGGCCGGTGTAGCTCTTGATGGCCCAGGCACCGTCCTCGCTGGTGTCGGTCAGATCAATGGGGAACACACCGCCGGCGAACTCCACAGGCCGCTGCTCAATGACCTTGTTCAAAAGCTCCTCCATGGTGCCCTCGATGTTGGCGGCGGGGGCGGTGGTTTCGGTAGGCTGCTTGCCGCCGCAGGCGGTCATGGCAAGCGCAAGGCTCAGCGCCAGAAGGGCGCAAATCAGTTTCTTCATTTCAGGTTTCCTCCAAATGTTTTTTCTTACGCATACAATAATGCCCAAAAGTGAGCAAAATCACTCCCAGCAGCACGCCGCAGGAGTCAATACAAACGTCCCGCAGGCTGGAAACCCTGCCCGGGACAAAAATCTGGATGGTTTCATCCACACAGGCTGCCGCAGCGCCGCAAAAAAGGGGCAGAAGCCGCCCCTTCCCCAGCATGCCGAACAGCCAGCACAGGCACATTCCCAGCGCCGTGAACTCCGTGAAATGGGCCAGTTTCCGCAGCAGGAAGCCCCCGTTTTCCGGCCCCGGCTCCCCCTGCGCAAAAAGGAGCTCCAAAATTTTCTTGGCAAAATCGCTGATGGCTCCGGAAATCCACCCGGGCAGCAGAGAATTGCCCCAGATGAACACAAGGCAGCATATCAGCAGCGTCACGCACAAGCGCATTCTTTTCTCTGTTCGAATCACGCCAACACCCCCAGATGCTCCAGCAGGATTTTCAGGCCCAGCAGAATCAGAATGACACCCCCGGCAATTTCCGCTTTGGCTTCAAACCGGCTGCCAAACACATTGCCGATTTTCACCCCCAGCATGGAAAGCAGGCAGGTGCAGATACCAATGAGGGTCACAGCAAAGAAGATGTTTACATTTCCAATCATGGCAAGGGAAATGCCCACCGCCAGCGCGTCAATGGAGGTAGCCACCGCCATGATGAACATGGTTTTCACCGACAGGTCCGCATTGCCGCCGCAGTCGCATGCTTCCTCCTTGGACAGGGCTTCCTTCAGCATATTCACGCCGATGATGGCCAGCAGGCCGAAGGCGATCCAGTGATCCACCGCCTGAATGGCTGTGGCAAACAGCGTACCCAGAAAAAAGCCGATCAGCGGCATCAGCGCCTGAAAGCCGCCGAACCACACGCCGCAGGTGAATTCCGCCTTGAATGTTGCCCGCCGCAGGGCCAACCCCTTGCACACCGACACCGCAAACGCGTCCATGCTCAGGCCCACAGCCAGCAGCAATAACTCTCCGATTCCCATAAAAAAAGGCCTCCGTACAGATTCACACCGGCACGCAGGGTCTTGCGCAAGAGACTGAGCCGGCTACCAAGTCTCGTCATTTCAGGCAGAACCGGGGCGAACCCAGTATGTCGATTCTGTCCCGCGTTTTTCCCGCGCCGACTACTCCCTCTTCTGGTGGGAATTATAACAAAAGGCTCCCGGTTTGTCAAGGCAAACCGGGAGAATACACAGTTATTTTACAATTTTTCCAGCATTTTCTCCAGCAGCACCAGCCCCACGCCCTCAATGCCGTTGAACACGCAGGGCACAATGCCTGCCTCCCGGTAGCCCAGCTTCCGGTACATGGCTCTGGCCCGGGCATTGCGGCTGTTGGTGTCCATCCGCAAACATCGGCAGCCATTTTGGCGGGCGTAGTCCTCATAAAACGCCACGAACTGCTTACCGAACCCCTTTCCGGCGGTGTCCGGGTCGATGACAAGGGTGTGCAGCACCATGACCTCAGAATCCTTCGCCTCATACAGCCACGGCCCGCCGTAGTAGGCATCCACCTGGGTCTGGTTGATGATGGCAGCGCCGACGATTGTTCCGTTGTGCTCCTGCACGAACAGGTCGTCCCGGCAAAGGGCCTGCCGGGCAGTGTCCTCTGTGGGGTAGATCCCCCGAATCCAGCCGATGGTTGCCCGGCCCGCTTCTTCCTCGGTGTGGAGCTTGTCGTAGATCGACGCAACGGCGGGAATATCCGCCGCCAATGCCTTGCGAATCATGCCAGTACCCCCGCAAATTTCAGAATCCACTCTGCGATCAGCACCGCCGCGCTGCTGCTCACGGCGACAACAATCAGGCTCTTGCCCCGATAGGCAAGGAGGATCGCCACAATCAGCGCCGCCGCGCCGCTGATAATGGAGGCGGTGCTGCTGAGGATTGCCGGGAAGGTCATTGCCGTCAGGCAGGCGTAGGGCACATAGTGCAGAAAGGAGCGCAGAAAGCAGCTGCGGATAGGTTTTCTAAAGATGGTCAGGGGCAGCACGCGAATGAGATATGTGGTCAGGGCCATCGTGAAAATATACACATAAATGTTCATACCGCCGCCTCCGCTTCTTCCTCGATGGGGAGCAGTGCAGCGCAGATGCCCGCCGCCGCCACGGTGCAGATGACGATGGAGATGCCCGCAGACACGTCCTTCAGCACCGGTGCCCAGGTAAACAGGCTGCTGAATACCAGCGCCAGAAGCACCGCCGCCAGAATCTTCCGGTCGGTCTTCGCCGGGGGCACCACGATGGCAATGAACATTCCATAGAGCATGACGCCCAGCGCCGCCTGAATGGAAGATGGCAGCACCGACCCGGCAAGGCCGCCGCAGAGGGTGCCCAGCGTCCAGCCAACGATGGGCAGGGTGCCAAGGCCCAGCATAAAGGGCACCGTCAGTGGCTCTATCCGGGCCATAGCCAGCGCGAAAATCTCATCGGTATTGAAAAACGCGATGAACAACCGGGGCAGGAAGCCGATCCTCTCCCCCATCCGCTGGCTCAGCGCCAGACTCATGAGGGCGTAGCGGCTGTTGATAATCAGCTGGGTCAGAATCATTTCCCACAACGTCGCCGCCGCCACAATGACGGTCAGCCCGGCGAATTGTCCCGCGCTGGTTAAATTGGTCAGCGAAATCAGCGTGGCGTCCCACACGCTGACGCCCTGGCTGACCGCCATGGCCCCGAAGCCAAAGCTGACGGAGAAATAGCCCATGCCCACCGGCAGTCCCCGGCTTACCCCCGTCCGATATTCTCGAAAGTTCATATGTATCATCCTTTATCGCTCTGTGTTCATCCTTCACAGCAAGCAAGTATAACGAGTTGACAGTTGACAGTGAACAGTTGAAAGTTGAGGAGTCCCTTCGGGACATTTTGAAAAAACAGTTCTCATGTGCTTTCATCCTGTCCTTCAACTGTAAGGGAAAGCCCAACTGTCAACTATCAACTGTCAACTATTCCTTGATATTCCATCAGCTCCAGCACCTGCTGGCCCCGCTGGGTCAGGGCCATGCTGCCCTTGAGGGGATAGTCTCCGTAGCCGGCATAGCCCGCCAGGGGCTTGTCATAATCTAAGGAAATCAGGCCCTTCTTTTCCAGAACCTGCAGCAGCAGGCTCGTATTCTCCGGTGCGTCCGCCTCCGGGTACACCGGAGTCAGATCGCTCAGCTGCCGGGCCACCGGCAGAAAGGCATACTGCCCCAATCGGCGAAGAAAATCGATTTCCGGCTGGCTCAGCACCAGCTCCCGGGCACAGCCGGAGCATGCGCCGCAATGACCGCTGCAAGTTCCCATGGATACTCCTCCATCCTCCGTAACCGGCACCCCAGACAGGAGCGCCAATCATAGCATACGCCATTCCCGGTGAAAATAACCGGCATGATAGGCAATCACACCGGTTTTTCCTTCAGCTGTGCCATGTGGCGCTTCAATGCCTGAAAGGATTCGTCTGAAATGGCGTGCTCCATCTTACAGGCATCGGCAATGGCGGTGCCCTCTGGCACCCCCAGCACCATGAGGAGCTGACTCAGCAGGGTGTGCCGCTCAAAGATTTTCTCCGCGATTTCCCGTCCGGTCTCCGTCAGCGTCAGGCCGCCGTCCGTATCCATCTCCACATAGCCGCCGGTTCGCAGAATGCCCATGGCCCGGGATACGCTGGGCTTGGAATAGCCCAAATACTCGCTGACATCCACACTGCGGACAAAGCCGCTTTTCTGGCTCAGCACCAGAATGGCTTCCAGATACATTTCTCCGGATTCGTGAAGCTCCATTCGGATTCCTCCTGATGTGCGAATTTGTGCACGAAGTTTTCTGTAGAATACCACAGCTTTATGCAGAATGCAAGAACTTACATTTTTTCTTTACAAAAGACTTTTCAAGCGTGCGAAAATAGTGTACATTGTCCCTATCAGAAAAGGAGGCGCGTTTACAATGGATTACGCAAAAGAATCCCTTCGGCTCCATGGGGAGTGGAAGGGCAAAATCGAAGTGGTAACTACAGTCCCTGTATCTACCAAGGATGACCTGAGTCTGGCCTACACCCCCGGCGTGGCCCAGCCCTGTCTGGAAATTCAGAAGGATATCAACAAGTCCTACGAGCTGACCCGGCGGCACAACCTGTGCGCCGTCATTACCGACGGCTCTGCCGTGCTGGGTCTGGGCGACATCGGCCCCGAGGCCGGTATGCCCGTCATGGAGGGCAAGTGCGCCCTGTTCAAGGCCTTTGGCGATGTGGATGCGTTCCCCCTGTGCGTCAAGACCAAGGACGTGGACGAATTTGTGAACGCCGTCTACCTGATTTCCGGCTCCTTCGGCGGTGTCAACTTAGAGGACATCTCCGCCCCCCGGTGCTTTGAAATTGAGCGCAAGCTCAAGGAAAAGTGCGACATTCCCATCTTCCACGACGACCAGCACGGCACCGCCGTCATTACGCTGGCAGGCCTGACCAACGCCCTGAAGGTGGTCGGCAAGCGCAAGGAGGATGTGAAGATCGTCACCTCCGGCGCCGGCGCTGCCGCCATTGCCATCGTCAAGCTGCTGCTGAGCGCGGGCTTCAAAAACATCACCATGTGCGACCGGAAGGGCGCAATTTACGCGGGCCGGGAGGGCCTGAACTGGATTAAGGAGGAAATGGCCCAGGTCACCAATCTGGATAAGAAATCCGGCTCTCTTGCCGATATGCTGGTGGGCGCGGATGTGTTCATCGGCGTGTCCGCCCCCGGCATGGTGACGAAGGAAATGGTGCAGACCATGAACAGGGACGCCATTATCTTCGCCTGCGCCAACCCCACCCCGGAGATTTTCCCCGACGAAGCCAAGGCCGGCGGCGCAAAGGTCGTCTCCACCGGACGCAGCGACTACCCCAATCAGATCAACAATGTGCTGGCCTTCCCCGGCATTTTCCGGGGCGCCTTCGACGTCCGGGCCAGCGATATCAACGAGGAAATGAAAGTAGCCGCCGCCAACGCATTGGCTTCGCTCATTTCCGACGAGGAGCTGAACGAGGACTACATCATCCCCGCCGCCTTTGACCCCCGTGTCGGTCCCGCCGTGGCCAAGGCCGTGGCGGAAGCCGCGAGAAAATCCGGCGTGGCAAGGATCTGAAGACATCCTTGTCGGGCGGGGCTTGCCCCCGCCCTGCCCCGCGTTCCTATATTGCGGCGCAGCCGGAAGGTTTCCCTTTCGGCTGCTTTGCTGTTTTACCTCAGTGCAGGGTCTTTGCCAGCACATTCCGTTCCAAAGGCTTTGCACAGACGGTGCGGAACCCTTGGCCCGCTCCACAGGATATCCCATATTCCTTAAAATCCCTGTCCTGTTTTGTGCACTATGCCGAAAATGTCAAAAAATGCAAATTTTCACTTTACTTCTCTAAAGCGATAAAGTATAATGCGGACAGTCGAAATTCCCAAAGGGAAAAGAAAGGAAGAAAAACCATGAAAAAGATGTTTGCACTGCTGCTGGCGCTGGTTCTGGCGCTGAGCTGCCTGACCGCCTGCGGTGCCTCCAGCGGCTCCGACCTCGCGTACATTCAGAAAAAGGGTACCATGATCGTGGGTATCACGGAATATGAGCCCATGGACTTCAAGGACGCTGACGGCAACTGGACCGGCTTCGACGCTGAACTGGCGGAGATGGTCTGCAAGGAGCTGGGCGTCAAGTGCGAGTTCTTCGTGCTGGCTGACTGGGGCAAGAAGTTCTACGAGCTGGAAAGCAAGAACATTGACTGCATCTGGAACGGCATGACCATCACCGATGAGGTCAAGCTGAACACCAGCTGCTCCGCTCCCTACGTCCTCAATGCGCAGGTGCTGGTGATGAAGGCCGATGTGGTCGGTCAGTACGATGCCCTCGAGCTGCTCAAATCCCTGACCTTCGCCGTGGAGGAAGGCTCTGCCGGTCAGGCCGAGGTAGAGAATCTGGGCATTGACGCCAGCCAGATCACTGCCGTGAAGGATCAGGGCGCTGCTCTGATGGAAGTGGCCGCCGGCACCTCTGACGCCTGCGTCATCGACATCACCATGGCCAACGCCATGACCGGCGAGGGCACCAGCTACGCCGATCTGGCTGCCGGTATCGCCCTGTCCAGCGAGGAGTACGGCATCGGCTTCCGGAAGGATTCCGACGTCACCGCCAAGGTCAACGAGCTTCTTGCCAAGTACAAGGCTGATGGCACCCTGCAGGCGCTGGCCGACAAGTACAGCCTGACGCTGGCTTAATTCATTCTATACATAAGGGAGGGCGCTTGCCCTCCCTTGCGCCGTAAATTAGATATAAAGAGAGGTATCCCCATATGTTCCTCCCGGTAACGTTGCAGCTTCTGGCAGGCTTCGGCGAATCCCTGAAAATCTTCCTGCTGACCCTGCTGTTTGCCCTTCCTCTGGGCCTTGTCATCTGCTTCGGCTCCATGAGCCGGTTTTCTCCCCTGCGGAAGCTGATCCGCTGCTTTGTCTGGATCATCCGCGGCACGCCCCTGATGCTCCAGCTGATTATCATTTTCTACGGTCCCGGCCTGATGTTCGATCTGCCCGCCATGCCCCGGTTCACCGCCACCATTGTAGCCTTTACCATCAACTACGCCTGCTATTTTTCCGAAATCTACCGGGGCGGCATCGAATCCATCCCCCGTGGTCAGTATGAGGCCGGGCAGGTGCTGGGTATGACCAAGCAGCAGATTTTTTTCCGGGTGGTTCTGCTTCAGGTGGTCAAGCGGGTTATGGCCCCCATGAGCAACGAAATCATCACCCTGGTCAAGGACACCTCCCTGGCCCGGATCATCGGCATTTACGAAATCATCTGGGCCGGCGAGTCCTTCATCAAGAAGGGCCTCATTTGGCCCCTGTTCTACACCGGCGCGTTCTATCTGATTTTCAGCGGCCTGCTGACCATCCTGTTCGGCAAGCTGGAAGAAAAACTAAACTATTTCAGAGGTTGAGCCATGGCGATTTTGGAAGTAAAGAATATCAAAAAGGGCTTCGGCTCTACGGACGTTCTCAAGGGCGTCAGCTTTTCTCTGGAAAAGGGGCAGGTGCTGGCCATCATCGGTTCCTCCGGCAGCGGCAAGACCACCCTTCTGCGGTGCCTGAATTTTCTGGAAACCCCTGACGAAGGCGAAATTTGGGTAGATGGGCAGCTTCTCAACGGCGGAAACCTCACCGACGAGCAGGTGCGGCAGAACCGGCTGCACTTCGGTCTGGTGTTCCAGAATTTTAACCTGTTCCCCCAATATACCGTGCTGGAAAATATCACGCTGGCCCCGAAGCTGCTCAAGCACACAGAACCTGCCGCCATTCGGGAAAAAGCGCTGAAGCTGCTGGATCAGGTGGGACTGCTCCAAAAGCAGGACGCCTACCCCTACCAGCTGTCCGGCGGTCAGCAGCAGCGGGTGGCCATCGCCCGGGCGCTGGCACTGAGCCCTCAGGTATTGTGCTTTGACGAACCCACCTCCGCTCTGGACCCGGAGCTGACCGGCGAGGTGCTGCGGGTCATCAGGGGCCTCAAAGACAAGGACAACACCATGATCGTGGTCACTCACGAAATGGACTTTGCCCGCAGCGTGGCCGATGTGGTAATCTACATGGCGGACGGGGTCATTGAGGAAATGGGCACGCCGGAGGAGGTCTTCGGCAATCCCAGAAGTGAAAAAACCCAGGCCTTTATCCGGGGAGCCCAGCAGTCCTTCTGAAACAAATTGAGGGGGCATCCTTTTGGGATGCCCCCTCAATCTGTCAAACCCCCGGGGCGTATGCCCCGGGGGTCTTACGCTATGGGATTTTCGATCAGCTCACTTCCACAGTGAAGCTGACGCTCTTTCCGGAACCATCCAGAGCAGTTGCCTTAATGACGGCAGTGCCCTTTCTCTTGGCTTCCAGTACATAGGAGTTGGACTCCTTGTCCCACTTGATGTAGGCAACCGTGGAGCGGCTGCTGGTCCACTTCATGTCTGTGGCAGCGCCGACAGGCTTCGTTGTCGCGCTCAGGAAAGCCTCGGCACCCACGTCCAGATCCACTTTCTTCGTTTCCATATCCACATCCGTACCGCCAACAGCAGGTGTGATCTCGGTTGCCAGCGGGTAGATGATAACATCCAGCGGTGTCGTCTCCTTGGCGCCATAGCCGTCCACGGCCTCGGCATGTACGGTAAGCACTACCGTCTCCTTCACCGTCCGCTTCGCGGTGATCAGACCGGAGTTGGCGTCGATGGTAGCAAAGGTATCATCCTCCAGAGACCACTTCACGCGCTTGTTGGTCGCTTCGGGGTTGGTATCCGCCCGCAGGGCCAGCGTCTTGCCGGCATACAGCTTCTGCTCCTTAACACGCGGCGCAATCTCGATCTCCTTCACCGCGTTCACCAGCACCAGCGTGATCTTGGTGGTGAAGGTGGTCTTCTTGCCGGAGATTTCCTTGACATATTTCGCTGTCAGCGTGACCTTGCCGGCCTTATTGGCCTTCAAAGCGCCAGTCTCAGAGTCGATGCTCACAATGGACTTGCTGCTGGTGGACCAGACGACTGCATCCTCGACCGATTCAGCCGGGGCTCCGTCTGCAGGGTCCTCGGGAATGGAGATATACGCCAGTACATCCAGATGATCCCGCAGATCATCCGCATTGATCGCATCCAGATTAATGGGCACAGTCACCGTTCCGGTATACGTCTCACTATCCCAGTTCTCAAAGGTAGCAGTCAGGGTGCAGGTCTGCTTGGGGCGAATCGTCAGAACGATGGAGTCGTTGGCGCCTTCCTTCTCCGCAGAAATGGCAACTACGGTAATATCCGTGTTCGCGGTAACGTTCTTCGCCGACACTCTGCCGCTGCTGCTGATGCTCGCTTCGTCGGTGGAAGTGGTGTATTCGCCATCCTCGCCGATCAGACGCCAGATGACTTTCTGATTCGAAGCCTTGACGCCCTTGTAGTAGTCAGTCCAGGCGGTGGCTTTCAGAGACAGAGACTGGCCGCCGCGCAGGTCGGTGCTCTTGGGTGCGGTGATCTGCAGCTCTTCCACCAGGTTGGTGACCTTCAGGGTAAACTTGGTGGTATAGAGGGTGCCGCCGGCCTCCCGGCTCTGCACGGTGATGGTGGTGGTGCCGGTCTTCAGTGTCTCAATATCGCCAAACTCGTTGATGGTCGCAACGCTCTTCTTGCTGCTGGCGAACGTGGTGCGGTCGGGATCCGCGAGAGTTTCCGCATCCGAGTCACTGTCGTACCAGTAGCCTTCAATGTAAGAAGTTCTGCCGGCGTTCATGGAAACGGTATTTTCGGTGATCAGCTCGCCGTCCATTTTCAGCAGGAAGGTCGTCCGCTTGGCGGGCTTGATGGTCAGGGTGTACTCACCGAATGCGTATCCATCATCGTTCACGCCCTTAGTAACACCCTCAGGGGCCTTTTCCGCGGAGGTGGCCCGGACAACAATCGTTGCGTTCGTCTTAATTTCCTTAACGCTGAGTCTGCCGGAGGAAGTGATGGTAGCCTTGGTAGTTTTCTCCCGCACACCCTCTACATCTTCAAAGACCTCCCACTTCAGCTTCTGATTTGCTGCCTTGATCCCATTGGCGTGGTCCGTCCAGGCGGTTGCCTTCATGGTTGCGGACTTGCCGCTGCGCAGCTCCGTGGGATTGATGCCATCATCGAAGAGGACTTCGTTCACAGGTTTGGTAATCGTCAGATAGATGTAGCCGACCTTCTTGCTGCCGTCCGTAGCCGTGGCGCTGATGCGCACCTTGCCGGCGTTGCGGATGGTCAGATTGCCGTCCGCATCAATGTCCACAATGTTCCTGTTGCTGGTACCCCAGGTCACTTCCGAAATGGCGTTTGTGGGTTCAACCACAGCCTCCAGCTGAATGGGGTCCGCATTATAAGGGATGTTGCTCGGGTTGACACCGTCCGGGACATTGATCTCAATATCCTCCACACCGTGAACGATTGTGATCGTAGCCGGCTCCGCCTTAACGCCGCCCACTTCCGTCTCAGCATGGACAAGAACCGTCACGGAATCCAGATCGTCCGCAAGGCGCGCTGCCGTCAGCTTACCGCTGGTATTGATGGTTGCCGCGTTGGTGGGATCGCCGTCCTCGTCCGTAACGCTCCACAGAACTTTCTTGTCAGTCAGGCCCTTCATCGTCGCCACGTTGGTGGTCAGTGTGACGGAGCTGCCGCCGCGCATCCGGGCAGGCGCATCCAGAATCTCAACCTCTGTAGCCAGCTTGACAAAACGAATCGTAAGCTTCTCAGACACATCGGAACCATCCTTGGCAGTGACAATCACCGTCACCGTTCCGGTTCTGTTTCTGTCGTAAGGTGTAATAATGATGCTGTCATTATTTCCGCCGTCCGACCACTTGCACAGATTCCGGGAATCGTTGACCTTCCAGTCGAGAGTGGCGTTGGTCTCTTCCTCAGGGAACAGGTTCGCATTGACAGTAATCGACGTCAGCTCGTTATCATTCAGATTGAAGCAGTATTCGCCGTCTTTAATCTTCTCGTCAGAGCTGTCCACCAGAAGGTCGATCTTGCTGACTCTGGGATACACAGTGATCGTGAGCACAGGCAGCGTGCTGATATCCTCGGGGTTCAGCTTCTCATCCACAAAGGAAACCCGCAGCGAGATGGTGCGCTGATGCCGCAGGGTGGAGAGCGCCGTCAGGCTGCCGGCGGCTTTCAGGGTCACGTACTCGTCATCTCTTGCGTCCACCAGGCTCCACTTGATCAGGGGCTCGGGCAGTGTGCTCTCATCATCATCGCACACGGCCTTTGCCGACAGGGACACGGTTTCACCCGCCAGCATTTCCTGCGGATTGTTCTCGCCAAGCTCAATATGGTAATCGGGCGCTGCAGCCTCCACCACTTTCAGAGGATAACTGCCGGTCCTTCCATCGTAGGCGGCGGTGATCGTCGTTTCGCCCACTTTCCAGCCCGTAACCACGCCGTCCTCGTCGACGCTGGCAATTGTGTCGTTCTCAGAAGACCAAGTCACCACTCCGGTGACATCCTCGACCATCAGTTCCAGCGTACCGCCGACGTTGACGATACCGGCGGACTCATCGTCCTTGGGAACAATCGACAGTTCCTCTTCGCCAAGACCCTCAGCCTCCAGCACTTCCGCTTCCATGGCCACAGTCTCCTCAGTGGCCTCAGTCGCTTCGGTCTCCTCGGTAACTTCGGTCTCCTCGGTAACCTCAGTCGTCTCCGTTACCTCAGTCGCCTCCGTTACCTCAGTCGTCCCCGAGGCCTCGGTTTCCTCCGTTGTCTCGGTCGTCTCAGTTGCTTCCGTTTCTCCGGTGGTTTCGGTAGCCTCGGTGATCTCAGAATCCTCAGCTTCGGGTTCTTCCGTCACAATCTCAGCCACGGATTCTTCCGGCACAGGTGCTTCCTCTGCCAGCGCCTGAACAGGCACCATGGACAGAACCATAACCAATGCCAGAAGCATGGACAGTATCCGTTTCTTCATTGAATAACAGCCTCCTTATGTTCTTGTAACAATAGTCTGTAACTATTTGTCATGATTGTAACACACCGATTACAAAATTGCAACAGGTAAACGTTAATATTTTCCATAAATTTTTCCTCCGATTTCCATCTCAGCACTTGACAATTATATCGGTATGCGATATACTAGCAGCACGATATATCGATTGTCGATATAAAAGGAGGCCTTACATTGAATGACAATCCGGTTCTGACCGAATCCACCTACTATATTCTGCTGTCCCTGTACACCCCCCAGCACGGTTACGGCATCATGCAGCGCACGGAGGCCCTGTCCGGCGGGCGGGTGCGGCTGGCGGCGGGTACATTGTATGGTGCGCTGACTTCCCTGTGCGACAAAGGGTGGATTGCCCCCCTGCCCGTGGGCGAAAACAGCCGGAAAAAGGAATACCAGCTGACCGAAAAGGGGCTGGAAGTGCTGAAAAACGAATTAAACCGCCTGCGCCAGCTGGTTGCCAACGGCGAGACGGTGCTGAAGGAGGAAAACGTATGAAAGAGGGAAAAGTGATTCACAGATGGATGTGGGTATGGAATTTTGAGAAGGAGGAGCGCTGGCTCAACACCATGGCCCAGTCCGGCTGGGTGCTGACGAAGGTGGGCTTCTGCACCTACCATTTCGCCCCCTGCCAGCCGGGAGAATACACCATACGGCTGGAAATGCACGCGCCGGACAGGGACTATTTGCAGTTCATGCAGGATATCGGCGCGGAGTACGTGGGCCGCATGGTGCAGTGGGTATACTTCCGGCGCAAGGCGGAACTGGGTCAGTTCGATCTGTTCTCCGATATCGATTCCAAAATCGATCATCTGAGGAAAATCGGCAGAACCCTGGCCGTCATCGGCGGAGCCAACCTGCTGATCGGTCTTATCAACAGCTTCAACCCAACCCATATCGGCTGGATGAACCTGCTGTGCGCCACGCTTCTCATGTACGCCCTGGGCCGGATACACGGCAAGATGGAATCCCTGCAAAACGACCGGCTGCTGCTTGAATCCTGAACGCACGAAGGGCACCCCTGAGGGGTGCCCTGTTTGTGTTTTAGCAGCAGCCGCAGTTATTATTGTTGTCGCAGCCACAGCCGCCCCAGTTCCAGTTGTTGCCGCAGTTGCAGAACAGCAGGATCAGGATGATGATCCACCACCAGTTGTTGTTCAGGCAGCCGCAGATACCGTTGTTGTTACACATAGAAATACCTCCGAAGCAGGTTTTTTTGAGCTTCACCGCTCATTCCATGTTATTCTGCGTCGGCATTTTTGTGCGGAGCTGGGGAGAAACTGTGCTTGACGAAAGGCGCTGGACGTGGTATCATAGTGGGCAAGGACGGCTTCCCCGTGGGCTAGACGGGAAGGTTGGCCAACAAGTGGATGTGAAATGGCCGCTTCTCGCTAGGACAGGGGGCGGTTATTTCTTTATCTGGGTTCCCAGAGAAATAGCCGCAATAACAAGCATAAGTAGCGCGATTGTCTCCGTTACGCTCATCGGCGTTTCCTCCTTTCGGAGTTGGCCGCCGCCCTTGCTTAGTCTCTGTTATATCATATTTTTCCCTGTTTTCCAACCACTTTCTACATGAAATTCCCGGCAGGCACCGCCTGCCGGGATTCATTCGTTTTACAGAGCCCGCAAAGCTCGGCGTAGCGCGGTTTTTCCGGCAGTCTTCTCGTCCTTCTGCTTAATGACCCGGGCGGGGCAGCCTGCCACCACGGTGTTGGGGGCCACGTCGCCCACCACAATGGCCCCGGCGGCAACCACCGCGTCATGACCGATGCGGCAGCCCTCAATGACCACGGCGTTGGCGCCGATGAGCACGTTGTCCTCCACGATGACGGGGGTAGCGGAAGCGGGCTCCACTACACCGGCCAGCACG